>Ga0335084_10001465_pt1 | contig 22102 bp, 20 predicted proteins | sample Lox_Sample_44_FD_206721 | JGI IMG/M metagenome (GOLD analysis project Ga0335084, IMG submission 206721) | Soil microbial communities from Loxahatchee National Wildlife Refuge, Florida, United States - Lox_Sample_4.4 | ecosystem: Environmental > Terrestrial > Soil > Wetlands | place: USA...
TGCCATTTCTCTCGGCCCCCGGTGGAAATCTTCCCTGGGAAGGCCCACCCTACGCTCTCGCGCAATTCCCATTCCCCCTGCTTGCCCTCAACGCATTTGGCGAAGGGTGGTGAACTCTCTCTTCTCCACGCCCCTCCGCTCTTCCTCTTCTCCTCCGAACTCAGCGTCCTCCGCGTCTCTGCGGTAGTCTCTCTTCTCTCCCGAAAAACAAAAACGGCGCGAACCAATCTCGCGCCGCTAGCACTTTCCGTTAGTTGCTCGCCGTTATCTGCTATCCCTTTCCTTCATCCTGGCCAGAGCTCCTCTTCTGGTCAAAACTCCACGCCCCAAAACTCCTCCGCCCCGGCATCCAACTCCATCCCCAGTTCCCAACCTTTCCTTCCCTCATGCCCCTTCCAGATCACTCGCGCCCCGGTAGAATTCCCGTTCACCGCATTCACCAGCCGCAGCTTCTGTCCCACCAATAATCCCTGCTCCACGATCGCCAGGCATCCCTTGGGACTGATATCCACCGTATACCCCGGCGCCTGCAGAGTCTTCCCGTTCTCTTGCCATTCCACGGTCAGCTGCACCCGCGAATTCAGCCGCCCGCCGGCCCGGATATGTTTCTGTCGCGTTTGTTCCGCCAACTGATCCGCAAAAGCCACCGTACTCTCCTTCGCTCGGCCGCCCACACCACCTCGCGCCAAAGCGTTCCGTTTGAATCTCTCTCAAATTCCGAGCACACCCCCGCTCTGCTCTCAACGTACCCGCCACCCCCACCACCGTCAATGGAACTTCCCCCCTCTGTGCCCTGCGCGCCCTCCCCAGCTTCCCTCGTTAGGACTTCGCGCTTATCGAGGCATCTCCGTTCCCTCCGTTGCCCTCTGCTCCCTCTGTGGTGAATTCTTTTCTCGGACTGCTCCTTCGTTTCTCTGGGAGCAACCTCTACTCCCCCATTTTCTATTTTCCCTTTCCCGTTTTCTAATTAGACTATTCGATGCTCTCCTGGCCTACCCTTCGATCCGAGCTCCGCCCCACGCTTCATCTGGCGCTCCCTCTCGTCCTCGCCGAAATCGGCTGGATCAGCATGGCCATCGTGGACACTATGATGGTCGGCCGCCTCCACAACAGTGCTCAGGCCATCGCCGCCGTCAGCATTTCCTCCAGCCTTTTCCTCGTCTTCGCCTTCTTCGGCGAAGGCCTCCTCATTGGCCTCGACACCCTAGTCTCCCAGTCCTTCGGCGCCGGCCATCGCGACGACTGCTATCACTCCCTCATCAACGGCATTTATCTGAGCCTCGCTCTTTTTCCGCTCCTCTTCCTTCCCGTCTGGCTGCTTCCCCGCTTCTTTCACCTCTTCGGCGTCACGCCGGACATCGCTGTCCTTGCCCGCCCCTACATGTACACGCTCGCCTTCGGCATTCTTCCCCTACTCTTCTATTTCACCTTTCGCCGCACCCTGCAGGGCATGAACCTGGTTCGCCCCATCGCCTTCGCGCTCGTCACCGCCAATCTCATCAACTTCCTCGGCAATTACATCCTCGTCTTCGGCCACTTCGGCTTTCCGCCTCTCGGCGTAGTCGGGTCCGGCATCGCCACGGTTATCTCCCGCAGCTATCTCGCCGCAGCCCTCATTGCCTTCCTCTTCTGGTTTGACGCCCACAACCATCCGGGACTCCGCCGCGCCTCACTGCGCCCCGACTTCACCCGCATCCGCCGTCTCGTCGGCCTCGGCCTTCCCGCGGGCATCCAGCAAACCGCCGAAGTCAGCGTCTTCGCCATCGTTGCCTCGTTGATCTCGCGCCTCGGAGCCGTGCCCCTCGCCAGCCACCAGATTGCCCTCAACACTGTTGCCTTCACCTACATGGTCCCTCTTGGCATCTCTTCCGCCGCTGCGGTTCGCGTGGGCCAGGCCATCGGACGCCGCGATCTTCCTGGCGCACGCAACGCTGGCAACACCGCCATCCTCATCGGTGCCTCGTTCATGTCCTGCATGAGCGTCGTCCTGCTCGTCTTCCCCAGATACATCGCCCGCATTTATACCGACGACCAGGTCCTCATCCATAACGCCGTTATCCTTCTCGCCGCTGGCGCGGCCTTCCAACTCTTCGATGGCATCCAGACCGTCGCTACCGGAGCCCTCCGCGGCACCGGAGACACACGCACACCTATGCTTTGCCATTTCTGTTGTTACTGGTTTATCGGGTTGCCGCTTGGCTCTTGGCTTTGCTTCCGTCGCCATTGGGGACCTCTCGGCCTCTGGATCGGCCTCAGCGCTTCCCTCATCCTCATCGGCATTCTCCTCCTTACCTTCTGGCGCCTCCGCCTCCGCCACTTTCCTCCCGCTGCGGATCCGCATCTCCGACCCGTGTAGCGCCCGCTTCCAGTCCACCCTCGATGGGTGGGAAAGCGGACAGGCCACCTTCAGGTGGCCTTATTCCCGTTCTTTGTAGCGGCCGTGCTTGCCCGGCCTTCCTCGCCTCATCTATTTCGACCTCTTTCGCTCCGGGCTGTAGTACCATTCCTCCACTTCAGCCTGTCCAATCTCAGGTTTCTCGTGAGGTACTCCATGTCCACTCCGCCGCTCGCTCCTGCGGCTCCAACGCTCCGCTTTGGCCGCAGCGTTTGGTCGCTCCTGGCAGGTTTCCTCTTCGTCGTCTTCGCCTCTCTTGCCACTGACGCCCTCTTCCACGCGCTCCATGTGTTCCCGAATCTCGGCGAATACACGGCCAGCAAGCCGCTCATTCTCGCCACTGCCTATCGCTTCCTCTATGGGGTCATGGGCAGCTATCTCACCGCTCGCCTGGCCCCCTTCCGTCCCATGCTGCACGCGATGATCGGTGGTTTCATCGGCGTCGCTATCGGCACGGTCGGCGCCATTGCCACCTGGAACAAAAACTTTGGTCCTCACTGGTACCCAATTGCACTCATCGTCCTCGCTCTCCCCCAAGCCTGGCTAGGCGGCTGGCTCTTCCTCCGCCGCCCAGCCAATCAACCACCAGCCTCCTCGTAGCACGAGTCTGGATGGCCTCTGCGTCAAGTCGAATCGCGAAGTCTTCGCCTGCTCTGCTCTCCTCTCCTCTGTTACCTCTGTGGTTAAATCCTTCTTTCCATCCCTGCTCCGTGTCCTTTGTGTTTGAGTCCGCTCTGAAAAACAAAAACGGCGCGAACCGAAGCCCGCGCCGCCCAAATCTTCTCTGCTCTTGGCTGTAGACTGTCAACCCTCGACTGTCAGCCTCTTCCACTCCTACATCTTGTACCGCCCAAGATCTTCGTCGCTCAACCCTTCTAGATAATTCCGCAATTGCTCATTCGAGCTGCGCTCCGCCAGCGCCGTCGCCACCTTCGAATTCTTCAGCACCGTATCATCCACAAATATCGGGCAATCCACCCGTAGCGCCAGCGCCAGCGCATCGCTCGGGCGCGAATCGATACTCATCAATTCCCCGTTGCGCAGTACCCAGATCAACGCGAAAAACGTGTCGTCGCGCAAGTCGTTCACCACAATTTTCTGCACTTGCACATCCAGCCCGAGCAGCACATTCTTCAGCAAATCGTGCGTCATCGGACGCGGCGTGGCCACCTTCTCGATTTCCAGCGCGATGGCGTTCGCCTCGTACGCGCCCACCCAGATCGGCAGCACCGACTGCCCCTGCACATCCTTCAGCACCACAATCGGCATCTGCGTGACCGGATCCATCATCAGGCCGCGTATTTTCATCTCCACTTCCATCGCGTCCTCCCCCTCGCCGATTGCCCGACTGCGTGAACCTGCCATCCCGACCGCAGGCCAGCAGCTTTTGCTGGCCGACGTGAAGGGATCGCGGCTACCCACTCACGCTTCTAGCAGCCATCTCCCCCACCAGACTATTCGGTGTGGCCGCCGTCACCCTCACCTGCACGTAGTCTCCCAGAATGTTTTCGGCCTGGGAAGAGAAATTCATCACGCGATTCGAAGAAGTATGCCCCGACCACTGATTCTCCCTCTTCGATTTCCCGTCCGCCAGCACTTCCAGAACTTCTCCGATCAGTCTCTCGTTCTTCGACCGCTGAATCTCCCGCTGCCGCTCCAGTAAAATTCCCAGCCGTCGCGATTTCTCTTCTTCCGGAATCACATCCTCCATCGTCAAGGACGGCGTATTCGGCCGCGGCGAATATTTGAAGCAGAACGCTCCGTCGTACTGCACTTCCTCCATCAACGAAAGCGTCTCCTCGAAATCTTTCTCCGTCTCGCCCGGGAACCCCACAATAATGTCTGTCGTGATGCTGATCGCCCGCCGCGCCGCCTTCATCAGCGCGATCTTTTCCAGATATTCCCCCCGCGTATACGTCCGCGCCATCGCTCGCAGCACTGCCGTCGATCCGCTCTGCACCGGCAAATGCACGTGCTCGCAAATCGCTGGGTTCGCCTCGATCGCCTCCACAATGTCCCTCCCAAAGTCCCGCGGGTGCGAAGTCGTAAATCGCACGCGGCGGATGCCCGGCACGCCCGCCACCGCCACCAGCAACTCCGAAAAACGCATATTCCGTGCCGTCGGGTCCGCGTAGGAATTCACCGTCTGCCCCAGCAATTGCACTTCGCTATAACCCATCTCCGCCAGTTGCCGCACTTCCGCCAGAATCGAATCGCTCGCCCGGCTCCGCTCCGGCCCCCGCGTAAACGGCACCACGCAGTACGAGCACGCTTTGTCGCACCCCTCGATAATCGTCAGGTACGCGCGAAACGGATTGTCGCGCCGCGTAATCTCCGTCTCAAACGTCTCCTCAGTGTCCGTATCCAGCCCCGTCACCCGCCGGTTCCCCGCCTCCAGCTCCGCGATCAATTGTGGCAATTTCCGGTAACTCGCCGACCCGCACACCAGGCTCACCCACGGCGCCCGCTCAAAAATCTCCTCGCCTTCCTGCTGCGCCACGCAACCCAGCACCCCAATAATCTTCCCCCCCGCCGCATTCACCAATTTTCTCGGATTGAGCATCGTTCCCGGTGGCACGGCCATTCCTGCCTGTGCGGCCGCAACGACCCGCGGGTTACTCGACGTCGCCAAGCCATCTCCGCGCCCTCTGCGTCCCTCCTCGGCGTCCTCTGCGTTAAACCTTTCTTTCTCGACAGGCCGCAATTCTCCCAGCCTCGAAAACACCTTCTGCGCCGCCTTCTCCCGGATCGAGCAAGTGTTATACAAAATCACCTTCGCCGCTTCTGGCGTTTCCACCTGTTTGTATCCTCGAGCCAGCAGCACCCCGGCCACCTTCTCCGAGTCGTGTTCATTCATCTGGCACCCAAACGTCTCCAGGTAAAACGTCCCGCCCCCCGAATCACTGCCTCCACACTCATTGGCGCCTGTTTGGGGGCCGGGCTTGCCCGGCCCGTCGCCGGCCGCGCCGACACCCGTTCGCCTCAACGTTTCCAATCCAATGTCAAAACTCTTCCCCATGTCACCCACTTTATCACATGCCTATTTCGGACCTATTCTCCTTTACCCCTTAACTGCCCTTATGTCCTTCCCCTCCTGTCTTCACCCACGCCACCACAAACACCACTCCCAAGGTCAAATCCGTCGCCGCGAACACCAAATCCGTCGCGTGCATCTTCGCTTTCATCACCAGCGCCACCACCGCAACACCGTAGGTAAACTTTTCCATCACCGAAGGCAGCATCATCGGCCGAAACCGCACCGGGTCCCGCGCAATCACCAAAAACGCGAACTGCCACGCGAGCGCGCATCCCACAAACCCATAATAAAACCCCGGGTGCGTAATCGCCGGTGGATCCTGCCTCCCAATCAACTCAAACATAAAATACAGCGGCGCAATCACCGCCACACCCCAAATTCCCGCCAGCCAAAAGACCACTTTCGCAAACTTCATCGCTACACCTCCGCCTTCCTTTGTCGGTCCGATTCTATCCTGCCGCCTCCGCTTCCTCTGCTCACCTCCGCCACCTCTGTGGTGATCTCTTCTCCTCGCATTCTGATATCTGATCTTTGATCTTTGATCTCCGATTCCCGATATCCCCGCCCATTGCTCACTTCCCGGTTCTTCACCATCCCCGACTCCATCCATCCACTTTCGCCACACTCGCGTCTAATCTTTTTGACCGTGCCCCACCCCTGTGCTACGTTGCTTTTGACTGCATAATTTTGCTTTTTCAAGGAGCCCGACATTCTTTTTGCTCTCTCTGCCGTCTATATCGGCAACATCTTCGAGATCCTTGCACAAACCGGCTGGGTCGCCCGCGGCGTCCTCGGCCTTCTCCTGTTCGCCTCGCTGATCTGCTGGGCGCTCATCTTCCAGAAATCGAGCCTCTTCGGCCGCATCCGCCGCGAAAGCGATCAATTCCTCAAGATCTTCCGCGCCACCAAAGGCGTCGCCAATCCCCAGGGACTCGTATCCGCTGGCTCGCCCTTTGCCAACGTCTACGCCGCCGGCTATCGCGAACTCCAGTCCCAGGTCACCGGCACCGGTAACCCCACGCCCGCCAAACTGAAATCGCTGCAAGCCGTCACCGTCACCATGCAAACCGCCGCCACCGAGGAAGTCCGCCGCGCCGAAAAAGGCATGTCCTGGCTCGCCACCACCGCCGGTGTCGCTCCGTTCATCGGGCTTTTCGGCACCGTTTGGGGCATTATTGACGCCTTCTCCGGCCTCGGCACCTCTGGCTCTTCGAGTCTGCGTGCCGTCGCTCCCGGCATCGCTGAAGCCCTGGTCACCACCGCCGCCGGCCTCTTCGCAGCCATTCCCGCCCTCATTGCTTACAACTATTTCCTCCAGGACATTCGCGATCTGGCGCAGCGACTCGACACCTTCGCCGCCGAATTCACCGCCCAGATCGAAAAGACTTTCCTCTAGTATGCCTGCCCCGCGCCTCCAATCTGTCCTTCCAAGCGCATTCGCTAAGAATGCGCCAGGGATCTCACCGGTTCCATTCAACGCACCCTCTCCGTGCGCTCGCCGGGCTGAAATCTTTCGCAGTCTCCACCAGGCAATGGTTCGCTTCTCTGCGTTTTCTCCGCGCTCTCTGCGTCTCTGCGTTGAATCCTCTTCCCACTTCTCTATCTCGCGGCTCGTTTATCCTGAGCCAAGCCAAAGGGCCGCTCGCCGCTCGCCTCTTCCTGACATCGTTAATCTGATCTCTGATATCCGTCAGCTTTTTCTCCAATCTCTCGGAGAGCATCAATGCCCCAACTAACCAAATCGACCCAGACAAGCCTCTCCGACATCAACATGGTGCCGTTCATTGACGTCGTCCTTGTACTCCTCATCATTTTCATGATCACCGCGCCCATTCTGCAGTCCGGCATCGAGGTCGACGTCCCCAAGACCCACACCGTCAAGGAAATCACCGAAGAGCGCATCGTCGTCACCATGGACAAGAACCAACTCATCTACCTCGGCAACGAACCGGTCAACGTTCACCAGCTTGCCGACAAGATCAAAAAGCGCCAGAAGCACGCCAGCGATTCCGTCTATCTCCGCGCCGACGAAACCATTCCCTTCGGCGCCTTCTGCTCCGTCATCGACACCCTGCGCGTCTCCGGCATCACCAACATCAGCATCGTCACCCAGCCCATCACCAACCGGAGCCGCTGATGTTTTCCTTTCCCACGTCATCCCGACCGGACCGGCACGATTTTTTTTCCGCGCCGCAGTCTGGGGCGTCGGCCCGCGCAGGGGTGGCACTCAGGCAAACAATCGTCAATCTCCGAGGCGCGCTCGTTTCAGTTCAATGGCTGCAAACTTTTCCGATTGGCACGTTCTAACTCCATGACCACCAACTCCGCCGCCTACCCCGAACTCTCCCTCCGGCGCTACTTCGGCTATTCGGCGTGGCTCCACATTGGCATCACCGTTGCCCTTGTCATCGGCATCTATATCAATATTCCTGGTGAGCGGTGGGGCAGCCTCGGCGGCGGTTCCGTCGGCACCACCGCCAAAGTCAGCCTTGTCTCCAGCGCCGGCATCCCCATGCCGCAACCCGTCGTTCCCACTACAACTAACGCCGTTGACCCGACCAAGGGCCTCCACAAGGAAGAACCCCCGCCCAAGGAAGACCCCAAGGAAGACGCCACCAAGATTCCCAAGTTTGAAAAAGAAAAGGCGCTTCCACCGTCTCGCAAGTCCAAAGTCTTCGAGCCGAAGACCCCGCCCCCCGACAATGCCATCAATTACGGCAAAGGCGGCCAGATGAACGTTCCCACCGGCTACAACGACTCTCCCGGCGCCTACTCCAGCGGCCTCGCCATGCAAGGGCAGGGGGGTGGCGACTTCGCCTCGCGCTACTCCTGGTATGTCGAATCCGTTCGCCGCGCCATCAGTCAAAACTGGATCCAGACAACCATCGATCCCGCGGTCCGCGCAGCCCGTACCGCCAAGACCACCGTCTCCTTCCGCATTTATCGCAACGGCACGATCAGCAACATCCACCTCGATTCCTCCAGCGGCAATCGTTCCATGGACGACTCCGCCACCCGCGCCCTCCTCAGCATTGATAAGCTCCCTACTCTCCCGTCCGATTATTCCGGTGCCTATGTCGACGTCACCTTCGACTTCGACCTCTCCCTCAACCACTAACTCACCTCGTCGTGCCCTTGTCCTGATGAGTCACGCGCACACCCAGGTCCGCTCCAAGTTCACGAAGCTTCTCGGGGAACTCCATTCCCGCTCGCTGCTCTCCACTAGCGGATTCCCGATATCTGATTTCTGAATTCCCTACTTAATCGAACTTTTCCCCACACCACTCTCGCCACTTGTCCTAAACTATTTCTTCAGCCCAACTTTCCCCGGAGGCTCCTTTGTCCCAAATCTTCCGTCTCGCCGCTCGCCACTCACGATTCGCCACTTTCTTCCTTCTGCTCCTCCCCATCCCCACTTTCTCCCAAGCCTGGTTCCGCACCGGCACCGGCCTCGGCGTCGAAAAGCCCCGCATCGCCGTCACGGATTTCGCCGCTCGCGTGGACACCGCCAAAAACCATTCCGGCCTCTTCACCCAGGTCGTTCGCGACGATCTTGCCTTCTCCGGCGTCATTGATCTCGTCTCTCCCAGCTTTTATCCCGTTACTGTTCCCACCATGCCACAGGAACTCCAAAAGCTTACCTGGACCGACCCTCCAATCAACGCCAATTTCGTCGCCTTCGGCAATCTCACCGAATCCGCCACCGAAGTCGCCATCTCCGCCTGGTGCTTCGACGTCCGCAGCCCCTCCAATGAGCCCGTCGTCGGCAAAATCTATCGCGGTGATCCCACCGATGCGCAGGTCCGCAAATTCGCCCACCAGTTCGCCGACGAAATCATCTCCAGGCTTTCCGGTGGGTTCCCCGGTGTAGGCTCCACGCAAATCGCCTTCATCAGCTCCCGCACCGGCCACAAGGAACTCTGGGTCATGGATTACGACGGCGCCGACCAGCACCAGCTCACGCACCTCGGCTCTATCTCCCTCACCCCGCGCTGGTCACCGGACGCTTCCCGCATCGCCTTCACCTGCTTCGCTCCCGCCAACGGCATTGTCAGCGCGCAAATTTGCATGTATTCCTTCGACGCCAACAAGCGTGTCACTTTCGCCCGCTATAAAGGCACCAACTCTTCCCCAACCTGGTCTCCCGACGGCTCCCAGGTCATGTTCTCTTCTTCCATGCAGGGCAATCCCTCCCTCTACGTCTCGGACGCCAGCGGCAATCGCCCCAAGCGCATCACTTTTCCGGGCACTGGAAGCGACACCTCTCCCGCTTGGAATCCCCGCACCGGACAAACGGTCGTCTTCGTCAGCGATCGCGGCGGCCTTCCCGGCCTTTACATGATGAATTCTGACGGCACCAACGCTCAGAAAATTGATTTGGGCGACAAAGGTTATGTCATTGATCCCGCATGGTCGCCCAACGGCCAACTCGTCGCCTTCTCCTGGCGCCGCCCCTCCGGCAATTACGACCTCTACGTCATGGACGTCGCATCACGCGAACTCGTCGAGATTACCCGCGATTCCGGACGCAACGAGCGCCCCTCCTGGGCACCCGACGGCCGCCACATCGTTTTCGAATCCACCCGCTCCGGCACCCGTCAAATCTGGACCATGCTCGCCGACGGCTCCCAGCCTCATCAACTCACCCTGTCCGGCCACAACGAATCCCCCAACTGGTCCTCCAAATAATCTAGGTAGGTCAGGCTTCAGCCTGTGTCATCGGTGCCATGCGTAGGGGCGGCTTCTTCCCCTGAGTATCGCGAAAAGTTACGCCGCCTTCTTCGATTCTTTGTGGCACAGCCATTCCTGGCTGTGCTCTTGGGTTTTTCTTTGTCGCCATCCCGCCTGCCCCAGGGAAGGCCGAGAAGGCCGGAGCGGCCCGGCTTCTTCTTGCGTGCGGTGTGAGCGCTCCAGGCCGCATTGCGGAGGGATCATGGCAGCATCTGCTCTGTGACTCGGACGGGTCGGAATCGGCAAGCAGGAGCACGCTTCGGACCTGTTCCAACCTCTCGCCCCTTTTTCCATTTCCGCCTTCCCCTCTCGGTTCCTGGATATCTGCTATTCTTCTAAATTCGCTCGGTCATTCCAACTCATCGAGGTCCATCCGACTTGTCCACCGCCATCAACCGCGTCCTCTCCGGCATACGCCCCACCGGCCGCCTCCATATCGGTCACTATTTCGGCGCCCTCCAGAACTGGGTCCGCCTGCAATCCGATTCCTCCCATGAATGTTTCTATTTCGTCGCCGATTGGCACGCCCTCACCTCCGACTACGCCGACACATCCGCTATCGCCGAGAACTCCCTCCAAATCACGATAGACTTCCTCGCCTCAGGCCTCGATCCAAATAAATCCACGATTTTCCTGCAATCCCTCGTCCCCGAACACGCCGAACTCCACCTCCTCCTCTCGATGGTCACCCCACTCGGCTGGCTTGAGCGCATCCCCACCTACAAAGAGCAACTCGACAACATCCAGAACAAAGATCTGCACACCTACGGCTTCCTCGGCTATCCCACCCTGCAAACCGCCGACATCGTCATGTATAGCCATCCCGGCAAGGGCCTCTTCGTCCCAGTCGGCGAAGACCAGGTCTCCCACGTCGAGTTCTCCCGCGAACTCGTCCGTCGCTTCAATCTTTACTACGGTTTCGACATCAATCCCGAAATCTTTGCGATCGCCAATCGCAAACTCGGCCGCGCGATCTGGCACAAAATGCTCGAACTTCCCGAAACTCAGCCTGTCGTTCCGGCAAACCATGAGTTCACTGCTGAGCAGCGCACCGTTTTCTCCATGCTGACGCGTCAAAAAGTCCACGAAATGGGGATTGCCAATTTCTTTGAAAAACTCCCCGCCGACGGCAAACGCTTTTTCTTCGCCAACTCTGTGCTCGAGGAACCTCAGGTTCTCCTTACCCCAACCCCCCGCATCCCCGGCCTCGACGGCCGCAAAATGTCCAAGTCCTACGGCAACGCCATCACCCTCTCCGAATCCGACGACGACATCCGCAAAAAAACCAAAGTCATGGTCACCGACCCCGCACGCAAGCGCCGTATCGACCCCGGCAATCCCGATGTCTGCCCCGTCTTCGACTGGCACAAACTCTTCTCCACGCCCGAACGCGATCCCGGCCGCCTCGACTGGGTCCGCCAGGGCTGCACCACCGCCGCCATCGGCTGCATCGAGTGCAAAGCCTCCATGGCCGAAAATCTGATCCAGTGGATCGCCCCCATCCGTGAACGCCGCCTCCACTACGACCAAGACCAAAGCTCCGTCCTCAAAATCCTCGACCACGGCTCAGCCAAAGCCCGCGCGTCTGCGAACCAAACGATGCAGCGGGTCCGCGAAGCCATCTTCAGCTGGCAACGCAAACGCAAGGAAATCTCAGGCTCATCTTAGCTGCGTTTCTGACCAACGGAACTTGCGGATGCCCCACCCTTGGTTTGTAAGGGTGGACTCTTACGATCGAACGCTAAAAGCTTTCCCCTCCACCTCTTGGTTTTTTCTTTGAACTGTCACCTGTGAACTGTAAACTACAAACTCAAATGGCCTCCCCCTACAAAATCCACATCCCCCTCTTCGAAGGCCCCCTCGACCTCCTGCTCGACCTCATCAAAAAGCAGGAAATGAACATCCACGATATCCAGATCTCCAAAATCACCTCGCAATACCTCGACTACCTCCACCAGCTCGAGGTCCAGAATGTCGACGTTTCCGCCGAATTTATCTACATGGCCGCCACGCTCATCTACATCAAATCCAAAATGCTCCTCCCGCCCGATCCGCTTGCCTCCCCCGAAGAGCAGGCCGCCGACCCCCGCGAAGAGCTAGTCCAGCGTTTGATCGAGCACGAGAAATTCAAGAATGCCGCGCAGCTTCTCTACCAAAAGCAGCAAATCGAGGAAAACGTCTGGTCCAGACCCGACAAATCTCTGTATAACGACGAAGGCACCGAAGGCGAACTTGTCGTCTCGCTCGTCGATCTCGTCCGCGTCTTCCAGCAGGTCCTCGAGCGCAAAAAAGAAGTTGTCCGCCTCGAGTTCTCTCATGACGTCTTTACTGTCGCCCAAATGATCGCGCAGCTTCGCAGCCAGATCCTCGCCAGCGACACCGGCACCGTCAGCCTCATCGACTTCTTCGAGGCCTGCCCTTCGCGTCACGCCATGATCGTCGCCTTCCTCGCCGTCCTCGAAATGGTCAAGCTCCAGGCCGTCGCTCTCGCCCAGGAAAAGCAATTCGCCGACATCCAGGTCAAGAAGGCGAAAGCCTTCGACGTCGCCTTCGACGCCAGCGGCGCCATCCTCACCATCGACCAGGAATATCAATAACTCTCTAGCGCAGGTCCAGCGCCGTTTGCTCGCCCTGCGGCGCTTCTCCCCGGCAGCTAACCAACTGAACTTGAGGGTGCCCCACCCTTGGTTTCTAAGGATGGGCTCTTCCGATCAAACGGCTCGATCTTCTTCTCTTCCCTGTGCTCTCTGTGGTCCCTCTTCTAACTCTGTGGTGAAAACTTCCCTTCCCAAAACAAAAAACGGCGCGAACAATTTCGCGCCGCCACCCCTTCCCATTTTCTGTTTTCAATTTTCTATTTTCTAATTTCCCCTACTTCCTCCTCCGCCATCCTCCTCGCTTCCAAATCCGCCGCCAGGACATCACCCATGCTCCCAAACCGAATTCTCGGCGTCCTCTCCAGCACCTTCTCCACCACCTCTGCAATCCCTAAAAACCCCAACTTCCCCTCCAGAAACGCCGCCACCGCCACCTCATCCGCCGCGTTCAGCGCGCACGGCCACGCCCCGCCCTTCTTCATCGCCTCCCGCGCCAGCCGCAAACACGGAAACCTGCGCGTCGACGCCTTCGCAAAATCCAGCCGCTTCAGCTTCCCCCAATCCAGCTGCACCTCCGCCGTCTTCACCCGCGCCGGATAGGTCAGCGCATATTGAATCGGCATGCGCATATCCGTCGGCCCCAATTGCGCCAGCACCGACCCATCCACATACTCCACCATCGAATGAATCGTGGACTGCGGATGAATCACCACCTCGATCTGCTCCGGCCCCATCCCAAACAGCCATCGCGCCTCGATCACCTCGAATCCCTTGTTCATCATCGTCGCCGAATCAATCGTGATCCGGTTGCCCATCCGCCAATTCGGATGCGCCAACGCCTGCTTCGTCGTCACGTGCTCCAGATCCTTCAGCGGCGTCTTCCGGAACGGCCCGCCCGACGCCGTCAATATTATTCGCAGCACTTCCCCATGCGTTCCGCCGCGCAAACACTGATGCACTGCATTGTGCTCGCTATCCACGGGCAGCAGCGCCTTCCCCGATTTCTCCACCGCCGCCATCACCAACTCGCCCGCCGCCACCAGCACTTCTTTATTCGACAGCGCAATCACCTTTCCCAGCTTGATCGCCTCGTACGTCGCTTCCAATCCCACCACTCCCACTGCTGCCGAAACCACAATCTCCGCCGCCGGATGCGTCCCCACCGCCAGCATCCCTTCGCGCCCATGATGAATCGCCGGCTGTGGCGCAATCCCTTTTTCGCGCAACCTCACCGCTAACTCATCCGCGCGCTCCGCCGTCCCCACAGACACCACTTCCGGCCGGTGCCGCTCAATCTGCCCAATCAATTCCTCCACGTTCGATCCCGCCGCCAGCCCGACGACACAAAACTGTCCTGCCAGCGCCTCCACTACCGCCAGCGTCTGTTTTCCGATGGAACCGGTCGAACCCAATATCGCAATCTTCTTCATATCTTCCTGTGGCACAGGCATTCCTGCCTGTGCTCTTCGATCAACTCTCACGCCTCGTACCAACTGAACTTGAGGGTGCCCCACCCTTGGTCTATATAGGGTGGGCTCTTACCCTCTAGCGCCACAAACTTTCCGCTCTTCCTCTTCTCTCCGCCCTCTGCGGACCCACTGCTAACTCTGTGGTGGACTCTTCTCTTCTCCGAATCTGTAAGCAGTTAGCTGTCGACTGTCGGCTCCTTACATCCCCCTCGGGTTCACCAAAACCACGTAATACCAAATCACCGGAATGCACAAAATCAACGCATCAATCCGATCCAAAACTCCCCCGTGCCCCGGCAGCAGCCCTCCAGAATCCTTCACCCCCGCCGACCGCTTGTACGCCGACTCCAGCAAATCCCCCATCTGCCCCGCCACGTTCCCAATCGCCGCCATCGCCAGCAAATGCCCCAGCGGAATCGCAATCCAGTAACCGAACGCCCATCCCACCACCAGCGACCCAACCATGCTCCCAACCGACCCTTCCCAGGTCTTCTTCGGCGAAAGATGCGGTGCCAGGGGATGCTTTCCGATTGCCCGCCCCACAAAATATGCCGTCGTATCCCCCGCCCACGTAATCACCAGCGCAAACAGCAATAGCTTTGGCCCTTCCGTACCGAAGCCATGCAATCGCACCGCATACGACAGCGGAAAGGCCACAAGCAGTAGAGCACTAGAAGAAATACCCGCTGCGGGTAGGGATTCCACCAGCGGGCGCTTCGTGAAGAGAGTAAGTACCATTAGCCCCAATACGAAGAGAAAAAAGACGGAAACGATCGAATGCACAACGTCCACGCCTCCATGGAATGGGTTATAGATCTCCTGGATTAGAGTCGCTCCAGGAGTGGCGCTAGCTGAGGAGCTAATGCTGTGACCTGCGACCCTACCGACCGCGTGAAGGTGGTCGGCTATGAAGAGAATCGCGCAAACCACCGTCCACACCCGATACGCCCGATGCCCAATCGCCTCTCCCAGCGCAAAATACTCCCACAGCGCCAGCGCCGTAATCACCGCCGTCGCAATCGCCACGGCCCACGTCGGGGTGAACAGCACCAACCCCACAACCACAGGAATCAACACCAGCGCCGTCACCACGCGTTTCCAGGTCATCTACCGGTTTTCCTCTTGAAGCTCGCCCACACCAAGGCCCAGCTCGAATCCAACTACGTCCTGAAATTATATCGGGAACGAACCGAATCTCCGAATGTGGCACAGGCACTTTTCCCGTGCGCCTGATCCTCCACCACAAACCAATTGAACTTGAGGGTACCAATCCTTCGCGATGTTTGCGGAGAGTGGGCTCTTACGATCCAATGCCACAAAATCTTTTCGTTCTTCTCACCTCTGCTCTTCCTCTTCTCCGTCGTCCCGACCGGAGCGGCCCGACTTTGTCCTCGGGCGATTCTTGCGCGCCGGACCGCGTCGTGGAATGGCCCTGGCAACAAGTAAACTCCGCGACCCACCGTGGAACAGTTTCGCTCTAAACCTAAATCCCCAGCCTCACCAAAACAAAATCGGCGCCAACCACTCTGCGCCGTCGACCCTCTTCCCATTTTCTAGCTTCAATTTTCTATTTTCGGTTTTTCCAACCCTTCTATCGCGCCGCCGACTTCCGCGCGTCAATCCCGCCATACCGCCGCTCCCGCTTCTGAAACTCCAGCAGCGCCTCCAGCAGCCTGGCCCGGTTGAAATCCGGCCACAGCGTCTCCGTCACAAAAATCTCCGCATACGCAATCTGCCACAAAAGAAAATTGCTGACGCGCATCTCCCCGCTCGTACGGATCAGCAAGTCCGGATCCGGCAGGCTCGCCGTATACAAGTGCCGCGAAAGCTCCTCTTCCGTAATCGACTTCCCCGGCCCATCCCCGTTCCGCTCCGCCAGGATCGCGTTCATCGCATCCACAATCTCCGCCCGCCCCCCGTAATTCAACGCGATCGAAAGCACCATACCGGTATTCCCGGCCGTCGCTTCCATGGCTTCTCGCGTATCCTTCTGCACGCCCGCAGGCAATTCTTCCGGCCGCCCCAAAAATCGCATCCGGATATTGTTGCGCTGGATTAGCGGCATCTCTTTCCGCAGGTATTCGCGCAGCAGTTGCATCAGAAACTCGATCTCCGCCTTCGGCCGCCGCCAGTTCTCCACCGAAAACGCATAAAGCGTGAGCGCCTCGATGTGCAGCCGCGCGCACGTCTCAATTGTCGTCCGCGCCGATTGCGTACCGGCACGATGGCCCGCCACGCGCGGCAGGTGCCGCTTCTGCGCCCAGCGCCCGTTCCCATCCATGATCACCGCGATGTGCCGCGGCAACCGCTCCAGATTCAGGTTTTCCAGCAGATGCGCCTCTTCGGAGGTCACAGGACCGAGCGATCCAGCCGTCAGTGCGCGAGAATGAGCCACGTTCCGTTTTCTTCCAATCTTCCTTTATGCCGCAAAGTTAACACACCGCTTCGCACCCACGCAACGCGCTTTTCGCCTAAGAGTCACCCGCAAACCCGGTAGCGTAGGCTTTCGCCAGCGCTCTTGGCATCCCCTGCCCTGAACTCCGCGTTTTCCCAAAACTCTTAACTGCAAACTCCCGACTCCGAACTTCCGGCTATAGATTCTCGACTGTCAACTTCCCCTCCACCACTGCACTACGCCCTGCCCCACCAGCACAAACGTCAGCACAATCATCGCCACTGCCGTCACCCAGGCCACCACATTGAACGCCACCGTATTCGTGTACTCCCCCATCAAATCCTTGCGGTTGACCAGCAGCAGGATAAAGATCGTCACAATCGGCAGCCAGATCCCGTTGCCCAGTTGCGAAAAAATAAAAATCTTCCACAACGGAGCGTTTGGCAGCAGCACGATCCCTCCGCCCACCACAATCAAAGTTGTGTACAGCCAGTAAAACGCCGGCGCCTCGCGAAATTTGTGGTCGATCCCCGCCTCGAACCCCAACCCCTCGCAGATCACGTGGGCCGTCGAAAGCGGCAAGATCGTTGCCGCAAACAGCGACGCGTTCAGCAGCCCGAACGCAAACGTAAGCGCCGCCCACTTCCCCGCCAGCGGCACCAGCGCCTTTGCCGCTTCCGCCGCATCCGTGATGTTCGTCTGTCCCGAAGCGTGCAGCGTCGCCGCCGTGCAAATCATGATGAAGAACACGATCACCATGCAACTGATGCTGCCGAACAACACGTCCAGCCGTGCCTGCGGATACTGCCGCGGTCCCACTTTCTTCTCCACGAACCCCGCCTGCAAGTAAAAGAACTGCCACGGCGCAATCGTCGTTCCCACCAGCGCCGTCAGCGTCACCAGATAGCCCGTGTCCAGGTGGATCGTCGGAATCACCGTCATCCGCGCCGCCAGCAGCCAGTCCGGCCGCGAAAACACCGCCGAAAACAGATACGTCAGGTAAAACACGCACGCTACCAGGAACACCACCTCCACCTGCCGGTAGGTCCCCTTTAGCACCAGCACCCACACCACCGCCGCCGCCAGCGGTACTGCCACGTACTTGCTCACCCCAAAAATCTGTGCCGACGCCGCCACACCCGCAAACTCCGCCACCACGTTCCCCAAATCCACCAGGAACCCGATGATCATCACGAAAAATGTGGACCGGAACCCGAACTCCTCGCGAATCAAATCCGACAATCCCTTGCCGGTGATCACGCCCATCCGCGCGCACATTTCCATCGTCACGTACAGCGCGATCGTCATCGGCACCAGCGACCACAGCAGCGCGTATCCATACGCGCTTCCCGCCTGCGTGTACGTCGCGATTCCGCCCGCGTCGTTGTCCACGTTCGACGTGATGATCCCCGGCCCGATCACCGCCAGGAACAGCACAATTCTTCGCCAAACCTGGTTCCCGCTCGAGAAAAAAGCAAGCGTCCTCCCGCGCATCCGGTCGATCAGGTTGTTGATTGCTGTCAGGTTCAGGCTCATTTGCTCACAAGGCGGGATACCACGTCGTCCACTGTCACCGTACCTATCGGGCGGTTCTCTTCGTCAATCACCGTCAGCATCCGCAGATTGTATTTGTCGAACAGTTCAAACACGTCCCGCTCGTACGCATCCGGCGTGATACTCACCAGCGGCTCCGTCTTCAACTCCCTCATCAACTGCTCCGGCGCGGCCAGCAGCATCCGCGCCACTGGCACCGTCCCCGAGAATTTGGCGTGCTTGTCCACCAACACGATCGTGTCCAGTTGCTCCAGGTTGAACTCCTGCTTCTTCAGCCATTCCAGCACTTCTTCCCGGGACGACGCTTCGCTCACGTACGCGAATTCCGTATTCATCATTCCACCCGCGGTCTCCGGGTCGTAGCTCAGCAATTCGCGCACCTCTTCTGCTTCCAGGTTCGGCATCTCCTCCAGCAATTCTTCCGAAGTCTCTTTCGGCAAGTCCGCCAGCAGATCCGCCGCCGCGTCCGGAGCCATCTCTTCCAGAATGTCCGCCGCTTTCTCCGGGTCCAGCCGTTCCACGATCTGCGTGGTCAGTCGTTCGTCCAATTCCGCCAGTACCTTCGCCGCCGTCTCTTCATCCAGCGAAGCGATAATCCCCTGCCTCTCCGCCGCCGAAAGTTCTTCCATCATTTCGGCCAGATCCGCTGGATGCAGGTCTTCGAGTTTCTCATGCGTGATTCGCAGTTTCACGCGCCGCATCGGGTCCGGCTCGATCAAATTCACAAACTCCCAGCGAATCGATCGCTGCGGGAGCTTCCCTTGCAGTTTGCGGATCAGCGCCGAAGGGGCAACGCCCTGCAGCAGCCGCCGCATCGCCCCGGGCAATCCCACATCCACCTGCGCGATCCGTAACTCCGCGTGCTCGTTCGTGCGCATCTCCGCAAGGTCCACGTCGTTCACGCGCACCACCTTTCTCCCTTCGGTATCAATGATCTGCTGGTCCAGCAGGTCTTTCTGCACCGCCAGCCATCCTTCGTTCGGCCGGTACGCGTCCAGCGCACGTTCGCTCACGTTCAGATCAATGCGTCCCGCAGCCACTTTCGACACCTGGTCATACCTCGCCACCAGCGGCTGAAATCTCCCCCGCGAAATCAGGAAGTGCGAAATGCGGTTCGGCTGCTCCGCGGGCTCCACAAAAAACTCCCGCACGCGTCCCACAAAATGGTTCTGCGCGTCATACGCCGACGCGCCTACCAGCTCCGTTGCAAACAGCATCGCCCCTCCTTTCTTCCTTATGGTCGTGGGCGCCGCACCCCGCCCTTTCAGCGTGCGGGTTGTTTCATCTCCTTCTTTACCTCATTACGGCGTCACTCCCTCACTTCATCCCTTACAACAAAAAACCCGCCAACCGTTTCCGGCTGCGGGCGAATGGCTTCCCCACCTGCGCTTCCCCTAGCCGGTCGTGAACCCTCCCAAGGCAATCTCTTCCGCCCAGACCCCCAACCGCCCGGCGCACCACTCCGCTCTCGCCGCCGAAAGGATCAACTGGACGCAGCCTCCCCAAAGAACACTAGGGTGAGGCTCGAGCTCCCTCGACTCGCTCATATCCGCAAGATTCACTCCGAAGTTAGAGATAATCCCGCACTTACGCAAAGTCAAGAACGAAATCACGTTTTCCACCGTTCCCCACAAAAAATCTCTTTGTTTGGCCCCTTCCTTGCGCGCCCCCAACTCAGAAGGCCCCGTTCTGGGTGGCGCTTCCTTCTTTGTCATTTGTAGTGTCGGGCTATAGACCGGTAGGGTGAACTACCCTCTTCTTTAAACTTTCCCCTCAAAGCTGAGAACTGTCGGCTTCCCTCCGGCAAACTCCATGTGCGTTGGCTGCCTCCCCTCTCGCTTGCAAGCTTCCAGATACAGCACCAAATAGTTTTTCAGCACGTAATCCCGCGGTGTAAACCCCAACTCCTTCGCCGCCCGGTCGATCGCTTCCCCCGGCCCCTCCAGTTCCACAAAAGTCCCGATCGGCGTCTCATCCATATCAATTAGCAACCCCTTCGCCCATCCGTGCTTCGGCGGCAACACGTACGTCGTCCGGTATTTCTCATAGCGGAACCACCCCCGCAGCCCCAGCCCCTCAAAAATCCTCCGCACCGTGTCTCCGTCGGTCAGCACCGTCTCAATCTCCTCCCGCACCTTGTGCCGCCGGTCCCCGCTCCTCCAAAAGTCCCCCATCGCCAACTCCTCCGGCGGCGACTTGAATGTCAGCAGCGTCCGCATCACGTTCTTTTCCTTGCTCGCCCGCTTCCCATCTGCCGGTGTCTCCGTCCGGATCCGCAAAAGCTGTCCATGCTTCGCCAGTCCTCCATCCGGCGTATCGAACAGCAAATTCCGCTCATGCACTCGCGGGCATTTCGCATCTCGCGGCTTCGCCCCAAGCCGCTTCAACCCGCGCATCAGCGCTTTCCGGTCGCCAATCGCCAGCTTAATCTCCGTCTCCCTCGCCATACTCCTCCTGGTAATGCGCCACCAAGTCTCCGTTAGCTCTGCTCCCATCCGCTACCCCTGTGGTGAATTTCCTTCGGTGGAGGCAGCGGGTGGATCGAAGCGACGCTTACCACCTGTCTCAAAGTTGTCTCCGTTCGACGCGACCCGCGCAGCAAACTGCTGGCCATCCTCCCACCAGTCACTCACTCTCATCTTTGCATCCCGCCCAACTTCACGATACCCTTACGTCTATCCCGTTCGCATCAAACTCCAAAATGACCGCCGATTTCAATTCTGCCGCCGCTTCTCTTTCCCCCCACCACGGGACACCCGAAACGTCCTCTCCCACCACTTCCGGGCCCTCCGGACTTCAGCCACCCCTCGCCCTTCGCGAACCCGTCGAGCACGTCGTCCACAACGATCGCCGCGTCGACCACTATGCCTGGCTCCGCAACAAACAGGACTCCCGCGTGCTCTCCTACCTCGAAGCCGAAAACTCTTACGCCGACGCCTATCTCAAATCCACAGAAGCCTTTCAGGAAAAGCTCTACCAGGAGATGCTCAGCCGCATCCAGCAAACCGACCTCAGCGTTCCCTACACTCTTCGCGGCTACGAATACTGCACGCGCACCATCGAGGGCCGCCAATACTCCATCTATTGCCGCAAGGCCGCGCAAAATCCCGCCGAACACGTCCTTCTCGACTTGAACGTCCTCGCCGAGGGCCACTCCTTTCTAGGCCTTGGCATCTTCGAAGTCAGTGACGACAACCACCTCCTCGCCTACGCCACCGACACCACCGGCTTCCGCCAGTACACCCTCGAAATCAAGGATCTCCGCTCCAACGAACTCCTCCCCTTCCGCGTCGAGCGTGTCACCTCCGCCGCCTGGGCCGCCGACAATCGCACCCTCTTCTATGTCGTCGAAGACGAAGTCACCAAGCGCTCCCACCAACTCTTCCGCCACGTCCTTGATTCCAACGGCCCCGACACGCTTCTCTTCGAAGAACACGACGAGCGCTTCCGCATTGATGTCGAGCGCAGCCGCAGTGGGGCCTACCTCTTCCTCCTCTCCAACAGCCACATCACCAGCGAAGTCCACTATCTCCGCGCCGATCGCCCCTCTGGTGGCTTCCAACTCGTCGACGCCCGCCGGGACAATCACGAATACTACGTCGACCATCATCCCGGCAGCGCCGCCGACCCGGCTGGCGGCATCTTCTTTATTCGCACCAACGACAACGGCCGCACTTTCCGCCTCGTGACCGCGCCCGCCGTCGATCCTGTGCGCTCCCGCTGGCACGAAGCGATCCCCAATCGCCCCGGCGTGATGCTCTCCGGCATCGCCGCCTTCCGCACTCACCTCGTGCTCGTCGAGCGCGAAGACGGCCTCCCGCACCTCCGTCTCGTCGATCTCATGCACGAGGCTACTTCGGCCCTTGAAGCCTCCCGCCGCATCGCTTTCGCCGAGCCCGCCTACAACGCCGCCGTCGGCGCCAA
>Ga0335084_10001466_pt1 | contig 22096 bp, 13 predicted proteins | sample Lox_Sample_44_FD_206721 | JGI IMG/M metagenome (GOLD analysis project Ga0335084, IMG submission 206721) | Soil microbial communities from Loxahatchee National Wildlife Refuge, Florida, United States - Lox_Sample_4.4 | ecosystem: Environmental > Terrestrial > Soil > Wetlands | place: USA...
CGAGACCACCGCGCTCGGCGCGGCCTTCCTCGCCGGGCTGGCCGCGGGCGTGTGGAAGGATCGCGAGGAGATCCGCCGGGCCTGGAAGGTCTCGAAGCGCTTCGAGCCGAGGATGAAGGCGACCGATCGCGAGTCGTTCCTCTCGCGGTGGCGGGAGGCGGTCCAGCGCGCGTAGAGCACATCCCACCACCCCGGTGGCCGGGCCGCGACGGAGCGGAAGTACCCGGGCGGGTCGCCGTCTGCTAGGCTTCGCGGGATGAGAAACTTCACGCGCGGTGCTCATGCGGCCGTGGCCCTGGCGCTCGCCGCGGCCGGCTGTACCCAGTCGTCCTCGAACGACAACGGCACGACGCCGACGACCATCCGCTACATCTCGGGGACGGTCTCGGGCGCGATCTCGGCGGGCGTCACCGTGCGGCTCGTGGGCTCGGCGGGGTCCGTGGTCACCGGCGCGAGCGGCCAGTACCGCTTCGGCGTCACGCACGACGGCACCTACACGGTGGCCGCGTCGATGAGCGGGTACCTCTTCACGCCCTCGAGCCGCACCGTCGTCGTGAGCGGGGCGGACGTGGGCGGCCAGGACTTCACCGCCGCGGTGAACGCCGCCACCCGCACGATCAGCGGCGTCGTGAGCGGCGACGCCGCGAGCGGCGTGACCGTGTCGCTCGACTCGGTGCCGGCCGGCGTGTCGATGACCACGTCCACGGACGCCTCGGGCGGCTTCACGTTCACCGATCTCGCGGACGGGCTCTACCTCGTGACCCCGTCGCTCGCCGGCGGGTTCACGTTCTTCCCGAGGAACAGCCTCGTCACGGTGGCCGGCGAGGACGTTGCCGGCCCGGACTTCACCGCCATTGCGCCCAGGCACACCATCTCGGGCACCGTCACCGGCGACGCGACCGCCGGCGTGACGATCACGCTCTCCGGCGGGGCGGATGCCACGACGACCACCGACGCGGGCGGGAACTACACGTTCACCGACCTGGTAGACGGCAGCTACACCGTCACCCCCTCGCTCGACCCCTACGTGTTCCTGCCGGACAGCCAGGCGGTGGACCTCGCCGGCGCGGACGCCACGGGCATCGACTTCCGCTCGGGGACGCCGCGCATCATCTCGGGCACGGTCTCGGGCCCGGTCGTCGACGGCGTGAAGCTGACGCTTTCCGGAACGATGCAGGGGGAGCTCACGCTCGACGCCACGGGCGTCTACGGGTTCACGGGCGTCATCGACGGGGACTACGTCGTGACCCCGTCGTGGGATGGCCTCCCCCTCGTCACGTTCAGCCCGGCGACGATCGCCCTCACGGTGGCCGGCGCGGACCAGCCGGGCGCGGACTTCCTGACGGTGCTCGTGCCGAGCTTCACGGTGAGCGGAACCATCACCGGGGCGGTGCAGGCCGGGGTGACGGTGACGCTCCTCGACCTCGAGAACCCGGTCGACACGCCCCCCACCACGACCACCGACGCGGGCGGTGCCTGGGCGTTCCCCGGGCTCTACGACAGCGTGTACATGGTGGTGCCCGACCTCGCCGGGTACCTCTTCGACCCGGGGAGCCGCACGTTCAACCTCACCGGCGCGGACGTGCCCGGGCTGGACTTCACCTCGTCGGTCGCGCCGTAGCCGCTAGTCCATCGCGTCGAGGGCCTCCTCGACGGTCCCGACGCTCTCGATGGCGATGGTGTCGGGCACCTCGAGGTGCCGGGCGCTCGCCGAGGCCACGAACGCGCGCTCGAAGCCGAGCCGCGCCGCCTCGGCGAGGCGGATGGAGGGTTGCGAGACCGCCCGCACCTCGCCGGCGAGACCCACCTCGCCGAGGAGCAGCGTCCGGGCGGGCAGGGGGCGGTTGCGGAAGCTCGAGGCCAGCGCGGCGGCGCAGGCGAGGTCGGCGGCGGGATCGTCGATGGCGAGCCCGCCGGCCACGTTCACGAAGATGTCGGCGCCGCCGATCTCCAGACCCAGCTTCTTCGAAAGCACCGCGGCCAGCATCGCCACGCGTCCCGAGTCGATGCCGAGCGCGGTGCGGCGCGGCGTGCCGTAGCCGGCCTCGGCGACGAGCGCCTGGATCTCGCAGAGGACCGTCCGCGTGCCGTTCAGCACCGCGGTCACCGCCGATCCGGCCGCGCCCTCCGGCCGCTCCGCCAGGAAGAGCTCGGAGGGGTTCGGCACCTCCGCGAGGCCGCCCGATCTCATCTCGAAGACGCCGATCTCGCTCGCCGAGCCGAAGCGGTTCTTGTGCGCGCGGAGCACGCGGTAGGGGTGCGCGGCGCCGCCCTCGAAGTAGAGGACCGTGTCCACCATGTGCTCGAGCACGCGGGGGCCCGCGATGGCGCCGTCCTTGGTGACGTGGCCGACGAGGAAGACCGGCGTCTCGGTGGTCTTGGCGTAGGCCATGAGCCGCGCCGCCACCTCGCGGATCTGGGTCACCGTGCCCGGCGCGCTCACGAGCTCCGGCAGGTACTGCGTCTGGATGGAGTCCACCGCGAGGACCGCCGGCGCGATCGCATCGGCGGCATGGAGGACCCGTGACGCGTCGGTCTCGGCCAGCACCGAGAGGTTCACGGCGCCCACCCCCAGGCGCTCGCCGCGCAGCTTCACCTGGCGTGCACTCTCCTCGCCGGACACGTACAGCACCGGCCGATCCGGGCGGGCCCGGGCCAGGCGGTCGAGCGCGACGAGGAGCAGCGTGGACTTCCCGATGCCCGGGTCGCCGCCGAGGAGCACGAGCGAGCCCGGCACCACCCCCCCGCCCAGCACCCGGTCGAGCTCGCCGATGCCGGTGCGCAGCCGCGCCTCCTCGCTGGCCTCCACCTCGCGCAGCGGGATCGGCCTCGAGGGGGCGCCCGCGCCGAAGCCGCGCGCCAGCGCGCCGGAGCTCCGGGGCTCGGGGGCGGCGACCTCCTCCTGCAGCGTGTTCCAGCGGCGGCAGGCGGGGCACTGGCCCAGCCACTTCGGGCTCTCGTGCCCGCACTCTGCGCAGGCGAAGACCGTCCTCGGGCGGGCCATGGGGCGTGCCATGCACCGTGGGTACCACGCGGGTCCGACGCGCTCCGCTCGCCGGCCGGCGGCCGCCCGGCCGCTCAGCGGGCGGCGCCGCCCTGCATCTGCACCTGCACGATGCGCGCGGCGCGCAACAGGCCGTCGTCCTCGTCGGCGCGTTGCAAGGAGCCGAGCAGCCGGCCCAGCTCCTCGCTCGCCTCGACGCGCCGCCCGAGGGCGTTCAGCTCGCTCGCGAGGAGCAGGCGACTCCGCGGGAACGCCCAGGGCCGCCAGCCGCCGTCCTCGTACAGCCTCTGGAAGCCGCGCAGCGCGTCCACCGCGGCGCCGTGATCGCCCGCGTCGACGAGCGCGCTCCCGAGCAGGAACGGCCCGGCCTCGCTCGGGAGGCCGCCGTCCTGCCGCCCCTCCCGCACCACGTCCTTCAACCCGGAGACGCCGCCAGCGGGATCGCCGCCCCGCCAGGCGGCGACGGCACGGTGCAGCCTCGCGGCGGTCGAGCCCTGCTGGAGCTCGAGCGCCATGGGCGCGGCGCCGGCGAGGTCGCCCAGGTAGGCGAGGGTGATGGCGAGGGGGCGGGCGCGGGCCGGGGAGATCGCCTGGAGCTGCTGGAGCTCCTTGCGGATGAGGGCCGGATCGCGCCTCCCGACGAGCAGGCGGCCGCGCATCTCGCGGAGCCACGCCGGGTCGGACGCGCCGGGATCGGCCACGGCGGCGTCGAGGACCTGGGTCGTCTCGCGCCATCGGCCGGCCTGGGCGAGCACGCCGGCGAGGAGGACCTGCCGCGCGGAGCGCTGGGCGGGGGCGGCGGCGGCGAGCGCGTCACGGGCGACCTTCTCCGCGGCGTCGAGCTCGGAGGAGTACGTGCGCGCACGCACCGCGTCGGCGGCGGCGTACGGCGAGCCGGCGGCGCGCGCCACCTCGGCGGCGGCCGCGGCGCCCTGCGGATCCCCGAGCCAGCCACGGGCGATCGAGAGGGCGTGGAGCGCGTTGGCGGTGCGCGGCCCCGAGGCGAGGCGCGTGGCGAGCGCCTCCAGCCGGCCGCGCTCGCCGAGGTGCCCGAGCACGCGCGCCATGCGCACGAGGCCGGCCGGGTCGACGGCGTCGTTCGCGAGGATGCGGTCGAGCCAGCCGACCGCGTCGGCGAGCTTCCCGCGCTGCCACAGGAGGTCGGCCGCGAGGAGCTGGGGCGTGCGGTCGGAGGGATCCGCGTCGGCGAGCCGCCGGTAGGTGGCGAGGGCGGGTCCCTCGTCGCCGTCGAGCGCCGCCTTCCAGGCGGTGACGAGCTCCTCGCTCCGCCGCGGCAGGCGCGGCAGCGCCGCCAGGGCGGGCTCGAGGGCGTCGCGCTGCGCGTCGAGGTTGGCGCCGCCCTCGAGGGAGAGCACGGCGAGCGCGAGGTGCGCGGCGCCGAAGCCGGGGTCCTTGGCGGCCGCCTGCCGGAAGGCGTCGTCGCAGGGGCGCTCCGGGGCGCGGGGCCCGGCCATGCACTCGCTGCCGGCCCGGAACCAGCGCCAGGCCTCGAGGTCGGGCGTGTACGTCTCCGCGAGCGAGCTCCCGCGGCCCTCGACGTCGCCGGCGCGCTCCCCGAGCTCGATGCGTGCGCGCCGGGCCAGGCGGTCGATCATGTCCACCGCGGTGGCGAGGTCGGCGGCCCGCTCCGCCACGGTGAACGCGCGGTCGCCGGTGCGGGGATCGACCGCCGCGAGCTCGCCCACGTAACCCACCGAGAGCTTGCGGAGGGTGAGCACGAGGGCCCAGCGCGCCTTCAGGTCCTCCCAGGCCGGCGCGAGCGCCGCGAGGTCGAGCCGGGCCGCCGCGCCGCCCTTCACCGCGGCGCGCAGGTCGCCTCTGGGCAGGACGCTCACCCGAGTCGAGGGCTCGAGCGCCCGCACGAGCAGGTCGGAGACTCCGGCGAACGCTCCGCTCCCGGTGGCGTCCACCTCGTCCACGACGACGACGGGCACGCGCGAGCCGGTGCCGCCGGGTCGGAGCGCCAGCCAGGCGCCTCCGGCCGCCAGGGCGAGCACCACTGCCACGCCGGCGAGCACGGTCCGGGGCGAGCGGAGGCGCTCGATGGGCCCCGCGTCGAGGGCCGACAGGGCCCGGGACACCGCCGCGCCGTCCCGGAAGCGGCGCTTCGGATCGCGCTCGATGCACCGGCGGACCAGCTCCGCCAGCCGGCGGGGAATCCCGCCGCCGGTGACGCGGGGCGTGGGGCCGCGGTCGAGCGCCTCGGTGTGGCTGCCGGCCACCGCGTAGGGGATGGCTCCGGTGAGCCCCTGGAAGAGGATGACCCCGAGCGAGAAGACGTCCGAGCGGGCGTCGCTCGGCTCGCCGCGCCACTGCTCGGGCGACATGAAGGGCGGCGCGCCGCCGCCGGCGAGCGTCGACCCGGTGGGGCGGGCGAGGCCGAACCCGGTCACCTTCACCCTCCCGTCGGGGAGGAGCATCACGTTCCCGGGCTCGAGGTCCCGGTGCATGACGCCCGCGCCGTGGGCGGCCTCCAGCGCGGCGGAGATCTCGCGCGCGAGGTGGAGCACCTCCGGCACGGGCAGCGGACGCGCCCGCATGCGCTCCTGAAGCGTGATGCCCTCCAGCCACTCCGAGACGACGAACGGGCCCCCCGCCCACTGGCCGGCGTCGAAGAACGCGACCACGTTCGGGTGGTCGAGGCGCGCCGCGGCGTCCGCCTCGGCCCGCAGGCTCTCCGACGCCACGAGCTCCCGCAGGCGAGGCCCGGGGCGGAAGAGCTTCAGGGCGACGGTGTGGCCATCCGCCCGGTCGCGCGCCTCGCAGACGTCGGCGAGCCCGCCGCGGCCCGCCACCCGCACCACCTCGTACCGGCCGATCACCGAGCCGGGCTGGAGGGACAGGGCCCAGGCCTGGTCGGTCTCGTCGGCCGGCAGGGAGAGCACCTGCGCGAGCAGCTCGGCGAGGCGGCCGGGCGGGATCGGGCGCTCGCGCCCAGGGGGTGGCGTGACCGCCGGTCTGTCGTTGCTGGGCGAGATGCGCCAGAGACTACGCGATGCGCGGCGCGCGTGCATCCCGTCGCCGGGGCGGTGGCGGGTCCCTTCGGCCCGGCACCCCCGTGGGGCCTTCACTCCCAGGCTCGTCAACCCGGCGCAGGCCCTCGGTTGACGAGGGTCGGGGCTCTCTCTATCGTGCCCGCCCATGCGCTCGCCCCAGAGCCTCCCCCCCGGCATCGAGCCCATCTCCGCGGAGGAGGCGAGGCGCCTCATCCGCCACACCTCCGGCCCGGAGCTGGAGGCGCTCCTCGCCCGCGCCGGCGAGGTCCGCGCCGCCGTGCACGGGGACGGCGTCTCGCTGTGCGGCATCACCAACGCGAAGTCCGGGCGCTGCCCCGAGAACTGCGGCTTCTGCTCCCAGTCGGCGCACTTCCCGGAGGCCGAGGCGCCGGTCTACGGGCTCGTCGGGGCCGACGCGATCGTGGAGCAGGCGAAGGCCGCCGAGCGCGCCGGGGCGCGAGAGTTCTCCATCGTCACCTCGGGCACCCGCATGTCGAAGGAGTCGGAGCTCGCGACGCTGGAGGAGGCGGTTCGCAAGCTCCGGACCGAGACCGGCATCGAGCCCTGCGCCTCGCTCGGGCTCATGCGCGAGCCGGAGCTGGCCCGCCTCAAGGCCGCGGGCCTCATCCACTACCACCACAACCTCGAGACGGCGCGCAGCCACTTCGACCACGTCTGCACCACGCACACCTACGACGAGCAGATCGAGACGATCCGTGCAGCGCAGCGGCTCGGGCTCGAGGTGTGCACGGGCGGGATCCTCGGCATGGGCGAGACGCCCGACCAGCGCGTGGAGCTCGCCGAGACGCTTCGCGAGCTCGGGACCGACCATGTGCCGCTCAACTTCCTGAACCCACGCCCGGGAACGCCCATGGCTGGCCTGAGGGCCATCACGGCCGAGGAGTGCCTGGCGGCCATCGCGGTCTTCCGGCTCATGCTGCCGTGGGCGCACATCTTCGTGATGGGCGGGCGCGAGGTGAACCTGGGCGAGCGGCAGGCGGACATCTTCCGCGCCGGCGCCGACGGCACCATGGTGGGCAACTACCTGACGAGCGCCGGCCGCGGCCCGGACGAGGTCGTGGCCCTCGTGGAGGGGCAGGGCCTCCGCCTGCGGCCGCCCGACGCCGGCCGGCCCTGGGCGTTCGACCACCACCCGCCGTCCCGCGCCGACTGGAACGTGCGCGCCCCCGAGGGCGACCGGAAGGCGCTGCCGGTCGTGCGGTAGGCGCGGCGCGTGATGGGGCGGCCATCGCTGGACTGGATCGCGGGCGAGCTCGGCGCCCTCCACGCGCAGAGCCTCCTGCGCTCGCTCGAGCCGCTCGAGGGCGCGCAGGGCCCGGTCGTGAAGGTGGCGGGACGGACGCTCGTCAACCTCTGCTCGAACGACTACCTCGCGCTCGCGTCCGATCCGCGCACCCGTGCGGCCGCCGCACGCGCGGCCGAGCGGGGAGGCGCGGGCAGCGGAGCCTCGCGCCTCGTCGCGGGCGATCTCTCCGTGCATCACGAGCTCGAGCGGCGCCTCGCGGAGCTCCTCGGGACCGAGGCGGCGCTGCTCTTCAACTCCGGCTACCACGCCAACGCCGGCGTTCCCCCGGCGCTGGTCGGCCGCGAGGACGCCGTCTTCTCGGACGCGCTCAACCACGCGTCCATCGTGGACGGCGCGCGCCTCTCTCGCGCCGAGCTCGTGCGCTACCGGCACGCCGACGCCGAGGACCTGGAGGAGCGCCTGGCCCGCTCCACCGCCCGACGGAAGCTCGTCGTGACGGACTCGGTCTTCTCCATGGACGGCGACGCAGCTCCGCTCGCCGCGATCGTGGAGGCGTGCGAGCGCCACGGGGCCATGCTCCACGTCGACGAGGCCCACGCGACCGGAGTGCTCGGGCCGCGCGGAGGCGGCCTCGCCGAGGCGCTGGGCCTCTCGTCGCGGGTGGACGTGCACATGGGCACGCTCGGGAAGGCCCTGGGCGCGTTCGGGGCCTTCGTGGCCGGCGAGCGGCGGCTCGTGGACTGGCTCGTGAACCGGGCACGGCCGTTCGTGTTCACGACCGCGCTCCCGCCCGCGGCCTGCGGCGCGGCGCTCGCCGCGCTCGACGTCGTGCGCGACGAGCCGGCGCGGCGCGAGCGGCTCGCGGCCCTCGCAGACCGCATGAGGGCGGGCCTCGGGCGCATGGGGTTCGACGCGGGGCGGGTGGTGGCTCCGATCTTCCCGGTGGTGCTGGGCAGCGAGGCGCGCGCCGTGGCGGCCTCGCGCGGCCTGCTCGAGCGTGGCTTCCTCGTGCGAGCCATCCGCCCGCCCACCGTGCCCGCCGGCACGAGCCGGCTGCGCGTCACGGTCGGCGCCGGGCACGACGAGGCCCAGGTGGACGCGTTCCTGGGTGCGCTCGCCGAGGTGCTGCCCGGGCTGCCGCGGGATCCGCAGGCGCCGGGCGCCTCGCGCTAGGATGGGCGACGATGCCATCGTCGGCCGCTGGAGCCCTGGGGCGAACCCTGCTCGTCCTCGCCGGCCTGCTCGGCGTGGTGGGCCTCCTGCTCGTGCTCTCGGAGCGGTTCCCGGGGCTGCGCCTGGGGCGGCTGCCGGGCGACTTCACGCTCGAGCGCGGCGGCTTCCGGCTCTACCTGCCGCTCGGGACGTCGCTCGTCCTGTCGCTCGTGCTCTCGGCGCTCCTGTGGCTGCTGGGGCGCCGCGGTTGATGCGGCGGTGGAGGCCGCGCGTCAGTTGCAGCGGCAGGACGCGTCGTCCGCCACGGCCGCGACCGAGGACGTGCGGTGGACGGCCTGCGCGCGGCGCGCCGCCACCTGGGCGCTGGCGCGGACCTGGTTCGCGGAGAGCTGGTGGGCCCACGCCGCGCGGCGCGCCTCCAGGTGATACAGCCAGTCCTCGCTCGAGGCCGCCGGCACGGCGTCGGTCACGAACGCGAAGGTGATCAGGATCCACAGCCCGATCGTCATCGCGCCCGCGAGACCCCAGGGGCGTGGAACGTTCGCGAACATCCGTCCCGAACGATCGTCCGACTTCGTCATGATCCTTCCTCCCGAAGAAGGCCATCCCAGCGCCTTCATTCTACAGGAGGCGGCAAGAAAAGATCCGTGACCGGACGTCGCTAGTTCACGGTTCGTGGATGCAGGTGTCCCACCAGCGTCTGCACCTCGAAGGGGCTACCCTTCGCCGAGACGCCGCTTCCACAGGTGGTGTACGTGCCGGATCCGGCGAGCCGCGCGTAGGCGCCGGTGCCGCGCACCACCTCCCACCTCCCGAACAACGGCGGGAAGGCGAGCGTCTTCGCCGCCTTGCGGAGGCGGAGGACGAGCGTGCCCCTCCCGCCCTCCAGCCTGCGCTCGGTCACACCCACCACGACGTCGCCTTCCTGCCTCGCGACGCCGCTGTCGGACACCGCCCCCGACGCGCTCACCACCGTGAACGTCCCGGTCTGGCTCCAGGGCGGGAAGCGGAGGTGGAGCTCGGTCCGCTCCGAGCCCGCGGGAGGCTCGGAGGGCGGCGGTATCGCGTGGGCCTGCTCGGGCCCGTGCGCACGCGCGGCGACGGGGAGCGCGGCCGCGAGGGCGACGCCGAGCGCGACGCGCGCCGCGAGGGCCGTTCCCGTCACGGTCCGCCTCCCTTCATGGGAGCCGGACCGCGGCCGTGGGCCGCGTGGCACCTCGCGACGGCCGCCTCGGCCTCGGCGGGTGCCTCGCCGAGCACCTGGATGCGGTGGCGCACGGGCAGGCAGGCGCTGGTCGCCCCGCGGAGCTGCGCGAGGGTGCGGTCCCACGATACCGTCCAGACCCGGGCGGTGAAGTCCGCGGAGGCCGTGACCAGCTCCTCGCCGTCGGGGCTGAAGGCGAGGTCGCCGACCGCGCCCTCGTGGCCGCGCAGCACCAGCGGATCGGCCGGGCCCGACGAGCGGTAAACGCGCACCGTCCCGTCGCTCGAGGCGAGGGCGAGGCGCTCCCCGTCGGGGCTGGGCGCCGCGGTGAAGAGGCCCTCGGGAAGGGCGGGGAACGGCGCGAGCTCGGCGAGCGTGTCGAGCCGGAAGATCCTCAGCGCGCCGCCCTCCTCGGCGACGAGCAGGCGCTGGCCGTCGGCGGTGGGGATGGCGCGGAACACGCCCGCCTCGACGTGGACCTCTCGTGGAGGCGTGCCGTCGGTTGGCCAGACGCGGACCGTGCCGTCGTACTCCGACGACGAGATCACGCTCCGGCCGTCCGGCGTCCAGGTGACCGCGGTGACGACGCCGTCGTGGCCGGTGAGCACGGTCGCCGGCCCGCCGCCCGCCACCGGCCAGACGCGCACCGTCCGGTCGATCCCCCCGCTCGCCACGCGCCGCCCGTCCGGGCTGAACGCCGCCGACAGCGCCGGCCCGTCGTGCACGCCGAGCGTCCGGAGAGGCGCGCCGGTCGCCGCGTCCCAGATCCGGATGCTCCCGTCCTGGGACGCCGTGACGAGGAGGCGCTCCTCCGGGTCGAGCTGGGCGGCGTGCAGTACGCGGCCCGGATCCTCCACCACGAGGGGCGCGCCGCCGTGGAGCGGCCAGATGCGCGCGGTGCCGTCGTGGGAGGCGGTGACGATCCTCGTGCCGTCGCGGGTCCACTCCACCGTGTCCACGAGCTCGCGATGCCCGGCGAGGATGCCGCGCCGGGCCGGATCGTCGGTGCGCCAGACGCGGACCGAGTCCTTCCCGCGGGTGAAGAGGCGCGCGCCGTCCCTCGAGAGGAGCGCCGGTCCCGCGGCGGCCGTGTGGAAGACGAGCGGCGGCTCGTCGCCGTCGACCGCGAAGCGCCGGGCCGTGCCGTCCGCGCCGGCGGTCAGCACGCCCCTCCCGTCGGCGGTGAAGGCGACCGAGAGCACCGAGCCGCGGTGGCCGCGCAGCCGGAACTCCGTGTCCTTCGCGGGGAGGAACACCCGTGCCACGCCGTCGCCGCCGGCCACGGCGAGGCGAGTGCCGTCCGGGCTCCAGGCCACCTCGTCGAGCGGCTCCCCAGGCGCGCCGAGCGCCGCCACCACGCGGCCTCGCGCGTCGACGATGCGGGCGACGCCATCCTCCATGGCGAGCCCGATGCGCGAGCCGGACGGGTCCCAGGCGAGCGCGAACGCGGCGCCGCCCGGGACGGGCGCGCGCACGAGCAGCGCTCCGGCGCGGGCGTCCCAGATGCGGAGGAAGCCGTCGGCGCAGGCCGTGGCCAGCCGGGCGCCGTCCGGCGAGAAGGCGAGATCGAAGACCGCGCCGTCGTGCACGAGCGGCCAGCCCGGCCGCGCGCCCTCGAGCGGGACGAGCCACGCGCGGCCGTCGACCGCTCCGGCCGCCGCCCGGCGGCCATCGGGGGCGACGGCCACCCGCACGAGCGGCACGCCTCCCGCGTCCACCGCCCGCGTGTCGCCGTGGCCGTCGGCCGGCAGGATGCGGATGACGCCGTCCTGGCCGGCGACCACGAGGCGCGCACCGTCCGGCGTGAACGCGAGGTCGTTCGCGCGGAGCCCGCCGCCCGGCAGGGCCCGCGGCGCGCCGGTGCCATCGGCCGACCACACCGTGGCCCCGCCGTCGAGCGCCCCGGCGGCGACGCGGCCGCCGTCCGGCGAGAGCGCGAGCCCCAGGCCGCCGCGGGCCGGCTCGAGCACGGCCACGGGCACCGGCTCGCGCAGGATGCGCTGGGCCACCTCGACGGCGCGGGGCGGGGCGTCCTCTCCGAGCTCGGCCATGAGCAGCGTGGCGATGAGCGGGTCGGAGGCGCCCTCGGCGGCGCTCGTGATGCGCGCAGCCCGGAGCGACCGGTCCGCAGCCCTGCGCGCCCGGGCCGCCGCCATGGTGGCCACCGCGGCGCCGACGAGGGCGAGGACCGAGGCGCCCACCACGAGGCGCCGGAGCCGCCTGCGCCGCGCCGCCCGGAGGCGCTCCGCGGCGCGCCCGGCGTAGGCCCGCTCCACCGACTCCAGCCCGGTGAGGAAGTCGGCGGCGGTCTGCGGCCGGCCCGCCGGGTCCCGCGAGAGCGCGCCCGCGACGAGCGTGACGAGCTCGGGCGGCGCGTCGTCGAGTGGCAGCGCCGGAGGAGGGCCAGGGTCGAGCGAGGCGCTCCGGCCCTCCTTCACGGGGTAGGGCAGCTGGCCCGTGAGCATCTGGAACAGCATCACTCCCGCACCGAAGACGTCGGCGCGCGCGTCCCCGGCCTCGCCGCGGAGCTGCTCGGGCGCCATGTACGCGGGGGTGCCGCCGGCCAGGCTGGCGCGGTCGAGCAGGCGGGCCAGGCCGAAGTCGACGAGCTTCACGCCGCCGTCTCCGGCGAGGAACACGTTGCCCGGCTTCAGGTCGCGGTGGAGGACGCCCTGCGCGTGCGCGTGAGCGAGCCCGCGCGCGACGGCGCGGGCGATCGAGAGCGCCGCCTCCGGCGCGAGGGGCCCGCGCTTCAGGCGCTGGTGGAGCGTCTCGCCCTCGAGCAGCTCGAGGATGAGGTAGGGCGTGCCGAGGTGGAGCCCGTAGTCGTGGAGCGTGACGACGTTCGGGTGGTTGAGGCGGGCGGCGGCCTCCGCCTCCTCTCGCAGCGGCTTCTCGAGCGCCGGTCCGGCCATGCGGCTCGGCTTCATCGCCTTGAAGGCCACCCGCCGGCCGAGCTCGGTGTCCCGGGCCTCGAACACGACCCCGAATCCGCCGCGCCCGACCTCGCGTACGAGCTCGAAGCGACCCACCCGGGCGCCGGGCGCGAGCGGCACGAGCGTCGACGGGTCGCGCTCCGGGGCGGCGGCGATCTCGAGCAGGAGGTCGGAGACCTCGGGGCTGTCGTGCTCGAGCTCCGCGGGCCGCTGCTGCGCCGCGCCGTCTTCGCCCCGGGCCACGGACATCCCGCGTGGCCCCTACTCGAGGAGCCCCTCCGACCGGGCCATCTCGGTGAGCTTCGTCTTCAGGCGCTCGAAGCGCTTGCGCAGGGCCACCTCGTCGACCGGGTCGCCCTCGCCGGCGAGCACCGTCGCCACCTCTCGCCAGGAGAGGCCGCGGTCGAGCCGCAGGACGAGCAGCGTCTGCTCCTCGGGCGTGAGCCGGGACCGGAGGCGGTCGATGCCCTGCTGGCGCGCCTCGCCCCGGCCGAGCAGCACCGACGAGCGTACCTCCTCGGCGATGCGGGAGAGCTCGGTGGTCTCCAGGCGCCGACCGCGCTGGCGGTACGGATCGCGGAGGTGGCGGGCGGCCGCGTGCCACGCCACGCGGTAGGCCCAGACGCGCACCGGGCATTCGCCGCGGAAGCCGGGCAGGCCGCGCCAGAGGTCCTCGGTGAACTGGGAGAACACGTCGGAGGCGTCGGCGTCGTTGCGAAGGACCGAGGCGAGGTAGCCGAGGATGCTCGGGCCGTGGTCGCGGACGATCGCCTCGGCCGCGGCACGGAGGTCGCCGGAGGCGATGAGGGCGTTCGCCCGGTCGTCGGTTGCCCAGTCCTCGGCCACGACACGACCTCCGCGACGGCTCCGGCGGGCGGCGCCGGACGGGGAGGGATCATGTCGGAAGGGCCAGCGGCCCGCAACGAGCGGCATGGATCTCCACGCGCGGGCCCGAGAGGGCCCCGTGGAGGGAGGGCGGCGAGCAGAGGATGTGACGGCGGGGCCGGCTAGAGCTGGGCCAGGCGCCGGGCCAGCTCGACGCGGTTCCTCACGCCGAGCTTGTCGAAGATGGTCTTCAGGTGGCTCTTCACCGTCTGCGAAGCGATGCCGAGCCGCTCGGCCACTTCCCGTGAACGAAGGCCGTCGGCCACGAGCAGCGCCACCTCGCGCTCGCGCTGGGTGAGGCCGTCCGAGGGCGCGCTCGTCACGGGCTCGGGGCCCATGGCGATCGCGTCGGGCAGCGGCTCGCGCCACAGGTGCAACTGGGTCCTGCCCTTGCCCACCGCGGTGACCTCGATCCGGAGGCGCTCGCCGTGGCCTTCCATCACCAGGGTGCGCCGGATGCCCGGGACGCCGTTCTGGGCGGCGTCGCTCAGCCCGCGGAGCTCCGCGGGGATGGAGGCGCCGTCGGCCGCGTCCTGAAAGAACACCTTGAGCATCTCCTCCGCTTGCCGATCGCAGCGGAGGACGCCCCCGGCGTCCGCGTGGGCGGCCGCGCCCCTCGGAGCGGGCACGCGAACGTTCGCGCGCATCATGGCCAGAACACCCCCCTGTGTGCCGGTGTAGCGCGATGCATACTACCGGGTTGCGGCCGCCTGGTCACCCGATCCGGGGCGGGTCCCGGGTTTCTTTTGGGTTCAGGGCCTCCGGGCAGCCCTGTCCCTCGACCGTGGGTCGGTCCTTCACCTAGAGTGTGACCCAGGCCCGGTTTTCGCTGGGTGCGCGCCGACCTCGGCGGGACCTGAGGCAGAACGGCGCTCCCGTGCGGCGCGGCAGTGGACCGCAGACACGCGGCCCTGGCCGGGTGTGGTGCGCCTCGTTCAGTGGAGCTCGACCTCGAAGCCCAGGCGTCGGGCGGCCTCGATGAGCTCGTCCGCGGGCTGGGCCTTCGCCGCCACACCTACGGTGGTCTCGCTCTGGGCGGGGATGACCGCGCGGATCGTGACGGCGGTGCTCCCCGGGTGGCGGGCGAGGAGCGCCTTCAGGTCGGTCGCGCGGGCGGACGTGAGCTTGTCGGCGTCGATCCGGAGCGCGATCTCGGTCGTCTTCTGGTTGCGCACCGCCGACAGCGCCTCGATCTCGGTCGCCGTGATCTCGGCCCGGGGGTTCTCGGCGTCGCGGTCGTTGATGCGCACCTCGCCGTGGACGAGGACCGGCTCGTCGGAGCGAGCGAGGCTCTCCCAGTCCGCCCACCCGCGCTGGGGTGGCCGGCTGTGCGAGGCGGGCCGGCTCGCCCAGCACACGACCTCGACCGTGCCGGTCAGGTCCTCGAGGGTGAGGAACCCGAAGCGCGTGCCCTTCTCCTTGTTGGTGCGCTCGCGCAGCGACGCGACGACGCCCACGACCGACACCTTGTCGCCGTGGCGCTTCCTCGCCACGGCGGCGCAGGTGGTGGAGGCGAAGCGAAGGACCTCCTTCTCGTGGCCGGCGAGGGGATGGCCGGTGAGGTAGAAGCCCAGCGCCTCCTTCTCGAGGGCGAGCCGGACCCGCTCCGGCCATTCCTCCACCGTCAGGTCGCCCAGCTTCTCGCCGACGCGGGGATAGCGCGGCGCGACGGGAGCCGTCGCGGCCAGCGCGCCGAAGAGGCTGGCCTGTCCCGTCGCCCGGTCGTCCTGCGCAGAGGCGCCCGCGGCGAAGGCCGCGTCGACGCCCGCGAAGAGCTGCCAGCGCGGGACGCCCTCGAAGTCGAGCGCTCCGGACTTCACGAGCGCCTCGACCACCTTCTTGTTGATGCGACGGGAGTCCACCCGCGCGGCGAGGTCGTAGAGGCTCTGGAAGGGCCCGCCCTCGGAGCGCGCGTCGACGATGGCCTGGACCGCGGACTCGCCGATCCCGCGCACCGCGCCCAGGCCGAAGCGGATCCGGCCCTTCGTGCCGGGGGGCGCGCCGGGCGCCGGGGGGAACGCGCCGAACGCCGCGCCGGACTCGTTCACGTCGGGCGGCAGCACCTCGATGCCCGACGCGCGCGCCTCGGAGATGTGCAGCACGACCTTGTCGGTGTTGGAGGCCTCGCTGGAGATGAGCGCGGCCATGAACTCGACCGGGTGGTGTGCCTTCAGCCAGGCGGTCTGGACCGTGAGGAGGCCGTACGCGGCGGAGTGCGACTTGTTGAAGCCGTACGCCGCGAACTTCTCCATGAGGTCGAAGACGTGGGCGGCGACCTTCTCGTCGACCCCCTTTCCGGCCGCGCCCTTCATGAAGATGGCGCGCTGCTTCGCCATCTCCTCGGCCTTCTTCTTGCCCATGGCTCGCCGGAGCAGGTCGGCGCCGCCGAGGGAGTAGCCGCCCAGCACCTGGGCGATCTGCATCACCTGCTCCTGGTAGACGATGACCCCGTAGGTCGGCTCCAGCACCTCGGCGAGCAGCGGGTGGGGGTAGGAGACCTTCTCCCGGCCGTGCTTCCGGTCGATGTAGACGTCCACCATCGTCCGGCCGTCCTCGAGCTTCTGATCGAGGGGACCGGGACGGTAGAGGGCGCCGGCCGCGATGACGTCCTCGAACCGCGAGGGCTTCATCTTCGTCACCATCTCGGTGAAGCCCGAGGACTCCAGCTGGAAGACGCCGGCGGTGTCGCCGCGGGAGATGAGGTCGTAGACCGCCGGGTCGTCGAGGGGGATGTCCTTCGCCTCGAAGTCCTTCCGATCGGGGTGGTTGGCCCGGACGAGCCGGAGCGCGTCGTCGATGACGGTGAGCGTCTTCAGGCCCAGGAAGTCGAACTTCACGAGCCCCGCCGCCTCGACCTCGTCCTTCGCGAACTGCGAGACGAGCATCTCGGACTTGTCGTCCTTGTAGGCGGGGACGTAGTCCCAGAGCGGCTTGTCGGCGATGACCACGCCGGCCGCGTGCAGGCCGGCCTGGCGGTTCAGCCCCTCGAGCGCGATGCCGATGTCGAGCACGTCGCGCGAGGTGACGACGTGCTGCTGCCCGCGGTCGTCGACCCACTGGGAGAGCACCGACGGCTTCCTGTAGAGCTCCTCGAGGCGCGGCTCGGGCGGCGACTTCTCGGTGCCGAAGAGGAGGTCCTTGAGCGGCGGGGTCTTGCCCTGCACCGGCTCGGGCACGAGCTTGGCGATGCGGTCGCCCTCGCTGAAGGGCAGGCCCATCACCCGGACCACGTCGCGGATCACCGAGCGGGCCTTCAGGGAACCGAAGGTGATGATCTGGCCGACGTTGTCCTTGCCGTACTTCTCGCGGACGTAGCCGATGACCTCGTCGCGCCGGTTCTGGCAGAAGTCGACGTCGAAGTCCGGCATCGACACGCGCTCGGGGTTGAGGAAGCGCTCGAAGAGGAGGTTCCACCTCAGCGGGTCGAGGTCGGTGATGCGGAGCGACCACGCCACGATCGAGCCGGCGCCGGAGCCGCGGCCGGGGCCCACCGGGATGCCGTGCGTCTTGGCCCAGTTGATGAAGTCCTGGACGATGAGGAAGTAGCCCGAGAACCCCATGCCCTGGATGACCGAGAGCTCCATCTCCAGCCGCTGCCGGTAGAGGTCCCGATCGTGCGGGTACCGGCCCTCGATCTCCCGGAAGCGGCGGTCGAGCCCCTCCCTCGCGAGCTTCAGGATGTAGCCATCCTCGGAGACGCCGTCGGGCAGGGCGAATCGGGGCAGGAACGACTTGCCCAGCTCGAGCTCGACGTTGCACATGTCGGCGATGCGCTGGGTGTTGGCGATGGCCTCCGGGAAGCCGGGCAGGGCGGCGGCCATCTCGTCGGGGCCCGCGATGAAGAGGCCGTCGGTGTCGTGGTGGATGCGCTTCGGATCGGCGAACGTCTTGCCCGACGCGATGCACATCAGCACCTCGTGGGCCTTCGCGTCCTTGCGGTCGACGTAGTGCGCGTCGGCGGTGGCGGCGAGCGGGATTCCCTCCGACTCGGAGAGCTCCGCCAGCCGGGCGTTCACCTCGATCTGGTCCTTCATCCCGTTCGACTGCACCTCCAGGAAGAAGGAGCCGGGCTCGAAGATGTCGCGGTACTCGCGCGCTGCGCGGCGGGCGCCGTCCATGTCGCCCTGGCGCACGAGGCGCGGCACCTCGCCCGCCATGCAGGCGGTGAGGCCGACGAGCCCCTTCGCGTGGTCGCGCAGGAGCTGCTTGTCGATGCGAGGGTCGTAGTAGAAGCCCTCGGTGAAGGCGCGCGAGGAGAGCGTTCGCAGGTTGGCCCAGCCCTCCTGGTTCTTCGCGAGGAGGATGAGGTGTCGGCCGATGCGCTCGGAGCGGTCGGTGCGGCCCTTCTCGCCGGCGACGTAGGTCTCGAGGCCGAGGATGGGCTTCACCCCGGCCTCCCTGGCGCGCTTGTAGAAGTCGATCGCGCCGAAGAGGTTGCCGTGGTCGGTGACCGCCACCGAGGTCATGCCCTTCTCGCGGACCGTCTTCACGAGGTCCTTGATGCGGATGGCGCCGTCGAGGAGGGAGTAGAGCGTGTGGAGGTGGAGGTGGACGAAGTCCGGCATCGGAGGGTGCCTTTTAGCAGGCCGATCCGACAGAAGCACCCCCTGGCCGCTCCCGCGCCCCCGGCGAGTCGATGCTCGCGGTCCGCGCCGCGCGCGCGAGGATGCACATGGCCTCACATGGCCTGCGCCCGGGGCCGCGCGCTCTCCGGTCGCGTCCCGCGCCCGGTGGCATTCCCGACGCACCTGGAACGGCGCGCCTGCAAGGGCCGTTGACGCGAAGCGTCCCCGTGACCCACTGACGGTTGGCACGAGTCGCCTTCCGCCGGAGGGGTCATGGCCACTTCTCTGCGGTTCCCGGGGCTCCTTCGCCCGGCGCGTTTCCTCCTCACGCTCCTCGTCGCTCTCGCCCCCCTCGCGTGCTGGGCCGACGTCTCCTTCGCCGAGCCGCGCATGCTGCCCGGGGGCTACACGACGACCGGCGGCTCGTTCTACGGCGTGGCCGTCGCCGACCTCGACCGCGATGGCCGCCTCGACGTCGCCGCGACCGGCTACGGCATCGCGCCGCTCCTCTGGACCGCCGAGCCGCGCGAGTTCGTCCTCGTCTGGCTGGGGAACGGCGACGGCACCTTCCAGCCGCCCGTCGATCTCGACCTCGGGCCCACCGACACCGTCGGCGCCGCGGGCATCGTGGCGGTCGACCTCGACCGGGACGGCATCCTCGACCTCGCCATCGCTGCGTTCCGGCAGCAGGCTATCCTCGTGCTCCTCGGGCGCGGGGACGGCACGTTCGCGCCCGCCACCGCGTACGACGCCGGCGCGCAGGCCGGGACCCTGCAGGCCGCCGATCTCGACGGGGACGGGAATCCCGATCTCGCGATCGCGCCGGTCGTCGGCGAGATGAGCATCGCCTCGACGCAGATCGCCGTCCTGCGCGGCGACGGCGCGGGCGGCTTCCTCGCGCCGGTCCTCCACACGGTGAGCCAGTTCCCGGTGGACCTCGTCATCGCGGACGCAGACGGGAAGGACGGCCTCGACATCCTGGTCGCGTGCAACACCCACGACGAGCTCTCGGTGTTGCTCAACGACGGCCACGGGGGCTTCGCCGCGACGGCGACGAGCTACCCGGTTCGAGTCGATGCGCGCGGGCTCTGGGCGGGCGACTTCGACGGCGACGGGATGCTCGACGTCCTCGTCGCCGGGGTGAACGGCACCTACGTGAACACGTGCGGCGGCGGCTGCCTCGTCACGGTCCACGGCAACGGCGACGGCACCTTCACCGCTCCACCACCCGAGAACGTGCGCGTGACCGGCGCCTGGCCGGCCCGCTTCTACGTGTCGGGGAGCCAGGGGCCCGACCTGAACGGCGACGGCAGGCCGGATGCCTTCTTTCCGCGCCCCGAGGGCGGGCGCGTCTACAACGAGCTGACGGTTGCGCTGAGCAGGCCGGGAGGCGGATACGACCTCGCCGAGTGGGTCGCCTCGCCGGGCCTGCCCGCGAGCCCCGATTCACACGTCGACGGCGCAGGGACGTTCTCGGCAGCGGCGGGCGACCTCGACGGCGACGGCGCGCCCGATCTCGTCGTGGCCAGCGCCTCCGGCGCGGGCGTCGGCGCGATCTCGGTGATGCCGGGCATCGGCGGAAAGCCAGGCACGTTCCGCGCGCCGCGTCTCGTGTCACTTTCCCGTGGCTGGTCCCCGACGCGGGCGCTCGCGCTGGGTCGTTTCACGGCGGACGCGGCCCTCGACATCCTCGCCACCACCGACGCGCTCGACACCGTCCCGGGGAGCGGCGACGGCACCTTCGGCGTGGCCTTCGCGGCCCTCGCCCGGGTGGCCGGGCCGGGCGAGTTCTACCAGACGCTGCGGACCGCCGACCTGAACGGCGACGGAAAGCTCGACGCGCTGTGGCTCGCCGACGACGGCGTACAGGGAGGGCCCGCGCCTCGGCACCTCGTCGCCCTCGGAGGCGGCGACGGCACGTTCGGCTCGGTCCAGGCGCTCGTGCCCGAGTCGGGCTTCCAGGGCGTGAACGCCGTCATCGCCGACCTCGACGGGAACGGGACGCCCGACCTCTCCATCCTGACGTTCGGGCCCGGCGTGGTCCACGTGGAGACCTGGACGAACGACGGGAGCGCGACGCCCGCGTTCACGCAGAAGGGCGTGGCCGTCGTGCAGCCCGGACCCGTGGGCCTCGGCTCCCAGGGCGTCGCGGTCGGCGACCTCGACCACGACGGAAGGCCCGACCTCGTCGCGCACCGGCTGAACGCCGCCGGCGGCGACGACCTGCTCTTCTTCCGGGGCAACGGGGACGGCACGTTCGCGGCGCCGGCCGTCGTCTCGTCCGACCTCGCGAGCACGGTGGCGGACATCGCGGTCGCGGACGTCGACGAGGATGGCGATGCCGACCTCCTCGTCGCCCCCGACTGGTCGTCCTCGGTCTACCTCCTCCTCGGCCACGGCAACGGGACGTTCGCCGCTCGCGCCCCGATCCCGAGCGGAACCGGGACGAACGAGGTCCGCGCCGCCGACCTCGACGGCGACGGCCACCTCGACCTCGTCGTGGGCGCCACCAACGGCCCGGCCTTCCACCGCGGCGACGGGCTGGGGGCGTTCGGAGCCGCCCACCACCTCGCCATCGGTGACGAGTCGGGGGGCTATTCCTTCGAGCTCGGCGATCTCGATGGCGATGGCAGGCCCGACCTCGTCGCGGGGCACCCGACGGGCGAGCCCGGGGCCGGCCCCAGCTTCGACTGCTTCACCGTCCTCCTCGGTGACCCGGGGCCGCGCGCCGATCTCGCCGTGTCGCTCGCGGCCTCGTCCGCGGAGGTGCACGTCGCCGAGCCGCTCGACTGGACCATCACCGTCGCGAACCACGGCCCGGACCCCGCGAGCTCCGTGGCGGTCCGCGACGTGCTGCGCCTCGGGGCGAGCTGGATCTCGGCGATCCCGAGCCAGGGGAGCTGCACCCAGGGTGATGGCGTCGTGGGCTGCGCGCTCGGCGCGATGGCCTCGGGCGCGAGCGCGACCGTCACGGTCCGCGTGAGCCCGACGGCGGTCGGCACCCTCTGGAACGGCGCCAGCGCGAGGAGTGGCACGCCGGATCCGGACGGCACGGACGACGGCGCCTCGGCGACCGCCACGGTCGTCGCCGCGTCGGCGGATCTGGCGCTCGACGCGTTGGACGCACCCGATCCCGTGACCGTCGGCGAGAGCCTCGCCTACACGCTCACGGCGACGAACGGCGGTCCCTCGGCGGCCACCGGCGTGACGCTGGTGGATCCGCTCCCGGTGGGCGTCGCGCTCGTCTCGGCGGTGCCGAGCGCCGGCAGCTGCTCGAGCGCGTCGGGCATCGTCACCTGCGCCCTCGGCGGTCTCGCTCCAGGCGGGCAGGCCACGGTCACCATCGTGGTGACGCCCTCCACGTCGGGCAACCTCGCGAACACCGCGACGGTCTCCGCCGCCGAGGCCGACCCGGTGGCGGCGAACGACACGGCGGCGCTGCATACGACCGTGCGCGCGTCCGGCGGCGAGTCGAAGAAGGGCGGGTGCGGATGCGGCTCCCCGGACGGTGCGGAGGCGATGCTGTCGGTCGTGCTGCTGGCGCTCTGGGTCCCGGTCGGCCGCGGGCGCCACGCCGGGAGAGGGTGACGGGGACGGTCCGCGCGGCGGACCCCCGGCCGAACGGCGGAACTCTGGGTCGGGGCCGGGGGCCGGCCGGGGCCGGGGCCGGGCGCGGGTCGGCGCGCGTCACGCCGGGGACGAGGGCGCCGCGCGCTGGTCCTCTCCCGTGACATGATGCCGTCACCGCATGCTCATCCCCATAGGGCTCGACGAGGCGCGGGTCGCGCGCATCCCATGGGTCTCGATCGGCATCGTCGCGCTCTGCGTGACCGTCCAGGTGGCGGGCTGGCTGGGGGACGCGCAGGGGCGGGCCCGGGCGCGCCTTCGCGACGCCGTGGGCTACTGGGCCGAGCGGCCGTACCTCGAGCTCCCGTCCGACGCGGAGGACCGCTTCGAGATCGACGCACGGACGCGCGAGGAGCTCACACGCGAGCACGCAGGGGCCATGCCTCGCGGTGACGTGGCGCTCGAGCAGGGCGAGCTC
>Ga0335084_10001467_pt1 | contig 22094 bp, 9 predicted proteins | sample Lox_Sample_44_FD_206721 | JGI IMG/M metagenome (GOLD analysis project Ga0335084, IMG submission 206721) | Soil microbial communities from Loxahatchee National Wildlife Refuge, Florida, United States - Lox_Sample_4.4 | ecosystem: Environmental > Terrestrial > Soil > Wetlands | place: USA: Florida...
CCAGGCGGGCGGGCTCCACGGGGACGCGAGCAGGCGGAAGCGCTCCGGCCCGGCCACCTGCCGCGCATCGCGGAGGAGCGGAAGGAGCCAGCGGCGCATCGGCTCCAAAGAGAACTGGAGCAGATCGTAATCGCCCGGCGTCTCGTCGAGGGCCCACATATGGAGTGAGAAATCGCAGCTGTTGATGTGGGTGCGGGCGAGCGTGTACCCGATGCCGTTCGTCGGATCGTAGTAGCGACGGAGAATCTCCCGGCGCTTTTCCGCCGGCAGCTGCGCCAGCACCCACGCCGATGATTCGGTCAGCGCCCCGCCAAAGCCGATCATCTCCTGGCAGGTCTGCCGCACCTCGCAGACGATGGCGTCGGCGGGGGCAGGGGCGCCGACGGGGACGCCGGCCGGAGACGGCAGGGCGGCCAGGCGGTGGCCGTTGTCGCGCGCAGTCTCGACGACGGTCCAGCGGCGGGTGGATTGGGCGGGAAGCATGAGGGGGACGACCAGCAGCAAGCTGCCCAAGGGAAGCCGGAGGTTGCGATGCATGGAAAGGGAACGGCTCAAGCCGCCGCCGGAGTGCCGGCGGTCTTGCGGGCCGCGAGCTCGCGCTCGATCTGCTTCACCTGCGGCTCCTCGAGCGGGTAGAAGAAGATGGCCAGGCCGCTGAGCAGGGCGAAGGCGCCGGGCAGCACCGAGAAGAGCAGCGTGATGCCGTGCAGCGCCCGGGGCGCCTGCGCGACGTCGGCCGCGTAGCCGTAGTAGCCGAGCAGCCAGCCGATCAGCGCGCTGCCGATGGCGAGGCCGACCTTCTGCACAAAGACCGTGGCGGAGAACACGAGCCCGGTGGTGCGGCGGCCGAACTTCCATTCACCGTAGTCGGCGGTGTCGGCGTACATCGACCAGACGATGGCGGGCGTCGGGCCGGCGACGAACGAGGCGAAGATGTTCATCACGTACAGGACCGGCCGGTTGTGCGGGTCCAGAAAATAGAACGAGGCCATGCCGAGGGCGTTGAGAATCGTGAGCCCGATCATGAGCCGCCGGCGCGAGGCGAAGCGCGTGAAGAGCTTCGTGCTCAGCGCCCCGATGATGAAGGCGAGAAAGCCGGCGAAGTTGAAGTTGCCGAGCGCCGTGAAGTCGCCGACGACGTACTTGAAGTAGTAGACGCCCGAGCCGCTGCGCAGCCCGGTGTTGGCCAGGGTGAGGAAGGCGGCGAAGAACAGCACGAGCCACGGGCGGTTGCGGAAGAGCACGCGCAGGTCCGCGCCGAGCGAGCTGTCCTGCGTGGGCGGCGGCGCGACGCGCTCGCGGGTGTTGCCGAACGTGTAGAGGAACATGGCCACCGACACGACGGCGAAGATCGCCATGGTGTAACGGAAGCCGGCCGCCGGACTGCCGCCGACCCGGGCGAAGAACTCGCTGAGCTTCGGCACGAGCGACCCGATGAGCAGGGCCCCGAGAAAGGCGCAGGCGAACCGGTAAGTGGAGAGCGAGGTGCGATCCTCCGACGACGGCGACATGACGCCCATGAGGGCCGAATACGGCGTGTTGATCGCGGCGTAGGCCACCAGCATCAGGGTGTAGGTGGCGTAGGCGAAGAGGAGCCGGCCGTCGGGCGAGAAATCCGGGTTGGCGAACATCACGTAGCCGAGCACCCCGTAGGGCAGCGCGCCCCAGAGGATCCACGGGCGGAATTTGCCCCAGCGCGACGAGGTGCGATCGGCGAGCACGCCGATGACCGGATTCAGCGCCGCGACGAGGATGGGGACCGTGCCCAGGAGGGTGCCGACGGCCGCGCTGTTTTTGATCCTCACCACGTCGGTGTAGTAGTAAGCCAGGAAGATGTTGAAAGCCTGGAAGAAGAAGTTCGAGGCGGTGTCGCCCAAGCCGTAGGCGAGCTTCTCCCGGATCGAGAGACGGTTGTCGGAGGATGCCATGAGAGGGGCGGGGCTGCGTTTACCGATGGTCCTGGCCGGCCTTCCGATCGCCGAAGGCCTTCATGATGAATGGGGCCGTCTTCCTGAGGCTGTTCCCGCCGATCGGCCCTTTTCGATTGATCAGCGCCTCGCGGCCCTCGCGCGACCGCGCCAACAGGAGCAAGCCGGCCAGGCATCGGGCCGTCATGAGGGGAATGCCGGGCGGGTCAGGTCGTGCCAGGATGACTTCAGCATCGTGGTTGAACACCAGCCGCCAGCATGCTCGCCGTCACCGACCGCACAAGAGGTTACCGTTGGGGGAGAAAGCGCGCACGGGATGAGCCCCGTGCGCGCGTGAACTTCGAAAGCCAGGTGGAGTCTCGATTCAGATTCGAGCCGCCGGAGCGGCGGCTCGGATTGAAGGCAGGGCCCGGGTCGCGGCGATGCTGACCGGGCCCGTCCGGTCAGAAGGCGATCCCATACGAGATCTTCGCGGTGATCGGCGAGGAGAAGATCAACCCGTATTCCTTCGTGTCGTTCAATACGTTGTTCACGTTGAGCTGGACGTACTGATCGTGTGCCCCGTGCTTCCACGCGTATTTCGCGAAGACATTGACCAGCAGCTGGGACGGCGAGTAGACGACAATGGGCTGGCCCGCCGTGTTGATTTCGGCCTGCCCGGAACCGTGGGTGATGCCGGAGAAATAGGCTTCCTGGGAATGCCAGTTTCCGCCCAGACCCACGGTCAGGCCCTTGAGCCCGCCGGTCAGGAACTTGTAGTTCGCAAACATGCTGAACGCATACTTGGGCGTGTCATCACCCGGAAACACGCCGGTATTCGTGCGCGTGGAGGTGTCGTTCGGATCGGTGTACGCCACGGTCAAGGGTTGGTTGAAGAGGCCCCAGCTGCCGTTCGGGAAATACCAGACCGCCCACCGATCCTGGGGATACGGATACTTCTGCCACTGACCCAGAGTGAGCCGGTTGACCGTCGCCTTGACTGACCCATTGAGCACGATCTGCAGATTGTTGTTCGGTGTGAAGAGGATCTGGCCGTCATAGCCCTTGGCCTGGTCGATGATCTGCCACGCCGCCGCCCCATTGCCATTGAAGCCGGTGGCATCAAGCAGGGTGGCATTGTTGATATACGGGACGCCGCCGCCATAGAGCCAGCCGGGCCAGTTGTTATTCCTTTTCTCCGCGTCGAACACCGCGTCCAGATAGGCGGCTCCCGTCGGCGTGCTCGCGTTGATATAGATGCTGCTCCCGGGATTCTGGCTGGTGCCCGTGAGCGGCGAGAGGGCGGTGATAGTTCCAGCGTTCAGCGCTGCATTCCACGCCGCGACGACCGCCGGGTCCGTCTGGTCGGGGGCCCCTTGGGAACTCGGATTCACCCCGGGCAACCTCGGGTCGGGCGCCGACAGTGCATTGAAACCACTGCTCAGATCATAAACAATCGGTTTCGAGGGATCGAACTTGGCATGGCCCATAATCGCGGGGGTATACCAGGGTTGATTCACCCAGGACGTCCGGGTGATCGTGTACTTGGCGATCGTCCCGGAAATCTTTCCATCGAAGAAATCGAACTTGATGCCGATCTCCCGGCTCTTGGCCGTGTCGGAGCCCACGGGCTCCCCGGTGACGCCGTTGCGCAAGCCGCCGAAATTCGGCTGCAACCCCTCGGATTTGATGCCGTAAATCGAGAGGTTCTTCGTCACCTTGATGATGACGCCATTCTGGTAGGATTTCGTCGCCGACGTCTTGGCCCGGGAAAGGGAAACGGACGGCGCGCTGGTCGGCGTGGCGAAAGTCGTGTCGGTGGACCAAGCGTCGACCTTGTCATGCCGGTAACCGTTCATGAAAATCAGGCGGTCATCCTTGAGGAGCTTGAGGTAGTTATTCAGATAGTAGCCGGCATCCCAGACCTTGTTGATGTTGTTCAGGTCGTTTTGAAACATGGGCGGATCCGCCGTGCCGTCTCCCTGGGTCCCGAAGACAATCGGAGAGTGATCGAGCGGATTCTTGTAGCTGTAGAGGTTCGGAGTCGGGCTGTAGGTCGTCCAATTGTTCCGCTTGACCTGGTTGAAGAGTTGGGAGAAGCCGGCGAGAACTTGGTCCTCGACGCGATACCATTTGCCCTCGAAGAGGATCTTCCGGGCGGTGAGCTCCGCGCGCTCCTGCTCCCGGTTGGTGCTCTGGCGATTCTGGTTCCAATTGTACTTGGTGACCGAATTGGGAAACGTTCCGAAGACCAGACTGAGGTTGGCGACATCCTGGCCCCCAAGCCCGTTGGCAACGCCCGCTGTCACGATCGTCTGCGACAGATTGTACCCCGGGTTTCCGGGTGAGATCGGGCCGGTAATCTGCCCGTTGACGTCCTGGGTCTGAGTCGCCCAATACGAGCGATCGTAGCCCAGGAGAAAGTCCACCCGCGGCAGGTAGGTCGACTCCTTCAAGAGCTGTTGGGTGACCTTGATTTCGATGTTGGACTCCTGCTGGTCGTTGTAGGTGTCCGGACCCGAGAGGTTGACGGTCTTGGGATCGGCGCCCGGCGGGTAGTAGAAGGCGACCGCCTCGAGCTGGTCATTGTTGATGGGCGTGCCGGCGGTTCCCTGGGCCGCGCGCAGGGCCTGGAAGCCATAGCCGTTCTGCTTCGATTTGCCGTATTCCGTGTCGAGCGTCACCAGCGTGGTCGGCGTCGGCTTCCACGAGAGCGATGGCGCAATGAAGTAGTGCGAATTCTTCTGGAAATTGATGTTGGTCTCCGAGCTCTCCCACGATGCCCCCAGGCGATAGGCGATGTGGTTCGCGGTGCTGACCGGCCCGGTCACATCCAGCTCGGAGCGCATGAAGCTGTAGGTCCCGTAGGACACCGAGATTGCGCCCTGCTGCACTTCCGAGGGTAGCTTGGTGAGATAATCCACCACGCCGCCGAAATTGCCGGTTCCGTACAGGAGGGCGTTCGGTCCTTCCACGACTTCAATCCGCTCGATGTTGACCGCATCGGTCCCGCTGCCGCGAAGAAAGCCGTCGCGCAGGGTGTTGTTGGTGATGAAGCCGCGGATCTTGAACTGCACCTGATTGATGTTCGCGGTCAGGCCCTGGGGATTGTTGACGCCACCCGGGCCGTAGGGGCTGCCGTACGTGCCGGCGGTGTTTTCCAGGTCATTCTGCGTCGTGAGCATTACCCCCGAGGTGTACATGAGCGAACTGCGCAGATCGGTCGCGCCAATGTCTTTGATGAAATCGCTGGTGATGACATTGATCGAAATGGGGATGTCCTTGATCGCGGTGTCCACGCGCGATCCGGAGATCGAATTGGTCGCGCCGTAGCCGTTGTCTTTATCGGTACTGACCACGAAGGGCGAGAGTCGCACCTCTTCAGGTTGCTGGTCGGCAGCGGCCGTCTTTGTCGGCTGTGCGGTTGACGGATTCGCTGCCTCTTGCGCGGCGGCGCGAATGATGGGAATCAAGGCGAGCCCGACAGTGAGCAACGCCGTCAGCAGTCGATCCAGGATCGCGTAATTTCGGGAGGTCATGAGTGGGTTTGGTTAGGTAACCGAAGGATTGCCCGGTCATTCCCGCGGCGGAGTCACCACCGCGCCCGTGGCGCTAGACCACAGGGCGCGAAGCAATGCGTGCCGACCGGAGTAACCTGGCAATGATGGGTTCAAACAGGGGTGCAGACGGGCGATTAGGGCAGATGTAATTCATATTTGTCAACAATTATGTGCGCACTTTTGTTACCATAACTGTTAAGTGCAAATGGCGGCCGTAGTTTTATGTTATAATGTTTATTTCGAGGATGTTCGGTGATTAAATGTCAAAAATAAGCATTTCTTAACATCGCCATAATAAGGCATTTCTCACTAAGATGTGCGCAGTATTATGTCTTGATTTTATCGTAATGTGCGTTCAAGGGAATAGCAGCGACCCCCTCAGCGCCCCAGCCCCGTATAGCCACTTTCCCCTGTGAATCAGCAAAAGCTCGCCAAGCTTCTCAACGTCTCCCGGACGACGGTCTCCCGCAGCCTCACCAACCACCCAGCGATCGGAGCGGAGACCCGCGCCCGCGTGCAGGCGCTGGCCGCGCAGATGGGTTATCGCGGCCAGGCGACCCGCGTCGTGCGCCGGTCGCGGCAGAGCAAACCGCTGACCGTCGGAGTCGTGATTGGCGTGCCCGCGGAGAACGTCGCCCTCGCCACGTTCCCCTACATCCTCCAGGGCATCCGCGACCGTGCCGGGATTGAACACCTCGCCATCGATGTCAGCTACCAGAATCCGGCCACGTTCGACACGACCTCCAAGCGCCATTCCATCTTCCGCCACATGCGCAGCGCCAACTGGCGCGGAGCGATCCTGATCTATCCCTTCCCCGTCCACGCGGTGGGCATGATCTCGCGGAAGATCTCCACGGTGTCCGTGCTCGATGAATACGCCGCGTTGGGACTCGACATCGTCGACGTCGACGATGTCTCGGGCTTCCTCTCCATGGTCGATCGCCTCGCCCAACTGGGGCACAAGCGCATCGGCTTCGTGCATTGGCACTATCCCGTCGGCGGCGTGTGGGGCTACCGGCGTTTCGGCGGCTACGTGGAGGGAATCTTCCGGAACGGTCTGGAATTCCGCTCCGACTGGGTCCTGAACATTCACAAGGCGACCCCGCGCTACGAGTCGGCCGAAATCGCCGACCTGGTCTTCCAGAAGCTCCGCCGGGATCGCGTCACCGCGTGGGTGTGCGCGGCCGACCACCAGGCCTACAGCCTGATTCAATCCCTGCAGGCCCGTGGCGTGCGCATCCCCGCCGATTGCTCGATCACCGGCTTTGACGGCCTCGAGCCGCCCCCGCCCATCCAGCGGGCGACGTCGATGCTCGTGCCCCACGAGGAGATCGGCTCGTCCGCCCTTTCCCTGCTGATGGGACGCATCCTTCGTCCGTCCTCGCCGCGGCGGAAGATTCTGGTCGAGCCGCGCCTGGTCGAGGGCACTACCGTGGCTGCGCCTCCGCAGTCCTGAAAGGACGCCCCGCCATCATGCGGTTGCCCGGGAATGCTTGGCCCTTGCCGCGACGCGATTCTTGCGAGGCAGGCGTTCACCGCGTCCCCGTCGCCGGCCGGACCCCACCAACGTTTGGCGGCAGTCGGCGCAAGCTGCCCGGCGCCATCCGCGGACCAGCAATACCGACCATCACCTCAACCTGCCACCCTGCCCCGGCGCCGTCGAAGCACGGCCTGCCTGGGGCCTGAAACCGATGTCTGTGCTGACGCCCGCCGCGGCGACGAAGCCGACTCCCGCTCGTACCGCGGGAAGCGCCCCGGTCACGGGGGCGTTCGTGAACGCGTTTGGCGGCCGCTATTATCGCATCGCCCACTGCGACCACATGCCGGTGTTCTTCATGAACGTCGTCAGCTCGTCCGACCTCTGGCTCTTTGTGGGGAGCAACGGGGGCCTCACCGCGGGCCGCGTCGACGCCGAGCACGCCCTTTTCCCCTACCAGACCGTTGACCGGGTCTACGACAGCGTGGGCTGCACCGGCCCGTTCACCGCCCTCCGGATCGAAGCGGCCGACCACGCCGACCGATGGGAGCCCTTCGCCGCCCACACGTCGCGCCTGCACGAAGTCACCCGCAACATTTATAAGAGCATCGAGGGCGATCGGGTCTGGTTTGAGGAAATCCATCGCCGGCTCGGGCTCGTTTTCCGCTCCGGCTGGTCCACGGCCGACGCCCACGGCCTCGTGCGCCGGTGCGAACTGGAAAACCGTAGCGCCCGCCCGCTGGCAATCCACGTGCTCGACGGGCTGCGCAACCTGCTGCCCCCGGGGATCCCCTATCGGCTGCAGGTGGAAAGCAGTTGTCTGGTGGACGCGTACAAGACCGCCGAACTGATTCCCGGAACCTCCCTCGCCGTCTACGCCCTGGCCGCCGGCATCGTCGATCGGGCCACCCCGGTCGAATCGCTGCGGGCCAGCATCGTCTGGTCCGCGGGCCTCCCCGCTCCCACGACCCTGCTGTCCGACACCCAGTTCAGTGCGTTCCACGCGGGGAAACGCCTGATCACGGAGACCTACCGGCGTGGGATCCGATCCCTCTACGCCGTCAGCAGCCAGTTTCACCTTCCTCCGGGCACCCGGCACCAGTGGCTGATGGTCGCCGATACGGGGCTGACGCAGGCAGAGGTCGCGTCCCGGCGCCGCCTGCTCGCCGCCGCCGATTTGACCCAGCAGGTGATTCGCGCGACCGACGCATCGACACAATCGTTGCGGACCCTGGTCGGCATGGCCGACGGTTTCCAGGCCGGCGGCATCGAAACCACCACTGCGCACCATTTCGCCAACACCCTCTTCAACATCATGCGCGGCGGTGTCTTCGCCGATGGCTACCGCATGCCGTGTCGGGAGTTCGCCGCCTTCGTGCGGATTCGCAACCGCCCGGTGGCCGAACGGCACGCCGACTTCCTCGCTGCGCTTCCCGCGTCGCTCCTCCGGGGGGATTTTCTCGCCCGCGTCACGGCCGGCGGCGACCGCGATCTCGAACGCCTGGCCTTTGAATATCTCCCCCTCACCTTCAGCCGGCGCCACGGCGATCCCAGCCGCCCGTGGAACCGCTTCAGCATCCGCGTGCGCTCGGAGCAGGGCGCGCCGGTTCTGAGTCACGAGGGCAACTGGCGCGACATCTTCCAGAACTGGGAGGCGCTTTGCCTCAGTTTCCCGGAGTTCCTCGAGAGCATCATCGCGAAATTCGTCAACGCCTCCACCCTCGATGGCTACAACCCCTATCGCGTGGCGCATGCCGGCATCGAGTGGGAGGTGCCCGATCCGGAGAACCCGTGGGCCTCGATCGGCTACTGGGGCGACCATCAGGCCGTGTACCTGCTGCGGCTGCTCGAATGGTCCGGACGATTCCATCCCGGCCGCCTGGAAGCGTGGCTCCGGCGCGACCTCTTCAGCTACGCGAACGTCCCCTATCGCATCACGGATTACCACGCGATGCGGCGGAATCCGCACGCCACGATCGAATTCGACGCCTCGCGCCACCATGCGATCGAAGCCCTGGTCCGCCAGGCGGGCACCGACGCCCGCCTCGTCCGTGCCCACGACGGCGGGGTGCTGCACGTCAACCTCACCGAGAAGCTGCTCGTGCTCGTCCTCACGCGCCTCACCAATTTCGTGCCGGGCGGCGGCGTCTGGATGAACACGCAGCGGCCGGAATGGAACGACGCCAACAACGCGCTCGTGGGCTACGGTGTGTCGATGGTCACCGTGTGCCATCTACGGCGCCTGCTGGCCTTTGGTTTGAACGCCCTGCTGCCGGCGCTCGGCGAAGAGCCCGTGCGGGTCTCGGCCGCCGTGGTGGCGCTCATGCACCAGGTCCTCGCCGCCCTGGAGATGCATCGCCACCTGCCGGCCCGGCCGGGCATCACCGACGAGGACCGCCGGGCCCTGCTCGATCTGCTCGCCAGCGCCGGCTCCGATTACCGGACCCGGGTCTACCGCGACGGGCCGGGTCCCCTCCAGGCCGTCCGGCCGGGCGATGTCACCCGGCTCGCCGAGCTGGCGCTGGCCGTCATCGACCACACGATCCGCCTGAACCGCCGGCCGGACGGATTGTATCACGCGTACAATCTGCTCGAGTTCGCCGAGCAGTCTCCGGCCCTGCGGTTGCACCGTCTCGCGCCCATGCTGGAGGGCCAGGTGGCCGTGCTGAGCGCGGGCCTGCTGTCCGCCGAAGAGGTCATCGACCTGATGGCGGCCCTGCGCCGCAGTCCGCTGTACCGCGCCGACCAGCGGAGCTACCTGCTCTATCCCGATCGCCAGCTGCCCGGCTTCCTGGAGCGCAACGTGATCCCCGCCGTGCTCCTCGCCGGCTGCCCGTTGCTCCAGGACCTGTCGGCCGTGGGCGACCGGCGCCTGGTGCTGAGCGACGTCGACGGCCGCCACCGCTTTCACCCCGACCTCGTCAACGAAGCCATGCTGGAGGGACGGCTGCAGCTGCTCGCGGCCGAGCCCCGCTGGTCCGAGGCCGTGCGGATCCACGGTCGCCAGGTGAAAGACATCTACGAGCAGATCTTCCAGCACCGGGCGTTCACGGGCCGGAGCGGATCGATGTTTGGCTATGAGGGGCTGGGGTGCATCTACTGGCATATGGTCGCCAAGCTCCTTGTCGCGGTGCAGGAGAATCTCCAGGCGGCCACCGCCGCCGGGAATCCCGCGACCGCCCGCCTCGCGCGCATCTACCGTGAGGTCCGCGCCGGCCTCGGTCCCAACAAGACCCCGGTCGAGTACGGAGCCTTCCCCACCGATCCGTATTCGCATACGCCCGGCCACTCGGGGGCGCAGCAACCCGGCATGACGGGCCAGGTGAAGGAGGAGCTGCTCACCCGCCTCGGGGAACTCGGCGTGCGTATCGCCCACGGGTCCATCGCGTTTGCCCCGGAACTGCTCCGGGCCGATGAATTCACCGCGGCGCCCGGCGTGTTTCGCTACGTGGACGTCGCCGGCCAGCAAGTGGAACTCCCGCTGCCTGCGGGCGTGCTGGCCTTTACCGTCTGCGGCGTGCCCGTCATTTATCATCGGACGGCCGGCGCCGCGCGCGTGCGCGTCGCGTTCGTCGGGAAAGACGGGCAGGAGTTCGCCGGCCGGCAGCTCGATCCCGCGGTCAGCGCGCGAATCTTCACGCGCTCGGGAGACGTCGCGCGAATCGATGTGGACTTGGCCGTCCACGCGCATGTGCCGGCCAACGCCCACCGCGCAGGCGCCATCGAACCCGCCGCGCCGGCCCGCCGGTGACGATCCTGTCGGGCGGTCCGCCCGCGCGCAGCTCGCTCTACGCCGTGCGCCAGGAGTTTCCCGGCCGGTGATCCCGCCGGCGGGCCGGGCGGATCGACCGGCCGTTCAGGTCAAATGCCAGGACACCGACCATCGCACGGTCGCGCCCGCATCCACCACGCCAAACTGCTGCCACCGCTCGACGGCATCAGCCAGCGAGTCGGGCGCGCCGTTGGTCGGCTCCAGCGCCACGTGATGAAAGCCGCCATGGCCGCGGTTGAGCCAGAGGCCCAGAAACGGGATGACGCGCGCGTCCCAGCGCAGCTCCAGCCGGTCGCCGCTGCCGTCGCTGACCAAGGCCGCCCACCCCTCCCGCAGCGGGCCGGCGAAGCCCTTCATGCAACCCGGCGGCGCGCCCGGCAGCTCCAGACGATCGAGCCGGACGCCCGGAAAGGGCTCCGGGTAGGTCCAGGTATCGCCAAATGCGATGGGCACTCCCAGCCCGCCGTTGAGCCGCAGGCTGCGCACCTCGGCCGGCATTTCCAGCCGGTCTCCCGGGCAGATGGTGAGCAGCGGATGCAGCGACCAGACGAACGCCTCGCTCGCACTGCCGGTGTTGGTCAGCGTGTAATCAAAGAGGAATTCGCCCCCGGCCTCCGCCCGGATGGTGCGCGTGAACACCAGCGGCGACACCGTCAAGCGCACTTCGGCGCGGAGCTTGCCGGCGGCGAGGGCGGCGGGATCGAGGCGCCAGTCCTGGAACCAGACTTCTCCGTGGTCGGGAATCGCGCGCCCCCGCCAGGCGCAGCGCGCGACCGACGGGATGCACTCATCGACTCCGGCCTGGGGGCTCGCACCGAAATCGTCGTTCGGCTGGTTCGCCCACAGCCAGTCGGGGCGCGGTCGGTGCCAGCACCACTCCCGGCCGGTGCGGCGGCTGCGCACGCTGATCACCCGGCCGCCCAACTCGGGCACCATCGCCAGCTCGGCCGCCGCGGTGCGCAGGCCGACCACAGCAAAGCCCTGCTCTCTTCCGGAGAAAACTTCGGCGGTGCCCATGGCGGATCCTTCCGGCAATTCAGGGAAAGTGGAGAGGGATGAGGGCAAATCCGGAATCACGCCACATCTTTCGGCATCGGTCCGCCGAGTCCACCATGGCCCGCGAATCGGCAGGACCGAGGCGGTCGCGCGAGCCCGCCCCGAGCGATCCGGGCCCGGGATTTGCAGGGCGGAGAGCGCGTTCATCCGCGGAGTGGGAATAGCGGTGCCTTCGGTGTTGTGCTGACTGCCCTCCCGCGGATATGCTTCACCCGCCTCCAAGCCCGACCGTCTCACGCTTCTGCGTCCCATGACGGCCCACTGGTTCGCTTTCGGAATGATTTGTCGCCGACCTCCGCCTGCCCGGGAAGGAGGAATCCTTTCCCGGTCGATCAGGCTTCTTTGCCGTGGCCCGGTTCCGGCGGTCGTCGCCTTTGCCATCATCGGAAGCGCCCGTGCCCCGGCGACGGCCGATCCTGGCGAGCCCGTGTACGCCACCGCGGCGGTGGCTCCCAATCAGCCGATGGGCCAGGCCAAGGGCATCTTTCCCGGCCGCGTCGTCTGGGTGCATGACGCCCGGGCGGTCAACCAGGACTGCACGGTCGATGCCGCCGGTCACGGTTGGTTTCTGGCCGAGAACAACCATCAGGCGATCATCGACGGCATGGTCTCGTCGGCCCTGCGCAACCTGACCGGCCAGGCCAGCGATCGCGCGGCGTGGGACGCGATCTTCAAGTTCCACAACGCGACGCGCGGCAAGGGCGCGGTCAACTACGCGCGGGGAGAGAAGATCTTCATCAAGATCAATGCCACCAGCGCGTACGCCGGGAACTTCAATCCCGCCGACCTCACGCCGTATGCGTTCATCTCCGAGACCTCGGTCGGCAGCGTCCTCGCGGTCCTCCGGCAACTCGTGGGCGTCGCCGGCGTCGACCAGGCGGACATCTACGTCGGCGATCCGCTGAAGCACATCTACAAGCACCTGTACGACGTCTGGCACGGGGAGTTCCCGAACGTCCACTACCTCGACAACAGCGGCTATCGCGCGCTGGGCCGCGAGCCCGTGGTGCCCAGCGCCACGGCCGTCATCCATTACTCCGACCGGGGCGCAATCCTGCGGACCAACGTCTGGTCCGACAGCTCCCTCGGCGACAACCCCGTCGCCCAGGACAATCTGTACCGGGTCTTTGAAGACGCGGAGTACTTGATCAACATTCCGATGCTCAAGGGCCACAAGCGCGCCGGGGTGACGATGTTCGCCAAGAACCATTTCGGTTCGCAGACCCGCGGCGACGCCTCGCACCTGCACAACGGGCTGGTCGCCCCCACGGAGATGCCCAACGTGTCGCGCGGCGGGTACGGGCTGTACCGCGTTCAGGTCGACATCATGGGCCATGCGCTGCTCGGACGGAAGAATCTCCTCTACCTCATGGATGCGCTTTGGGCCACCGACTACGAACTCGACGTGCCGCTCAAATGGCAGATGCCGCCGTTCGCCAACACCTTCATGGCGTCGCTCTTCGCGTCGCTCGACCCGGTGGCGATCGAGTCGGTCGGCTACGATTTCCTCCGGTCTGAATTCACAGCTGAGCGCGTGCCCGTCGCCGGCACGTACGTGCAGATGCCGGGGGTCGATGACTATCTCCATCAGGCGGCGGACGCGGCGAACTGGCCGGCCGGGATCACGTACGATCCGGACAACACCGGGGCGGCCATCCCCAGCCTGGGCACCCACGAGCACTGGAACGACGCCGGCGCGAGACAGTACTCCCGGAACCTCAGCCCGACGGGCGCCGGGATCGAATTGTTTTGGGCGGATCAGGTCATCCGCACGGAGCCGCTGGCCAGCCCAGTCGCCGCTCCGGGCGGCACCGCCACGTTTGCCGCGGCGGCGATCGCCTCGACGCCCCTCACCTACCGCTGGCAGCGCCAGGCCGGGGGCGGCGCGAACTGGACGGATCTCAGCGACAACGCCACCTACAGCGGCGCCAGCGCGGCCGCGCTGACCGTCAGTCCCGTCGGCGCGACCATGGACGGCGACTCGTTCCGCTGCGTCGTCTCCAATTCCGGCGGCACCGCCACGACGGCGTCGGCGGTTCTGGTGGTGAGCACCCCCTCCATCGTCAATCTCTTCGCCGGATCGCCGGGCACGAGCGGCGGCGCCGACGGCTCCGGCCCGGCCGCTCGCTTCACCAAACCCGCCGATCTCGCCGTCGATGCGGCCGGCAGCCTCTATGTCGCCGACACCAACAACCACACCATTCGGAGGATCACGGCCGCCGGAGTCGTGACCACACTCGCCGGACAGGCGGGCGTCAGCGGCAGCAGCGACGGCACCGGCACCGCCGCCCGTTTCAACCATCCCGCGGGCGTGGCCGTCGACATCTCCGGAAACGTCTATGTGGCCGACACGGACAATTGCGTTATCCGCAAGGTGACTGCCGCCGGGGCGGTCTCCACGCTCGCCGGCCTGGCCGGCGCCAGCGGCAGCGCGGACGGCTCCGGCTCCGGTGCCCGGTTCAGCGGGCCGTCCGGCATCGTCGCGGACACGGCTGGGAACGTGTGCGTCGCGGACACCCTGAACCACACGATCCGCCGGATCACGCCAGCCGGGGTGGTCACGACCCTCGCGGGCGCGGCCGGGGCCAGCGGCGCCGTGGACGCCTCCGGTTCGGCCGCGCGTTTCCGCGGCCCCCAGGGATTGGCGATGGACACCTCCGGAAACCTGTTTGTGGCGGACTCCAACAACAGCGTGATCCGTCGGATCGCCACCACGACCGGCGCGGTGACCACCGTGGCCGGGCAGGCCGGAGTCGTCGGAGGCGCTGACGGCGCCGTCAGCCAGGCGCGGTTCCACTTTCCCTCCGGCATCGCGGTCGACGCGGCGGGACGGCTGTACGTCGCGGATACCGACAACCAGACCCTGCGCTTGATCACGCCAACCGGCACGGTGAGCACGCTGGCGGGCCTGGCCGGCACCAGCGGCAGCGCCGACGGGACGGGCAGCGCGGCGCGTTTTGCGTATCCCACCGGCGTGGCGGCGACTGGCTCCGGCGATGTCTACGTCGCGGACACGGACAATCACGCCGTCCGTCTCGCCTTTACACCAGTGGCGCCAGCGATCACGCAGCAGCCGCGGAATCAGGCGGCCGCGGCCGGGGCCAATGTCACATTTTCCGTCGGTGCCACGGGCCGGCCCGCGCCGACCTACCAATGGACGTTCAATGGCGCCGCGGTCAGCGGCGCGACCAGCAGCACGCTCAACCTCACCAGCGTGCAAACGGCCAATGCCGGCACCTACGCGGTCCTCGTCACCAACGGCGCGAGCACCGTGACCAGTGATCAGGTCACGCTAACGGTCACCGCCGCCGCCGGCAGCGGGAATGGCAGTGCCGGTGGCGGCGGCGCCTTCGGCGCGTGGTTCTGCGCCTTCGCCGGCCTGCTCTTGTTCGCGCGGCGAATCCTGCCTGGTTCGGGCGGGCCTGGGTGCGGTCCGGGCCTGCCCGGTCGTCGAGAGGCCCGCCCGCTGGGCGGAATTTCGCCGCCGGCAACTTTCACTCAGGGCCGGCCGGTAGTGGCGAAGGAGATTCTATTTCCTGATCCTCGGAATAGTTGATTTCGCGCGCTCGATTGTCAGTCTCTCGGGAAGGCATTGTGCCGCCAGAACCCAGAGAAGTCCGACATCGGTCAATCCGCCGAGCCTGTGGAGCCGGACGTTCCGGCTTCTCCGGCATACCCGAGCGCTTCTGTCCCACCGGACGTAGTCGCGCTGCCCGGCACCGGCGGCCTCACTTCGCGAGGTCTGTGGCCGCGTCAGTTGGCGACAGGATTCCGTGAATGCTTCACCGCAGGCTCGAGGATCCTGCATGAACGAGATTCTCGTCGTGGTGCCGACCTATAACGAGCGGGACAATCTCCAACCCCTCGCGCAACGTCTCCTCGGACTCTCCCTGCCGGTCGACCTGTTGGTGGTGGATGATCACTCGTCCGACGGCACCGGCGAGATTGCCGATGAAATCGCGAAGGAGCGCACGTCCATGCACGTGCTGCATAGGACCGGAAAGCGGGGATTGGGCCAGGCATATATTGCCGGATTCAAGTGGGCCCTCGCGCGCGACTACGAATTCGTGGTCGAGCTGGACGGAGATCTCTCGCACAGCCCGGAAGATATCCCCGCTTTCATAGCAGCAGCCGGCGAAGCGGACCTGGTGTTGGGTTCGCGCTACGTCAACGGCATTCGCATCATAAACTGGTCGCTCCGCCGGTTGATGCTCAGCAAGGGCGCGTCGCTGTATGTGCGACTCGTCACCGGCATGCCCTTTACGGATCCCACGGGCGGATACAAGTGTTTCCGTCGGCGCGCACTGCAGGCGCTCAATCTGGATGCAGTCCACTCCAACGGTTACAGCTTCCAAATCGAGATTACCCACCTGCTCTGGCGGCAGGGGATGAGAATCGTCGAAGTGCCCATCGTCTTCACCGACCGTTTCCAAGGCCATTCGAAGATGTCTGGCCAAATCGTCCGCGAAGCTCTTTGGATGGTCTGGCGGCTCTGGCTGCAAAGCGGACTGCGCCGTCGCCCTCGCACGCGGCCGGCCAGAATCGGACCCCGCCAGCAGCAGGCAATGGAGGTCGCCAGGGCAACGAGCGCTCCAACCGGGCACCTTCGATCGAACATCATTCGCCCCTCTCGTCGGACCCCAATTGCCTACGGGATCTTCGCCATCGCGGTCGCCGGCTCGATTGGCTTCGATTTTGCGAGCGCCCGCAGGCGGGAACCCGTGCATGGCCGCGAGACGCTGCCTTTGGTTACGCGCGAGCGCGCCTCGGCCACAGGTGGACCGTGGGAGATGCGCCATCGGGGCGGCATTTGCCTGATGGTCCGCGGGCTATCGCTCACTGAGGTGCTCCCCGAAGAACGCCTTCTCTGGCGGCACGCGCTTGCGCCCTCCACCGTCATCACGGTCGCGCCCCGCCAACGGACGGTGCGGGTGAGATTCGCCTTGGACAATTCCCTGCCGGGCCAAGAGATGACGGTCAGTGTCGGAGGTCGCGAGGTGGACCAGCGCAGGCCGTTACCCGTGGGTCGGGCGACTGGGGAGTTTGATATTCCCGCGTCAACCGATGAGTTCACGGTCGAGTTTAAGTTCGCCCGCTGGGATCAGGCTCCTGCTCCAGACACGCGAAGAATCACCGCCACGTTCAGGGAGCTGACCTTTTCCCTGTTATGACCAACGCAGCGAGCGGCAATCCGGCATCATCTGGTCTTGGTCGCGAATCGCAACCGCGCGAGCTCGTGCCGCAAATGTGCCCCACCAGAGGACTGGGGTTCGTCCTTGGTGTCTTCGTGGCGTCCCGCGTCCTGGTGCTCCTGATCTCCGTGGTTGGGCCCTACCTGCTTCCGCCCGGAACGAATTCGCCCGGTCTGGCCGCCACCACTACTTGGTACGATTATTGGGTGCGTTGGGACGGAGGGTGGTATGTCGATATCGCTCAAAACGGGTACCGCTTCAATGCGCATGGGGGAAACCACGTAGCGTTTTTCCCTCTTCTGCCGTTGCTGATGCGAGCCTTTGCCTGGCTCGGCCTGAACGCAGCGGCCGCAGGAATCGCGATCTCGAATGCCACTTTCTTGGCCGCCCTGTGGATCCTTTACCGATTCGTGCGGGAAGAGTTCCAACGGCGCCGACTTGCCGAATTAGCCACCGCGTTCGTCGCCTTCGGTCCGGCTGCACTCTGGTGTTCGATTGGATACACCGAATCGCTGTTCCTCATGCTGAGCGTTCTGCTGTGTTGGACACTGTGGTCGAAACGGCCCGCCTGGGGCCTCGCCTGTGGTGTGCTCGCGGGGCTCACCCGCTCCAACGCCATCACGTTGGCCCTGCCCGCTCTGGTTTTGGTTTGGCCGAGCGTGCGGGCGGCGTGGCGAGCACGCGATTTTCCGCGGTTGCCCCTGCTCTGGTTTGCGGCTTTCAGCCCATGGATCGGGTATCTGCTCTATGCGGGATATCTCCAGTTTGCGTTCGGAAATTGGAGGGCGAACCAGCTCGCCAGCGTCGCTGGCTGGGGCGCGGAGCTCAGCTTCGATCCTGAGTTGTTACTGACGAAACTGCCGGGCGCGGGACTCCGGCTCTTTTGGAGCACGGACGCATTCCACGAATACCGCACGTGGTCTTGGTTCGCGGCTTTGGCGGCCTCGATATTCGCGATGGTCGTATTCTGGGAAACGCGAGCCCCGCGATGGCATGCCGCGTTCGTGCTGGGATTCTGGAGTTTCTTTCTCTTCGCCTACCAGTACGGCGAGCCGCTTTCATCGATGGGCCGCTTCACGAGCGTCGCTTTCCCCCTTTACGTCGCCGCTGCGCTGTTCGCCGAGCGACGACCGTGGGCTCAGCCGGCGTTGCTGGCGGTGTCCGTCGTCGGATTGACCATCACCACTCTTTTCTTCTTCGCCGGGTATCACATCAACTAGGAAGAAGTCGCTGGGGTCATGCGCGCCCCACGACAAGAGTGCAGGAGGGTCGAATCGCCGCGCCACGATTTCCACCCTGCCCCATCCCCACGTCGCGCGTTCAGTTTGCCCCGACCGGAGGCGATCTGCCCAAAGAAAGACCCTTCAGCGAATCAGCGCTCATCAGTGTGCATCAGTGGTTCCAACGATCTCAGCGCCCGACTCAACGGGTCCCGCCGGGGCGGAGCACCGCCTGCAGGCGCATCAGATTCTCCCGCGCCTCGGTGTCGTCCGGTCGCAGGCGCAGGACTTCCTGGAAGTGTTCAATCGCCTCGGAGGTCCGGCCGACCTGCGCCAGCATCATCGCCAGATTGTACTGCGCCAGGGCATCGCCGGGGTCCAGCCGCGCGGCCGTCTCATACCAGCGGATGGCCTCGGCGATCCTGCCGGCGTGCGCGAGCACGTTGCCGAGATTGGTGCACGCCGCGGCATCGTTGGGGTTGGACCGGATTGCCTCCAGAAAGTGCGCGACCGCCTCATCCAGCCGCCCCAGCTGAGCCAGGGTGTTGCCGAGGTTGAAGTGCACGGTGGCAAGCCCCGGCCGGAGGCGCAGCGCGGTCCGCAGGTGCTCCAGCCCCTCGACCGGCCGGTTCAGCTCGGAGAGGGCGAGCCCCAGGTTGTTGTGCGCCTCGGCGAACGCCGGCTCAAACTGGAGCGCGGCCTCGTATTGCGCCACCGCCTCGGGCAGGCGGCCCAGCTTGGCCAGCGCCAAGCCCAGATCGTTGTGCGCCGCGGGATCGTCGGGCCCGAGCTTGAGTCCGCGTTCAAAATGCGGCAGCGCCTCCGCCACCCGCCCCTGCTCGTACAGGGCCATGCCGACATTGCATTGCGCCCACCGGTTTCCCGGCCGCCTCGCCACCGTGTCGCGCCAGAGGGACAGCTCGGTGCGGTAAACCTCGTTCCGCGCCACAGTCAGGCCCCCAAATCCCAGGGCGAGCGCCAGCCACGCGACCAGCGTGCGGCGCCCGGCCCACGCCCACCCGCCCACCACCACGAGGGTGAGCACCGCCGCGAGCGCCAGATACATGCGGTGTTCCGCCATCGTCTGACGCGGGCCGGGGACGAGCGAGGACGGCCCCAGGATCGCAAAGAACCACGCGCCGAGAAACCCGAGGATCGGCCGGCGTTTCAGCGCGACCAGCGTGCCAGCCGCCAGCAGGATCACGATCAGGGCCGCCGGAACGACGTCCACCGCGTGCCGCACCCACTCCGCGCCGTAATCGAACACGAGCGGATACGGCCACAGCGAGAGCCACAGGTATTCCATCACCGCGGGAAACTGCGTCAGCCAATAGGCCCCGGGCGACGCGCCGGACCCGATGCCGGTGGTCCCTCCCCGGTTGGCGCCGATACTCGCCACCAGCACGCCGAGCAGAATCCAGGTGGCCGCCAGGCTCAGGTGCACCCGCCAGCGGCGCTGCCACGCCTCCGCAAACGATTCCGCGAGAAACGTGCGGTCATAGAGCAGCACCATCACCGGCGCCGAGACCATCACCTCCTTGCACGCCATCCCCAGCAGGCAGGCCCCGAACGAGAATCCGTACCAGGCGCGGCGGTACCAGGGGGGCGTCCCAATGGTTTCGTCGCCCGCCGCGCCGCGAATGAAGCCGTACAGGGTCAGCAGGTAGAACAGCCCCATCAGCGACTCCGTCCGCTGCACAATGTAAGTCACCGCCTCGGTCTGCAGCGGGTGCAGCGTCCACAGCAGGGCGATGATGAAAGCGAGAAACGTGGCATCCGAATGTAGGGCGGGGTCGCCGGACCCCGCCAAATCCCGAATCGGCGGCATTCGGCGATGCTGCCCTACGTTCGCAATTGTCCGTCGGACCACGCCGAACAGCGTCAGCCCGGCGAGCACGTGGATGACCAGGTTCACCGCGTGGTAGCCCCACACCTCCGTCCCGCCCAGCGCGTAGTTGACCGCGAGGGTCACGTTGACCAGCGGACGTCCTCCCACCGTGGCGTCGGCCGGCGGCGACAGCAGCGCCGCGAGCGACCACGGCGGCCGGAGGGTCAGGTTCTCCCCGATCGACAGGGGATCGTCGAACACGAACGGCCCCGCGAAGCTGTTGTGGTACGCCGCCACCCCCGCCAGCACGATAAGCGCGCCGGCCAGGACGACCTTCCAGCGGGGTTCGGCGGCGAACGGACCGGTTGGTTCAGAAAGCGGGCTCACAGGTCGGCAGAGGCGAAGTCAGCTTGATCCAGACTCCGCCGCCTGATCCAGAGCAAATGTCGCCCGGCCCGGTTCAGCCTGCCAGCGTCACCTGCAGTTTCCGGACACCGCGCGCCGGCGTGATCACCACACCCAGCGGATCGTCCGCCGCCGCGCCGCCTTTGACGCCGGCCACGGCGCTCACGCCGGCCAGCTGAAGCTTCCAGGTCTTGCCCGCGGCCGCCCCGTCGAGCGCGGCCTCGAGCACGCGGCCCGTCCGTTTCACGCTGAGCCGGAGACCGGGCTCGCCCTGCATCGTCGGCACCGCGCGCGATGCCTGCGCGCCGTTGGCAAGTTCATAGACCCGGAAGGTCGTGCCAGCCGTGAAATCGTAGTCGGGGCGATCGTCGACGGCTCCGATCGGCAGGATCGTGCCGGGGCGCACGAACAACGGCAGGCTGAGGAAATCATGCGTGGCGCGTTGCCAGCGGCCTCCCGCCTGGACTTCACCGGTCAGGAGATGGGTCCAGCGCCCCTCGGGCAGGTAGTAGTCGACGCTGCCGTCCGCGGTGAAGACCGGGGCCACGAGCAGCGCGTCGCCGAGCAGGTACTGCCGGTCGAGCGTGTCGCTGGCCGGATCGTCCGGGAACTCGACCAGCATCGCGCGCAGCACGGGCACGCCCTCGCGGTGCGCCGCCACCGCCTGGCCGTAGAGATACGGCATGAGGCGGCATTTCAGCTTGGTGAAGAGCCGCACCACGTCGCACGCCTCGTCGTCGTAATTCCACGGCACGCGGTAGGTCGAGGAGCCGTGCAGGCGGCTGTGCGACGAGAGCAGGCCGAAGGCGACCCAGCGCTTGTAGACCGCCGCCGGCCCCGTCCCTTCGAAGCCGCCGATGTCGTGGCTCCAGAAGCCGAAGCCGCACAGGCCGAGCGAGAGACCGCCGCGCAGCGTCTCGGCCATGGCCTCCGGGGTGGACCAGCAGTCGCCGCCCCAGTGCAGGGGAAACCGCTGGCCGGAGGCATAGGTGGAGCGGGCGAACACGACGGCCTCGCCGCGGCCGCGAGCCCGCTCGAGCACGTCAAACACGCACTGGTTGTAGAGCACCGGATAGAGATTGTGCATGCCCACCGGATCGGCGCCGTCGTGGTAGACGACGCCCTCGACCGGGATGCGCTCGCCGAAATCGGTCTTGAAGCAGTCGACCCCCATGGCGAGGAGGCGCTCGAGATGGCCGGCGAACCACCGGCGGGCCGCCGGATTGGTGAAATCGACGATCGCCAGGCCCGGTTGCCACTGGTCGGTCTGCCAGACGTCGCCGTTCGGCTTCTTGAGGAAGTAGCCGCCCTGTCGCCCCTCCGCGAAGAGCCGCGAGCGCTGGCCCACGTAGGGGTTGATCCAGACGCAGACCTTGAGGCCGCGCGCGTGCAGGCGCCGGAGCATGCCGGCGGGATCGGGAAACGTCCGCGGGTCCCACTCGAAATTGCACCAGTCGAACTCGCGCATCCAGAAACAGTCGAAATGGAAGACGTGCAGCGGCAGGTCGCGCGCCTTCATGCCCTCGATGAAACTCAGGCAGGTCTTCTCGTCGTAGCTGGTCGTGAACGACGTGCTCAGCCACAGGCCGAACGACCACGCCGGCGGCAGCGCCGGGCGGCCGGTGAGCCGGGTCAGCTTGCGCAGGATGTCCTTCGGCGTCGGCCCGTAAATGAGGA
>Ga0335084_10001468_pt1 | contig 22088 bp, 21 predicted proteins | sample Lox_Sample_44_FD_206721 | JGI IMG/M metagenome (GOLD analysis project Ga0335084, IMG submission 206721) | Soil microbial communities from Loxahatchee National Wildlife Refuge, Florida, United States - Lox_Sample_4.4 | ecosystem: Environmental > Terrestrial > Soil > Wetlands | place: USA...
ATCTCCGGTGCGGTGGGCACCTTCGCCCATCTGCCACCCTCGGTGGAGGAGCATGCCTGCCGGGTGCTGGGCCTCTCTGCCGCCCCGGCCTCGAGCCAGGTCATCCAGCGCGACCGGCACGCCGAGTACTTCGGCGCTCTGGCGCTCCTGGCCTCCAGCCTCGAGAAGTTCGCGGTGGAGATCCGCCACCTCCAGCGCACCGAGGTCCGCGAGGTGGAGGAGCCGTTCGGGGCGGGGCAGAAGGGCAGCTCGGCGATGCCGCACAAGCGCAACCCCATCCTGTCCGAGAACCTGACCGGGCTCGCACGGCTGATGCGGGGCTACGCGCTCTGCGCGCTGGAGGACGTGCCGCTGTGGCACGAGCGTGACATCTCACACTCCAGTGTCGAACGGGTCATCGGGCCGGATGCCACCGTGACGCTCGACTTCATGCTGCACCGCTTCACCGGGCTGGTGGAGCAGTTGCGGGTATCGCCCGAGCAGATGCGCAAGAATCTCGCGGCGCTCGGGGGGGTGGTGCACAGCCAGCGTGTCCTGCTCGAGCTGGCCCGCAGGGGGGTCGACCGTCAGGCCGCGTACGTCATCGTCCAGCGCAACGCGATGCGCGTGTACGAGGAGGGTCTGGATTTCCGGACCGCGCTCTCGCAGGACAAGGAGCTCGGCAAGCTCATGACGCAGGAGGAGATCGCCGCCTGCTTCTCGCTGGACGAGCACCTCCGCAACGTGGACGCCATCTTCGAGCGGGTGTTCGGGGCGGAGGCGCGCGGCGGCCCGGGGCCCGGTCTCGGTTAAGTGCGCTGACTCACCACGTCGAGGAAGGTCGTGGTCCGGCGGGTGGCGAGCACCCAGAGGCAGCGGAAGACGCAGCGGGTGCCGAACTCCCGGTAGATGAGCCCGAGGTGGCGAACCACGTCTCGATTGGTGATGACACCGCGCATCTCGCCGTGAACCTCCGGACCGACCGATGCCCCTTCGAAGCAATCGGCGGGCCAGATTTCAAAGTCCGGAGTTCCGCGGGGTTTGCTTCGCCGAGCAGGCCGTCCTGACCAAGGGTGTCCAGAACGGCGGGTCCGTTTCACCCATCTTCCCCGGCGCTTGACCCGGTGGTCGCGCAGATGGGCGAGTGTTCAGAGGTACCCGTGCATCTGTAAGTTCTTCCGGATTCGCGCCTCGACGTCGCCCACGACCGGCTTCAGGGCCGTCCCGGTGATCTCCGCGTAGGCGCCCAGGTACAGCTCCGCGGTCTTCACCCGGACGTCCTCGGGGATGACCGGGAGCGGGCCGTGACCGCTGAAGCCCTTCTCGCGAATCAGCCACTGCCGGACATTCTCCTTGTCGAGCATGGCCTGGTCCGCCCCGGCGGCGAACCGCTCGGCGTAGCTGGAGGCCCGCCAGAACCGGGAGCTGTCCGGGGTGTGCATCTCGTCGATGACGTACAGCGCGCCGCCCACCGCCCCGAACTCGTACTTGGTGTCCACCAGCAGCAGCCCGCGGGTGCGGCACCACGCCTGTCCGGCGCGGAACAGCGCCAGCGCCGACTCGCGGATGCGGGCCCACTCGCGTGCGGGCACGATGCCACGGCGGACGACCTCGGCCTCCGACAGCGGCTCGTCGTGCTCGCCCACCGGCGCCTTGGTCGACGGGGTGAGGATGGGTTCGGGGAACGGGGCGTCCTTCTTCATCTCCGGCGGGATGTCGAGGCCGTAGGCGGTGTGGGCGCCCTTCTCGACGTCACGCCAGAGGCTTCCGGTCAGGTAGCCGCGGACCACCACCTCGACTGGATAGGGCTTCGTCGCCCGGGCGACGGTGACGTTGGGATCTGGCGCGTCGAGGACGTGGTTGGGCACGACGTCCTTGGTCTTCTCGAACCAGAACTGGGCGATGCGGTTCAGCACCTCGCCCTTGAAGGGGATGGTGGTGAGGACGCGGTCGAAGGCGCTGAGCCGGTCGGTGGCGACCAGGAAGACCCGGTCGCGCTGCCGGTACACGTCGCGCACCTTGCCCCGGTAGCGCTCACCGAGGCCGTCGAGGTGGGTCTCGGCCAGGGTGTGCCCGAGCTGCTCGGAGAGGAGGGGGTCCACCAAGTCCGGGTGCCTCAGCGCGCGTCGGCCGGGGCCGCCGCGAGGTAGAGGAGGGCGGGATTCAGGCGGAGCACACCCTCGGCGTAGGCCGCGGCGTAGGGAGCGCCCGCGGCGCGCTCGACCCGGAGCGCGGCCCGTGGCCGGAGTCCCCAGCGCACTGCCAGGGAGCGGGCGACGATCTCCGCGGCCTCGCGCTCGCTGAGCCCCTGCAAGGCATCGTGGCGCTCGAGCGGCCAGCGCTCCGCGAGGGCCGCGTCCAGATTGAGGACCAGCGGCTCACCGCCGTCAGCGCCGTCGAGGAGGTCGAGCCGGCCCTCGAGCGGGGGCGCAGCGCGCACCGTCCCGTTCTGGACGAGGGGAAAGAGCGCCAGCAGCCCGTCCGGGGTGCCGTCGCCGCTCGCCCGCAGGAGGGAGCGGAACAGCTCGGCCCGCGCCTGGACGGGGAGCGCCTCGACCTGCTCGGGCGGCTCGAGCAGCACCTGGCGGACCGAAGGCTGGCTCGGGGGCGGCACACCCATGCCTACCTCGCCGCAGGCGGCGAGCAGGACGACGGGCAGGAGCAGGGAGAGACGTCTCATCGCGGGAAAGCGGTCAACCACCTTACCAACGGCCCGATTGGGGGGGAAAGTCACGAGTGGAGGGCGCCACCGGCATGTTGCTCCGTCGCCAGCTACGCGTCGTGCTGCATCAGATCCAGTCGCCCGAGAATCTTGGTGCCGTGGCCCGCCTGCTGGCCAACTTCGAGTTCCCGGTGCTCCGGCTGTCCGACCCACGACTGGAAGACCTCGCTGCCGCTCAGCGAACGGCGGTGCATGCCGAGCACGTGCTGGAGGTGGCGGAGCACACCGCGCGGCTCGAGGATGCCGTGGCAGACGCCGTCTACGTCCTTGGAACCAGCGGCCGCGACGCGTTGCGCGGCCGGGCACCCCTGCAGCCCGAGGAGGGAGTGGAGCGGCTGCGCGTGGCCGCGGCGCGGGGTCCGGTGGCGCTGGTCTTCGGGGGCGAGCGGCGGGGGCTGTCCGACGAGGAGCTGGCCCTCTGCCAGGACGTGGCCTGCATCCCGGCGCCAGGACCCCAGCCGTCGATGAACGTGGCGCAGGCCGCGGCGGTCCTCCTGTACCTCGCGTCGCGGGCGGACGGGGCGCCGACGCCCGTGGTCACTCCTGACCCGGGCGCGCCGCAGGCGCTCCGCGAGGTGCTGCGCCGGAGGATGGAGCGCGCCCTGCGTGCGGCCGACGGGCTGAATCCACAGTCGCCCCTCCCCGTGCTCGACGAGATGCTGCGGGCGCTCGATCGAGCGCAGCTCTCACGCCGGGAGGCGGAGCTCTGGGCGGCGGCCTGGAAGCAGGTGGCGCGCGCCGCGGGAGCCCCGGGCGACTAGGACGGAGGCTCCGCGCCAGGAGGACCAGCAGCGTGCTGCCTCCCACCGCCGTCCAGAACATCACGAACGACACCGTCGCCCCGTTCATCTGCAGACCCCGATCCCGCCGCCCTCGCCCTGCGGATGAGGTGACAACGGCAGCGGCGTTCTGCAACTGCAGGGGCGAAGGCTCCCTCGCTCAGCGAGCTGGGGGCGGCCAGCGCATCATCGCGGCGCCTGGAACTCCGGTCGGAGCAGCCCGAAGACGAGCAGCGCCTCCCGGGTCCCGTCCTCGTTGAGCGTCCGGTCGCGGAGCCGGCCCTCGAGTCGGAAGCCGAGCCGCTCGGCGAGCCGGATCGACGCCACGTTCCCCGGGTCGATGCGGGCCTCCATCCGGTGCAGCCCCAGCACCTCGAAGCCGTGCCGGACGAGGACCGGCAGCACCTCGCGCATCAGCCCCTGGCCCCACCGTGCGGGGGCGAGCACGTAGCCCAGCTCGGCCGACTGGTGAGGCGCGTCCCAGCGGAAGAAGCCGAGGTAGGCGAGCGCCCGGTCGGCACCTGGTTCGGTCATCACCCAGAACGCCGCCTCGCCGCGCTCGATGTCCTCGCGCATCCGCGCCACGCGGGTCTGCACCTGCTCCAGCGTCTGCACCGGGCGCCCGAGGTAACGCACCCCGGCCGCGTCGCCGTAGATGGCGAGCAGCGCCTCGGCGTCCTCCAGGCGAACCTCACGGAGCCGCGCGCGGGGGGTGTGCAGCTCCGGGAGCGGAGACATCGGGCCGGACGTCAGGCGGCGGACTCGCCGCCCTTGGTCCCGTAGGTCTCGGCCTCGTGCTTCTCGCACAGACCGTGGCGCACGGCCTTCAGCCGGCAGTCGGCCTTGCTACACGTTCGGTACCGGCTGTGCGGCAGCTCGCCCTGGCGCCACTTCTTGAAGTGGAAGTAGCAGTAGCCCTTCGCGCGGTAGGGGCGCTTGCACCCCTCCACGCTGCAGGCGTTCTCCGGGCTGCCCTTGGCGGTGCGGGCCCAGCCCTTCTTCTTGGCGGTGGTGGTGGCAGGCATTCGCCGCTCCATAGCGGGACGGTGGCGGGCGCTGCAAGCAGGGGTGGACGAAAGGGTTGACACCGCCGGGGGCGGGCGGCACATCCGCCCCCCGCCCACGAATGCCAGCGGTCGATCCACAGCGGGCCATCGCCGAGGAGGAGGCACTCCTGGAGCGCGTCCGGACCGCGCTGGGCTCGGCGCACTCCCGTCGGGCCCGCGCCGCAGGACCCAGCCGGGAGACGCTCCAGACGCTCCGCGAGGACGCGGCCTCCGCCCGCGAGGAGGACGCCGCCCCGCTCCTCCACGAGCTGGCCGTCCAGCACCAGCTCGGCGGCCGTGCGCCTCCGGTGCTCCCGGACCCCGCCTCCCCTTACGTCGCGCACCTGGCCATCAACGAGGCCGGTCGCCGGCGGGACTACCTGCTCGGCCACGCCACCTTCGTCGACCCCGAGGCGGACGTGTGGGTGGTGGACTGGCGGGTCGCGCCCGTTGCCCAGCTGTTCTACCGCTACCGTGAGGGCGATCCGTTCGAGGAGTCGTTCCCCGGCCGCGAGGCGAGCGGGGTGGTGGAGGTCCGGCGCGTCCTGGTCGTGCACCGGGGCCGCCTCCTGCAGATCCTCGGCGAGGGCTTCCAGGCCCGCCGGCGGCCGGACGGGAGCTGGGCCATCGGCGGCAGCGAGGGGCTCGCCGCCGGCGGAGCAGGCACCGCGCCGCGGGCCGGCCACCTCGGTCTCGGGGTCGGCGCCGAGGAGCGAGGCACACGGGCCGACGTCACCGCGCTCCTCGATGCCGACCAGTACGCGGCGGTGCGCGCCCCGGCCGACGAGCCGCTGGTGGTCCTCGGCAGCGCCGGCAGCGGGAAGACCACCGTGGCCCTCCACCGGCTGGCACGCCTCGCCGCCGCAGAGCCGGAGCGGGTCCCGCTCGGGAGGGCGCGGGTCGTCGTCCCCGAGGAGGGGCTGGCGCGGCTGTCGGCCCGGCTGCTGGCGCCGCTCGGCGGCGGTGCAGCGCGGGTCCAGACGCTCGACGCGGCGTTCCTCGAGCTCGGGCGGCGGGTCTTCGGCCCGCTGCCGCGCATCGTCGACGACCCCCCGGCGCTGGTGATTGCGCTGAAGCGCCATCCCGCGCTCCACGATGCGCTCCGGGAGCGGCTCGGCCGCCGGCGCACCACCGGCGTCCCGAGCTGGAAGCGGCTCCGCCGCGAGCTGTCCCTCCCGCTCACCGACCGCACCTTTCTCCACGGCGTCGTCGCCCGCGCCGGAGGCACCTTGCCGCGGACCGTGGTCGAGGACACGGTGCGGCACACGATGCGTCAGCTGGCGGACCCCACCAGCCGGTTCCTCGCCTCCATCACCGACGAGTCCCGGAAGGAGGCGGTGGACGGGCGCCCGGTCGACGAGGGCACCGAGGACGCGCTGGCCGGGACGCTCGACGTCGAGGACCTGCCGCTGCTGCTGGCCCTCGCCGCCTGGCGCGGCCAGCTCTCCTTGCCCGAGGCCTCTCATCTGGTGCTCGACGAGGCCGAGGACTTCTCGCTCTTCGACCTGGAGACCCTGGCCAGCCTGCTGCGCGGCACCCGCTCGGTCACGGTGGCCGGGGACGAGGCGCAGCAGACCTCGCCGAGCTTCGCCGGGTGGGACCGCGCGCTGCAGACCCTGGGAGCGACCGGAGCGGCCCGGGTCCGGCTTCCGGTCTCGTACCGCTGCCCCAGGCCCATCGCCGACCTGGCCAGGGCCATCCTCGGTCCACTCGCCCCGCCGCAGCCGGTCCGCGCCGCGCGCGACGGAGCGCCGGTGGGCCGCTTCTCCTTCCCGGGCGAGCCCCAGGCACACCTCTTCCTCGCCGGCGCGCTGCGCGAGCTGCTCGACGCCGAGCCCCACGCCGCGGTGGCGGTCATCTGTCACGACACGGCCACCGCACGGCGGCTCGCCGGCGTCGTCGCCGAGCTTCCCTCCAGCCGACTGGTGCTCGACGGCCGGTTCAGCTTCGAGCCCGGCCTCGACGTCACCGATGTGGACAGCGTGAAGGGCCTGGAGTGGGACTACGTGGTGGTCCCGGACGCGGTGGAGTCCGCGTGGCCGCTCTCGGACGACGGGCGGAGGCGGCTGCACGTCGCGGTCACTCGCGCCTCGTGGCAGCTGTGGCTCGTGTCGCCCGGCACTTCCACCCGCCTCCTTCCGGCGGAGTGAAGGTCAGAGCGGGACCGCGGCTGGCGGCCATCGAGCGGCGCTTCAAGGCGCGGGGGCGCCGTCCATGCCGCTGCCCGCGCTGGCCGCCGCCGGTGTGGTGGGCGGGAGCGTGCCGTGCGGAGACACGGTGGCAAGGGCGGGCATGGAGATCGGTGTGATGGCGACCAGGACCGGATGCCCGGCGCGGGTCACCCGCACGCGGAGCGGGCTCCCGGGCCCGGCCTGTGCCACCTTCCACCGGAGCGCCTGGGCCCGCTGGACCGGGGTCCGGTTCACCTCGAGGATGATGTCACCCGCCCGGAGCCCGGCACGCTGCGCGGGGCTGTCGGCCACGACGTCCGAGACCATGACTCCGCTGTAGCTCGGGCGTCCGAAGCTCTTCGCGATCTCCGGCGTCAGGTCCACGACGGAGAGCCCGAGCCAGCCGCGCCGCACCCGTCCGTGCAGCCGGAGCTCGTCGACCACCGCGCGCGCCACGTCCACCGGGATGGCGAAGCCGATGCCCTGGCCGCTGGTGTTCACCGCGTTGGCGATGCCCACCACCTTGCCATCGATGCCCAGCACCGGGCCGCCCGAGTTGCCGGGATTGATGGCGGCGTCGGTCTGGATGAAGTCGACGAAGCTGGTGCGCGAGCCGGGGATGATGTCGGTGCGCCCCTTGGCGCTCACCACGCCCACCGAGACCGATCGTTCGAGCCCGTAGGGACTGCCGATGACCACCACCCAGTCGGCGATCTCCACGTCCTCTGCGCTGCCGAGCGAGAGGCTGGGAAGGCGGCGATTCGTCTCCAGCTTCAGCAGCGCGCAGTCGGTCAGAGCGTCGGAGCCCACCAGGGTGGCTGAAACCTCCTCGGGCCAGCCGCGGTTGTCGAGCAGGGTGACGGTGAGGCTCACCGCGTCGTCCACCACGTGCGCCGCGGTCAGCACGTACCCGTCGGGCGAGATGATGAAGCCCGAGCCGATGCCCTTCTGCGGCCCGCCGGAGGGGTCGGGAACTTCCTGGGTGGTGATGGAGACGACGGCCGGAATCGCGGCGCGCGCCACCTGGACCAGGGTCGATCGCTCCGACCAGACCCGTCGCTGCTTCGCCTCATGCCCTGGCGGCCGCGCGTGCGCTGGTACCGCCGCCACCAGCCCGCACGCGGTCACCCACACCGCCCACGCCCGAACCATCGCCTGCCCCCGACCGCCGCCCCGCCGACAAACGTAGGGTGCGCTGGGTGCTGGCGGTAGTCCCGAGTGTTCAGCGGGCGCTGCGCTTGGCGATGATCCGGTCGAGCGCGGCGCGATCCGCGTCGCTGTGCCGCTCCCTGGGCTTCTGCGGCTGTCCCAGCGCGCCACGCGCGCGGTCCACCGCCTCGTCGGCGTGCTCTCGGAGCCAGTCGCCCGCCTCGCTCGTCGCCCACGCCGCACGGGCGGCTGACAGCGGCGTCTTGCCGCCGACCTCCACCGTCGCCAGCGCGATGCCCAGGCCCACCGCCCCCACCGTCCACACGCAGGACCGAACCAAGCCCATCGGAACCTCCGGGCATCTGTCTTACATCGACGTACTTGAGCCCACAATTTCCAGGACACCGACCCTTCAGGGGGTGAGACTTCAGCGGGCTCCGCTTCGTTTCTGGAGGAACTCCGGCGGGTTGACGCACCACTGTGGCGGGGGGCTTCCCCCCGCCCGGCGAATCGGGCAGTGACAGCCCGCCCGTGACCCCGGAACAGGCCTTCGCCGCAGCCACCGAACGGGCCCGAGCGCTGGGGCCTCCGCCGCCCGGCCCGGGCCCTCTGGACGCCTTCCGCGGCGAGAGCACCGAGTGGCTCGCCCGCATCCCCGAACCGCCGCTCTACCCACGCGCGGGGGATCCCGCACGCGCCGAGGCGGCGCAGCTACTCGACGAGGGCATCGGGCTGCTCGGTCGCGGCTGGGCCCTCCAGCGGGCTTCCCGCCTCGAGGAGGCCGATGAGCCGCTGGTTGGCGCGGTCCAGGCGCATGCCGAGGCGCTGGCCGCCACCACCGAGGGCCGCATCGCGCAGGCGGAGGAGGCCTGGGCCCGTGCCAGCCTCCTCGAACGGGAGAGCCGCACCCGCCGCCGGGCGTGGGTCCGGGAGGACGAGCTGGAACGTCCGGTGTGGGACCCCAGGACGCGCCTCTCCCGCTACGATCCACGGCCGGCGCCGACGGTCCGTGCCCGCATCGCCTGCGCCCACCCTGGCTGCCGGGCGGAGCAGGAGATCAGCTTCCCGCCGACCTACGCGCTGCACGCCTTCTCTTGCGTTGCGTGCCGGCAACCGTTCTCCGCCTACCTGGCCGAGTCGCGCGAGGTGCGCGTCACGGCCGCTCCGTTCGGACGCCGGCTCTCGTTCCGGCTCGAGCCACTCGGTGGGGGTGGCTCGCGGGTCGAGTTCGACGACGGGTCGCCCGAGCCGCTCCACGCCGCACGCGGGGACCTCCTCGCCTTCCTCTACACCGAAGGGCCGGTGCTCCGGGGCGTCACCAACCTCTCCTCGGGCCGGACGCTCTGGCGGCGCCGGACCGGTCCCTGCTGGATCGCCACCCAGGCCTACGGCGAAGGTGCGCCGGAGCTGGACGTCCTCCGCTGGTGGCGCGACGAGGTCCTGCTGCCAACGAGGATGGGCCGGGCCGCCGTCGCGTGTTACGACCGCTGCTCACCCTGGATGGTGCGGTGGCTCGCCCATCGGCCCCGCACCCGGAGCTGGGTGCGGCGGAGGCTGGACGCGCTGGTGCGGAGGATCGCGTGACGACCGAAGGTGGACCGGAGGAGACCGCGGGCGAGCTGGCCGGGGCCTCTCCCCGCCGCTTCCCGGTGCTCCCGGTGGCGCTGCTCGCGCTGGGCATCGCCGGGCTGCTCTGGTCCGGCATCCAGGAGGCGCACAGCTCCCGGCCGGCGCAGTCCGGGCAGCGGTCTGCCCCACCGTTCCACCTGGAGAAGTTCGGGGGCGGGTCGGTCAGCTCCTCCGAGCTGCGGGGCAAGGTGGTGATGCTCGACTTCTGGGCGACGTGGTGCGGGCCGTGCATCGCCGAGATGCCCACTCTGCTGAAGTTGGCCACCGAGTACGAGCCGCGGGGGGTGGTGTTCCTCGCCGCCAGCCGCGACGACCCGAGCGTCGCCAAGGTGCAGGTGGGGATGTTCATCGACCAGCGCGTGCCGTCGCTCGCCCGCTACGCCGCCTTCGCCGACGACGGGACCGCGGACGCCTACGCGGTCTCGGCCATCCCCACCATGGTGCTCATCGACCGCAAGGGTCAGCTCCACGCCAGCTATCTGGGCGCCGCCAGCGAGCGGACCTGGCGCGCGCGCATCGAGGAGCTGCTGGCCCGGGACTGAGCATGAACGGGCCGCGGGAGGCTAGCAGGGCGTTGAAAAAGGCCGCTGCGGGATCGACATCCCGCAAGCGGTCATGATCTCGTGGGCCCGGGAGGCCCTGATGCGCGGCGAGGTCACGAAGCAGACGTCGATGTTGAGCCTGAGGACGCCGGCGGACCGAGTGCCGTCGGACCACCCGCTCCGGCGGGTGAAGGACCTCGCGGACGGTGCCCTGGCGGCGCTCTCGTCGACGTTCGACGCGATGTACAGCAAGGTCGGTCGACCCTCGATTCCGCCCGAGCGGCTGCTGAAGGGCATGCTGCTCATGGCGCTGTACTCGGTCCGGAGCGAGCGACTGCTCTGCGAGCAGCTCGATTACAACCTGCTCTTCCGGTGGTTCCTCGACATGGAGATGGAGGAGCCGAGCCCGGACCACAGCACCTTCTCGGCGAACCGGGACCGGTTGCTCGAGCACGAGGTGGCAGGCCGCTTCTTTGCGGCCGTCGTCGAGCAGGCCCGGAAGGCGAAGCTGATGAGCGACGAGCACTTCTCGGTGGACGGCACGCTCATCGACGCCTGGGCGTCGCTGAAGAGCTTCCGCCCGAAGGGCGAGGGGAAGCAGAAGCCGCCGGACGACCCAGGGAACCCCACCGTCAACTTCCATGGTGAGAAGCGCAGCAACGAGACGCACGAGTCGAAGACGGACCCGGAGGCGCTCCTCGCGAGGAAGGGCGACCGCCGAGAAGCACGGCTGTCGTACTCGGCAAATGCGCTGATGGAGAATCGGAACGGGCTCCTCGTGGACCTCGTCGTCGAGCCCGCCGATGGCTTCGCCGAGCGCCGCTCGGCACTCACGATGCTGGCTCGGCTGAAGGAGCGACGGCCTGGCCGAGTCACGCTCGGCGCCGACAAGGGCTACGACGTGGCGAGCTTCGTCGCAGGCTGTCGCGAGCTCGACGTCACGCCGCACGTGGCACAAACGTCGGACACGCGGCGGAGGTCGGCTGTCGACGGGCGCACCGCGCGACATCCCGGGTACGCCATCAGCCAGCGAGCCCGGAAGCGGATCGAGGAAGTCTTCGGGTGGATGAAGACCATCGGTGGCTTCCGCAGGACGAGGCACCGAGGCCGAGCGAGGACGCAGCTCTCGGCGCACATCGTCGGCGCCGCCTACAACCTCCTCCGCATGGCCCGGCTGCACCCGGCGTAGCCGGGGACGGTCGGAACGGCGAAGAAGGCGTCGACCTCGGGGCAGCAAAGCCTCGCCGACCCCTCAAGTCGGTGGCCGCCGGAGCCGTCCGGCGGCTTTCCTCAACACCCTGCTAGTGCGCCGACACCCGCGTCCCGCCGGTGATCATCTGCCGTATCTCCGGCTCGAAGAAGTGGTACGGGTGCACGGTCTCGGGACGGGTCACCTCCTCCAGCTTCCTGCGCAGCGCCTCGGGCAGCTCGAACGACAGCGCGGCGAGGTTGTCGTCCAGCTGCGAGGGCTTGCTGGCCCCGATGATGGTCGAGGCCACGCCGGGACGGTGCGCCACCCAGTTGAGCGCCACCTGCGCCGGCGACCGGCCAACCTCGGCCGCCACCGCGACCAGCACCTCGACGATCTGCCAATTCCGGTCGGTGAAGAGCTTCAGGAAGCCGGGATTCTTCGACTGCTGCAGGGCCCCGAGCCGGCCCTGGCCCTCCAGCGACCGGTCCCGCCGGTACTTCCCGCTGAGCATGCCGCTCGCCAGCGGGCTCCAGGGGCAGATGCCCACGCCCAGCGCCAGCGCCGCGGGGACGTGCTCGCGCTCGATGTTGCGCTCCACCAGCGAGTACTCGAGCTGCAGCGCGCAGATCGGCTCCCAGCCGCGGAACTCGGCGATGGTCTGGGCGCGGGCCAGGTACCACGCCGGCACGTCCGAGAGGCCCACCGCGCGGATCTTCCCCGAGCGCACCAGGGCATCGAGCGTGGACAGCACCTCCTCCATCGGGGTGAGGCCGTCCCAGGCGTGCATCCAGTACAGGTCGATGCAGTCGGTCTGGAGCCGCCGGAGCGACCCCTCCAGCGCGCGCTGGATGTTCTTCCGTCCGTTGCCGCCGGCGTTGGGGTTCCCTGGCTCGGCGCCGAAGGTGAACTTCGTCGCCAGCACCACCCGGTCCCGGTTGCCCCGGTCACGGATGAACTTCCCCACCAGGGTCTCGCTGGTTCCCCCGGTGTAGCCGTCCGCGGTGTCGACGAAGTTCCCCCCGGCGTCGAAGTAACGGTCGAAGATCTCCCGGGCCGCCGACTCCGGCGAGCCCCAGCCCCACTCGGTGCCGAAGGTCATCGTTCCCAGGCAGAGGCGGGACACGCGCAGGCCACTGCGGCCGAGGAGCAGGTAGTCGTCGAGGCGGGGCGGGGCGGCGTCGGGCATGGGAGACCTCCAGGGGCAGCATCACTTCGACGGCTTGCCGGTGGCCTCATCCTCGAGCAGCCGGAACTCGACCCGCCGGTTCTTGGCCCGGCCCAGCGCGGTGCTGTTGTCGGCGATGGGGCGCTCGAATCCGTACCCGGCGCTCACCAGACGCTTTCGAGCGATGCCGTGCTCGACGAGGTACTCGACCACCGACGCCGCGCGCCGGCGGGAGAGGTCGAGGTTGTAGGGCGCGGTTCCCCGGTTGTCGGTGTGGCCCTCCACCCGGACGTGCTTCAGCTGCGGGTTCTTGGTGAGCACTCCCACCACCTCGTCGAGGAGCGGGAACGACTCGGGCTTGATGATCGCCTTGTCGGTGTCGAAGTGGACGCTGCCGTTGAGCCGGACCCGGTCGGACTCGAGCGTGACCAGCGGACCGGCCACCGGGCACCCGTCGTTCTCCGCGGGCCCCGGCTGGTCAGGGCACTTGTCCTCGGGGTCGGGGATGCCGTCCAGGTCCCGGTCGGGGCAGCCATCGAGCTCGCGGGTGCCCGGCTCGCGCGGGCAGCGGTCGTCGACGTTGGGGATGCCGTCCTTGTCCCAGTCTAGGTCGGGGCAGCCGTCGGGTCCGTCGCCGGGCTCGTCCGGGCAGCGGTCGAGCTCGTCCGGGACCCCGTCGTGGTCGCGGTCCTTCTTCGGAGGCTCGGGCTCGAACTCGAAGCGCACCGAGGCGAGCATCCGGAACGCCTCGCGGCCGTAGCCGGCGGTGGTGGAGAACCCACGCCCCATGGCGATCTCCCCGCCCCAGTGCTTGCCGAACACCGTCCGCGCCCCGATCAGGAACTCCCAGGGCGTGCTCGCCGAGGCGCTGCTGGTGCCCACGTTTCCGGCGAACGGCTGAGAGAGCGGGGTGGAGAAGGTGGTCTCGGCGATGAGCTCGGGACGCCGGAAGACGTTGCCGGTGGGCAGGGTCCAGACGACCGCGCCGCCGCCGGTCAGCTCGTTCTCGACGATCAGCTGGAGGTACCTCGCCGTGCTCCGGTAGCGGAGTCCGAGGTTGAGAAGGAGGCGCACCGGCCCGAGGGCGGCCTCGAGGTTGGCGCGCGGGGCGAAGATGAAGTCCCGGCCGCCGAGGAAGCTGTCCGCGCTGCCGGTGGGAAAGCGCAGCTCGGGGACGAGGGCGAGGTCGATCGGCAACTTCCAGCTCGCCGGGGTGAAGAGGCGCGGGACCAACCGGAGATCCCCGAGCCCGCCGGAGACGCTGGTGAACGCCGGGCCGCCGAGCTGCAGCTCGCTGGCGATCGCCTGGAAGTTGTCTCCCTGGGCGAAGGTGACCTGGAGGTCGCCTCCGAGCTCCAGGAACGGCAGCACGGTCCACGCGCCGAGCAGGTGTCCGTCCACTCGCCAGGGGATGAAGTTGCCCTTCTTCTGATCGCCGTCCCGGTAGGCGAGGATCTGCACGTTCCAGTCGAACAGCAGCTCGCCGTGCCAGCTGCCGGCCGGGGCAGCGCGCGCGCCCTCGACGACGAACGCCGACGACGACAGCGGCGTGGCCTTCTGCGGAACGGCGTCGAACCCGCGAACGTAGGGGTCGGGAAGCTGGGCAGCCGCGGGCGCCGCCACCAGGGTAGCGACGAGACCGGCCGTGAGCGCGGCGCCCCTCATCCAGGACCAAGGGTTACCGCAACTCGGCGCACTTCCGGAAAAAACGGCCACTTGCGAGGTGGGCGTCACACCCACCTCCGGTTGACCCCGGCGGGCGAGCGGTTAGTGTGAGTGGTGCTGAAGGGGGCGCCCTGGTTTCGACGGGGGCACAGAAGCCCTTGGACGCGTGCCGAGTGGGCCTGTCACTCGTAAATCACGAAGGCAACGACACAAAAGCCAACGACAACGTTGAGCTCGCGCTGGCTGCTTAAACAGTCCTAGTGCGCGGTCATCCGGGTCTCGGCCCGTGGGCTCGGGGATGACCGTCAGAATGCGGGCTGGCCGTCCGGGAGGGCCCGGACCCTGGACGGCGAGAGTGTTCCGGGATGGGGTGGTTGGAAGGGCGTCCGTGCCCGTCCTCCGCCCGACTAGAAATCGCGGACTACGCACGTAGGGTCTCAGGGCGGAAGGCTTCCGGACGCGGGTTCGATTCCCGCCGCCTCCATGGCTGTTCTTCGGGTGAACCCTCGAAACTGCTCGAGGTCGGTCACCCGAGCTGCGCCTCGAGCCCGACGCCCTCGTCCCGGACCTCGCCGCCTGGCAGCTGCCCTACCTGCCCATCCGCGAGGACGGGTTCATGGGGAACCGCTCCCGTGTGGGTCTGCGAGGTTCTCTCGTCCGTCACGCGCGAGCACGACTGGGAACGGAAGGCCCCGGCGTACTTCCGGCACGGCGTCGAGCATGTCTGGATGCTCGACCCCTCCACGAAGCAGCTGCACGTCCTCGGGCCGCAGAGCCTGGACACGCACGCGGGCACGGCGACGGTGCAGCTGCCACCGTTGGAGGTGCCCGTGGATCTGAGCCTCCTGTGGCGGCGGGTGTCCGGACGCGAGGGCTGAACGGACACGACGGGCTCGTCCTGCTGCTTTGGAGAGAACGGGGAGGGGCTGGGGGATTCCTCTCTACGGTGCTGTGGGCTTGATCCGGTCCGGTGGACACTTTCCGAGAGGCGGATACTGTGTCTGACCTCCCCCCGGCTCGATGGTCCGCATCCCGGCGTACTTCTTCTTCCAGGTGTAGAAGGGGCGCTCGCTGATCCCCATCTTCCGGCACAGCTCAGCCGCCGGCGTCCCCTGGTCGACCTGGCGGATGGCGTAGGCGATCTGCTCTTCGGTGAATCGCGATTTGCGCATCGGCGTCCTTCCTCTCCAGCAAGGCTCAACCGAGCGAAATCCTCAAGTCGACTTCCGTACAGGTTTGGGAGACGGTCACGAGAGGGCAGTGGCGTAGTCAGACTGTCCACGAGATCGGATCAAGCCGACTCCGGTCCAGCCAACCTTGGCTCCCCCGATGCACTCCGCCGACGTGCGACGCGGAGGAGAGTCGGGGGGCGCAGCCCGTGCACTGCCCTCCGGGCTCAGCGCAGGCGTTGCGGGCCGAGGAATGCTCCAAACGCTCGATGCGCTCCCGTTCGTCACGTTGTTCACGAAGTTAGGACGGCCACCTGCGTCCGTCGGAAGGCCGTCCAGAGCCGGCCTCTCCCACTCTGCCCTTTCGTCTTTGACTTGCTGCTGCTCTCACTCCGCCTTCCCACATGAACACGCACTGCGCTGCCTCCCGGCGCTCCGGAGATCGCGGCAGTTTCAAGCACGAAAGATGCAAGAAATTTCAGAAAGGCTTGGCTGCGGCTGTCCGGGCGGCAACCTGTAGGCGGGGAGCCTCGGACGTGATGACTAAACTCGCCCACGGGACGTGCTGGAGACGAATGGTTCGCGGTTGGGATCGGCGCCCGATCCTCCTTCCGCGCTTCGCGTTCGTGGTCGGCCTGGCATTGCTGAGCTCCATCGACTGTTCGAAAGCTTCCGATCTCTGGATTGATTCCGAGTCGTCAGGATTGCTGCACGAGCAGACCCTGGTGGTGATCGATGCAGTCGCTTCTCTTCCCGAGTGCAGCGCACTTCGCCAAGGCGGGTCGATCACCTGGACCATCAAGTGGATCCTGGACTGCCGGCCTGGAGCGGGGCCGGCCAAAGGTTGCACCTGGCTCGGTCCACCTCCTCGCATCGAGTTACTCTACGGTGCCGCCTGGGTGATTCCCGGTGAGATCTCCACACTGGCGCATGAGCTGTGTCATGCCTGTGGGTACACCGAGGAGTTCGAAGCCGATGCCTGCTCCGAGCGCGCGCGAGTGAACTACCACGACCCGGCGCCCTCCGGCTGAGGACGGGAGGCGAAGGATGCAACTGGTCGGGACTACCCCTCGAATCCTCGCAGTGCTCGGGCTCTTTGCCTGCGGGACACCAGTGCCGGCTCCGACCGCCACGCCCTGGCGCTCCGTTGCGTCAATGCACGAGGCGCGGTTCTTCCACACGGCGACTATGCTGTCGGACGGGCGCGTCTTGGTGACGGGTGGAATCCTCACCCTCCCGGTAAGCGATGTCCCCGTCTTGGACGCGCTCCCCTCCGCGGAACTCTACGACCCAGCGAGCAACTCGTGGAAGCTCCTTCCTGAGATGACAACACCGCGGAACCTGCACCAGGCCTTTCTGCTCCGGGATGGGCGCGTGCTCGTCGGGGGAGGCTGCCGAGGTCTCGAGTTCACGCAGAGGCATGGGACCTGGATCATCGGCATTCCGGAGCGAACGGCCGAGATCTATGACCCGAGGACGAACTCATGGTCGTCCGCGGGAACCTTCACCCATCCCCCCGGAGCCATCGCCCTGCTTCCGGACGGGCGGGTCCTCGCGGCCGGAAGCGCCGAGAATGCGATGGGACCCTTCGGCACCGAATCGGAGCTGCTCGATCCAACCACCAGACTCACCGAGAGCACCGGGAGCATGCCGGCCGGCGCGTGGCTCGAAGACTTGGTCCCGCTGCCCTCCGGAGAGATCCTCTCCGTGGGCGGATATCGAGCGGTGGGCAGCGGGGCCGACATCAACCTCACCACCCAGCTCTACCAGCCCTCGTCCGGGACGTGGCGCGAGGTGGGCAAGTTCCCCGTCCCGCGAGTGTGGAGCGCGGTTGCCGGGCTTCCGGGCGGCGACGTGCTCCGGGCGGGCGGCTGCGTGAATCAGGTCCCCGTCTGTACGCAGGAGCCAGTTCCGCTGGCCTGGCGGTACCACCATGAGGAGGAGGTCTGGGAACCGACGACGTCGATGCTCCATCCACGCCTCGCGGCCTCGCCGGTTGCCATCGGGGGCAAGGTGATGCTGGCGGGGGGCAACGACGTGTGGCGTCCGACCGATGGAGGTACCGCCGACTATTATCGAGCCCCGGAGGCGGAGATCTTCGATCCCGAGCACGAGACGTGGGCCTCCGCCGGCCTGATGCCGCACTATCTCCTTGGAGGTGCAGCCGCAGTCGTATTGCCGTCAGGAGAGGTGCTCCTCACCGGCGGCTTCATTGAGTACCCGGCTGGATTTTTCAAGGCGATCAACGCAGCTCAGCGGTGGACGCCACCGGCAAGCCAGCCCTGACTTCGCCCCCCGCTTCTGCTGTCCAACGACTCAGTTCGTTCCGGGTCTGCGGCGCCATTCGTCTGCTCTGATGCCGGGGCAGTCTCTCCGGGCCGTCACCGATCCAGACGCAGGCGACTCCCGCCAGCACAGCCGCCCGGGCTCCGCAGCGCCCGCCACCGGGCACCTCCGCAAGTGCCGTGCTCACCGAGTCGGCCTCGCCAGGGGCCGCTACTTCCGTACTACACGTGGTGCCGCCGAACGCGTGCCCGTGCGCGCTCTGGGGCCAGCAACCGGGCGCTGTTGCGGGCTTCTGCGCGCACGTGCTCACCGAAGAGGCTTCGCCAGCACGGCTTCGATTCCCGCCGCCTCCACAACGAAGTCGAGCGGTTGCCGCGCATTTGGGGCGGCAATCGCTATCCATTCGCTACGCGGCAGGACTCGCCCCGAACGGCAACGCCAGGGAGTTGGGCATCAGTTCCGCACGTGCTTGTCCAGAAAGGCAAACACATCGGGTTCCCAAGTGCTCATGCCGAGATGGAGGAAGTCGTGCCCGTCGTTCACGGTGTGCCCGATGGGTGGGTAGATCTTCAATCGGTGCGTCTTGCCGAGTTGCTCGAGTCTCAGGTCCAGCGCTTTGCCGGACGAAAGTGAATAGTCATTCTCCGCGTAAATGAAGAAGATCGGCGCAGCGATTCGGGGAAGCGCGGCCAGGAGTCGCTGGCGCAATTCCGGAGAGCGGTCGAAGCTGTAGCCCGCTGCAGAGAAGAGCACGATTGCGCGCAGGTCAGGTTCTCGCTCCGCCATGAGTACGGTGAGCGAGCCTCCAAACGAGTGGCCGATCACGCCGATGTTGCGCGCACTCACCCCAGGGAGCACACGTAAGAAGTTGAGCGCCGCGAGGGCGTCCCTCATTTCCCGGCCTTCCAACAACCCCAACTGCAGCGCGTTGCGGGCGTCCTGCCCGTGTGCGGCTGATTCTCTGTTCATCAGATCGAAGGCGCTGGGCCCTTGGTCGGTGGAAGGCCCGACACCGCGCCGGAATGGATAGAGGAACACGTAGCCATGACGGGCGAAGAGCGGTCCGAGTTTCTCGGGATTCCCCTCGTAGGGTCCGAGCCGTTTCAGATCTTCCGCCGTCCGGCCACTGCCGTGATTGAGCAAGATGGCGGGGAACGGTTCCGAGCCCTGCGGGCGAAACACAAGCGCATGGAGCGCAATGGGACCGTTGTGGATGACGACAGTCTCAGACCCGCCCGGTGCTGGGGACTCCGCCCTGGCGAGCGCGGACGCGAGAAAGAGCGATGCCGAGATCAGCGCGTGCGGCTTTGGCATCGGACCGGCGATGAACGGGATGGGCCACAAGTCGCTGAGCACGACGATGCGGTACATCCACCTGGCGTCGGAGTTCAAGCGGAAGGCCATCGAAGTCCTAGAGCGCGGGTCTCCGGTAGGCCGATCAACGCGGTCCGCTCACCGGCGGCGCCTTGGCCGCTGCCTCCTCGTAGCGTCGATAGAGGTCGAGTGAGAACCGGGACAGGGCTCCCGGCTCGTCGCGCAGGCGGTACAGCGTGCCCTTGGAGAGCTCCGAGCTGGGCGGCTGGATGATGCGGTAGTACCCCGAGGTACGGAGGAAGGCGTCACGGACGAGTCCAGGGGCCGGAGCCGGGAGCTGGAAGTCAAGGGTCACGAACGTGCCGCGCTTGGGCAGGACCTGGTACTTCCCGTCGGGGGACGCAAGGGCCGCTCGGGCGTCGGTCCCGTCCGACTGGATGGCGCGGCTGGGCGCGAGCCGTGCCGAGCGAACCTCACCCGACTGGACGGTGCCGAGCGCGACGCGGTCCACCTGCCAGAAGCCCACGCCGCTGCTCAGACGGACCCGGACCACCTGACCCTCGACAGGAGGCATGGGCACGGCGAGATGCCGGAGCGAGACCGGGCCCACGGTGGGCACCACCGCCACTCGCTCCCAGCGACCGGCCTTCTCCACCTCGACCCGTAGATCCACGCCCTCTCGCTCGCGCCACTCGAGCGTCGGTTCCCGCGCCTCTGGCCGGTCGGCCTGATCGAGGTATGGCTCGATCCGGTCGCCCAAAAGGGCGAAGAACCGACCCATGACCAGGTCGAGCCATGCGGTGTTTCCTGCGTCCAGCTCGAGCGCCAACGGGGCGTCGCCAGCCGGACGGGTGAACGACAGCACGAGACCCTCGCGCTGCGGCGGATCGCGCCGGTGTGAGGCCGCCGAGAGGTCCGTGACCCAGAGCCGGGCGTCCCGATCGCGGACGAGGCTCGCGACGTCGGCTCCATCGAGATCCACGGCCGACAGCGACGGAGACGGCGGACCGAGGAGAAGAAGCCCGGCCTCGTGGGTCGCGACCGCGCGCTGCTCCGGGCGGCGGTCGACTAGGACGAGCTCCGCCAGATCCGTGAACTGGACCTCCTGGGCCTCGTTGGAAAGGGTCACCGATGCCCGGGCTCCCAGAGAGGGGAGCGGCATCAGGTCGTCACGCTGCACGGCCCGCGAGGTCGCACCGGAGTAGGACTCGCCGACGAGCTTCGGCCCATCTCCGGTGTCGACGTAGACGAACGGACAGGACGTCTTGGTGAGCGCGACGACCAGCGCGGCGATGCCCGCGATGATGATGACCACCCCAAGTACGAGGATGACCGTGCGCCAGCCGCTGAAGCTCCACACCTCTACCTGCTGAACCTGACGCAGGTCCACCGTGATCACCGACGGCTTCCCTTCCTCGTCCGTCTTGGGGCGAGTACCGCGGACACCGGTGGCCGGGTCGTAGCTCTCCTCCTCGATCTCGGTCCCCGTCACGTTGGGGAACGACAGTGAGTCGACCGTGAGGACCACCCGCTCGCCGCTTGCGCGCGTGATCCGGATCCGCGTCTTCGGGTCGATGGTCCTTCCCGACTCGAGCTGGGTCAGCGGCACGACCTCCCAGGTCGAGCAGGCAGAGACGAAGGCGATCAGGGTGAGGATCGTGACCACCCGGTACCATCGGCGCCGCACCGGCGCGTGATGGCCCGGGCTCTTCCAGGCAAGATTCAGGAGATTCATGACCGGTGACCTCGGTCTTCAGGGGAGATCGAACGGCGAGTTGCCCGTGCTAGCGTGACCATCGACGGCTCCTCGCCGATCCGAAGGCCCGCCCTTCGCGGCGGGTGGCGGTCCGCCGGAGCGAGGAGCCGCGGGCAACGGGGCACATGCACCTCGCGCTGGTGACCGTGGGTTCGCTCGGGGACGTCGCTCCGATCTTCGCCCTCGGCCTCAAGCGCGCCGGGCACACCGTGCGCATCCTCGCCCACGAGTCCTTCTCGCCCATGGCGAGCAGGCTCGGTCTCGACCTGGCTCCGACCAGGGCGGCCGATCCGCGAGCGCTGCTCGCCTCGGAGCGGTTCAGGGATGCGTTTCGCGCCGCGGACCCCTTCCGGGCCTGGCGCCGGTTCGGCGCGATCGCCGAGGAGACCGCCCGGGCGGTGTTCGCTGACGCGCTGGCCGCCTGTGAGGGCGCCGACGCTGTGGGCTGCTCCGGGCTGGGCGCCTTCCCGGGGTACGCCGCCGCGGCCAGGCTCGGGATCCCCCACTTCGGCGCCCACCTGATTCCCATCGGGCCCACCTCCGAGTTCCCCGACCCGCTTCTCCCTCAGGGCCTCGCGTGGCTGCCCGGTTACAACTGGACCTCGCACGCGCTCGCGGCCTGGCTGGTGTGGCGCTCGATCCGGCCAATGGCGGATCGGGCGATGGCGAGTACCGGCGCGGGCCGCTTCCCGCCCCTGGCCAGGATGGCGTCCAGTTCCCGGATCTTGCTCTTCGGCATCAGCCCGGCCGTCGTCTCCCCCCCCGCCGGGTGGCGCCGCGCCCGGTTCACCGGGTACTGGTTCCTGGACGACCCGACCGGCTGGAAGCCTCCGCCGCAGCTCCAGCGATTCCTCGACCAGGGCTCGCCTCCGGTGGTCGTGGGCTTCGGGAGCATGAGCACCCGAAATCCGGTGAGGACCGCCCGCATCGTCGTGGAGGCGCTGGTGGAGACCGGGGCCCGCGGCATCCTGCTCTCGGGGTGGGGAGGCCTTCGGCCCGAGGAGCTCCCTTCGCAGATCCTGGCGATGGAGCACGCTCCCCACGCGTGGCTCTTCCCGCGGGCGGCCGCCGTGGTGCACCACGGCGGAGCTGGCACGACGGCATCCGCGCTGCGGGCCGGCGTGCCCTCGGTGGTGGTGCCCTTCGCCTTCGACCAGCCGTTCTGGGCCGAGCGGGTGCGACGCCTCGGCGCGGGGCCGGCGCCCATCCCCGAGCGCAGGCTGAGTGTCGGGCGGCTCGCGCGCGCGATCCGGCGGGCGCTGGAGGACTACCGCCTGGGTCAAACCGCGCGCGCGCTCGGGGAGTGCATCCGCTCGGAGGATGGCGTCGGAACCGCGGTGCGAGAGCTGGAGCACGTTCTAGATCCGGCCGTCGGTTCGGGCCCGCGGATAGGCCTGGCAGCCCTGGGCCCGGAGACGCCCTCTCAGCGTCCGCAGTGACTCGTCGGGACACCGGCCCACCTCGCCGTGGCAGAACGGGCAGGCGTGCACGGAGCCGGCGGCGTCGACGAAGAGGTACCGGTCA
>Ga0335084_10001469_pt1 | contig 22083 bp, 18 predicted proteins | sample Lox_Sample_44_FD_206721 | JGI IMG/M metagenome (GOLD analysis project Ga0335084, IMG submission 206721) | Soil microbial communities from Loxahatchee National Wildlife Refuge, Florida, United States - Lox_Sample_4.4 | ecosystem: Environmental > Terrestrial > Soil > Wetlands | place: USA...
GACGCGGCAAGCCTTACCGACGCTGGATCGCACGAAGTATGCCCCGGCTGCGGGAGTTGCGAAGGGCGCGTACGTTATTGCCGATGCCGAGGGCGGAAATCCACAAGTCATTTTGATTGGGACCGGGAGTGAATTGTCGTTGTGCGTCGATGCTTACGAGAAGCTCAAGGCGGAAGGGGTCAAAGCGCGAGTTGTCAGTATGCCCTCCATGGAAATCTTTGAAGAGCAGGATGCCGATTATAAAGAGAGCGTTCTGCCCTCGGGTATCACGGCGCGAGTTTCGGTTGAGATGGCCTCTACGTTCGGCTGGGGACATTACACCGGGCTCAAGGGACGCAACGTTGGGATGCACCGGTTCGGGGCATCGGCTCCACTGAAGGATTTGTTGAAATACTTCGACTTCACAGTTGACAGGGTGGTCAAGGAAGCACGCGCCGCAATCGCACAGAAATAGGCCCACACGACGAGTTCGGACTGCATCGCTCGATCCGCGAAAGTCATCCAAAAAGACAGGGAGGTCTCATGCAACCCACGGGAGTTCTGGAAAGCTCGAAGGCCACGAAAAATCCGCTACAGGAATTACTGAACTACGGCCAGGCGATGTGGCTCGACTACATCCGGCGTGACCTGTTCACAACGGGCAAGTTGAAGACCATGATCAAGGATGACGGGCTACGGGGGATGACCTCGAATCCGTCGATTTTCGAGAAGGCGATCGCGGACAGTAACCTTTATGACGACATGCTGAAGTCGCTTGCCTCGCGCAAGGACCTCAACACAACGCAGCGATTCGAGCAGATTGCGATTCGGGACATTCAGGAAGCGGCCGATACGCTGCGTCCGGTGTATGAGGAATCGAATTATCGCGATGGATACGTGAGCCTGGAAGTTTCTCCGCTTCTGGCGCGCAAGACACAGGAGACCGTCGATGAGGCGCGGCGACTGTGGAAGATGGTGCAGCGCGATAACGTCATGATCAAGATCCCAGGGACGGTGGAGGGGATTCCTGCGATTCGGCAAGCGATCAGCGAGGGGATCAATATTAATGTGACGTTGCTCTTCGCGCAGGAAGTGTATGAACAGGTCGCTGACACTTACATCGCGGGACTCGAGGCGCTCGCTGCGCGTGGCGGAAATTTGAAGAAGATGGCCGGTGTTGCCAGCTTTTTCATCAGCCGCATCGACACGTTGATCGATTCGATGATTAATGAGCGGCTTAAAAACACGACGGATGCTGCGCAGCAAGCGCTGCTGAAGAGCCTGCTGGGCAAAGTCGCGATTGCCAATGGAAAGCTGACGTACCAGGCGTATCAGCGGATTTTCAGTGGTCCACGGTGGGATGCGCTGGCCGCTAAAGGTGCGCAGACGCAGCGCGTGTTGTGGGCAAGCACTAGCACGAAAAATCCGAACTACCGGGATGTCATCTACATTGAAGAATTAATCGGCAAGGACACGGTGAACACCATGCCGCCGGCCACGATTGACGCGTTTCGCGATCATGGCAAACTGCGGAACAGCCTGACTGAAGACGTTTCGGGCGCGAAGAAGACGATGGATGATCTGGAGCGCGCGGGCATCTCGATGAAACAGGTGACCGATAAGTTGACGGATGACGGCGTCAAGTTGTTTGCGGATGCGTTCGACAAGCTGTTGGCTTCGGTTGAAAAGAGCACTCAGATTAAAGGATAGTCTGTGAGCCAAGGACGCTGCTGACCGAGCTCTTTTGCCGAGGATCTCGCGCCGGATGCACGTGGGAGATCCTTTGGATTCGGGCTGCGTTTACTTAAAAAAGGTTCTCCAGGATTGAGTAATTGGGTCTCCGAGGGCAAGATGCCCTCGCGACAGCCGGCCGGAGGCCGGCGCTACAATCTATCCGGCGCTACAGTTCTATAAGGAGCACGGCATGCAACTCGGGATGGTAGGGTTGGGGCGCATGGGCGCGAACATGACCCGGCGTCTGATGCGGGGCGGGCATTCACTGGTGGTATCCGATCTAAGTGCCGATGCCGTCAAAGGATTGGCAGGCGAAGGCGCGACTGGCTCGAGTTCGCTGGAAGATCTTATCTCGAAGCTCAAGCCACCGCGCGCCGTTTGGATTATGGTTCCTGCCGGTGGACCAACCGAGGCGACCGTCCAGAAACTCGCGCAACACCTCCAGGCCGGCGACGCCATCATCGACGGCGGCAATTCCAATTTCAAAGACGACGTACGCCGGGCCAAAGAACTCCAAGGCAAAGGTATTCACTATATCGATGTCGGAACCAGCGGTGGCGTGTGGGGAATCGATCGTGGCTACTGCATGATGATTGGCGGGCCGAAAGAAGCTGTCCAGCGGCTGGACCCGATTTTTAAGACGCTTGCTCCGGGGATAGGAGACATTCCGCGGACTCCGGGACGGGAAAAACTCGGCGGCACAGCCGAACAGGGATACATACACTGTGGGCCGTCTGGTTCTGGACATTTCGTGAAGATGGTTCACAACGGTATTGAATACGGCATCATGCAGGCGTACGCGGAAGGCTTCGACATTTTCAAGAATGCAACCAGCAAGGAACTGCCGGAAGACATTCGCTACGACCTGAATCTCCCTGACATCGCGGAAGTGTGGCGGCGAGGAAGCGTGGTGAGTTCCTGGCTTCTCGACCTGACGGCGATGGCTCTCGCCGAGAATCCGACGCTTTCGGAATACACAGGATTTGTGCAGGATTCAGGCGAAGGCCGATGGACGATTCAAGCTGCCGTCGAGGAAGCTGTCCCCGCCGACGTGCTCACGGCGGCATTGTATGTGCGATTCCGGTCGCGACAGGAGCATACATTTGCCGAAAAGATGTTGTCGGCGATGCGGCAAAAGTTTGGCGGGCACGTTGAAGCGGGAAAACACTAGGCGATTCTTTCACCGCCAAGGACGCGAAGTACGACATAAGGATTCATTCATGGCTCAATTAGCAGAACATCCCAAAACGTCGACTCCGCCGCGCATCGGCAAGCAGGGCGATCCCTGTGTGATGGTCATCTTCGGCGCTGCTGGAGATCTGACCGGACGCATGCTGATCCCGGCGCTCTATAACCTGGCGCGCGCGGGATTGTTATCGCGGGAGTTTGCAGTGCTGGGAGTAGCCCGAACACAATTGTCGGATGAAGACTTCCGCAAGCGCGTCTACGAAGACATCAAGACCTATTGTGGCGACTGCGTACAGAGCGACCTTTGGGATTGGTTTTCGAAGCGCTTCTACTACTTACCCGGCAACTTTGACGACGACAATCTATACACGCAGCTGAAAGAGTCGTTGACGAAGCTCGATCAGGAACACTCGACTCATCAGAACTTCTTCTACTACATGGCGGTTGCACCCAGCTTTTTCGGAACGATTGTCGAAAAACTTGCGGCCAATGGACTGATGGAGCAAAGCAATGGGCATTGGCGGCGAGTTGTGATCGAAAAGCCATTCGGACACGATCTCGAATCAGCAAAGACCCTTAACGCCCAACTGCTGAAGGTGGCTGCCGAAACACAGATCTACCGCATTGATCACTATCTCGGCAAAGAGACCGTGCAGAACATCATGGCGTTCCGGTTCGCGAACGGGATCTTTGAACCGGTGTGGAACCGGCGTTACATCGACCACGTGCAAATCTCCGTGGCGGAGACGGTAGGAGTAGAAGGGCGCGGGAGCTACTTTGACCATGCCGGGACACTGCGGGACATGGTGCCGAACCACATCATGCAACTTATCAGCCTGACGGCGATGGAGCCTCCGATTTCGTTCGACGCGAACGCTGTCCGGGACGAGCAGGCAAAGATTTTGCACGCGATTCAGCCCATGAGTGATGAGGAAGTGTTGAGCCGCACGGTACGCGGACAATACGGGGATGGAACTGAAGATGGCACGCGGGTTCCAGCCTATCGAACCGAAGAAGACGTTCCCCCGGAATCTCGCACCGAGACTTTTGTAGCGATGAAACTATCGATCGACAATTGGCGCTGGGCGGATGTGCCGTTCTACTTGCGGACAGGCAAGCGCATGCCGGTGCGCAACACGCATATCGTGATACAGTTTCGGCGAGCACCTTTTGTGCTGTTCCGGGACACTCCGGTGGAACACCTGATGCCGAATCAACTGGTGTTGCACATACAACCGGAAGAGGGCATATCCCTTCAGTTCGCTGCAAAGGTTCCAGGCCCGGTGATGCGCCTCGGCACAGTGGACATGAACTTCGAGTATCAGGAATACTTTGGGAAGCAGTCCAGTACGGGTTATGAGCGGCTGCTGCACGACTGCATGATCGGCGACCAGACGCTGTTTCAACGTGCGGACATGGTGGAGGCGGGCTGGTCGGTGGTCAATCCGGTACTGGATCTCTGGAAAGCGCTCCCGCCGCGCAATTTCCCCAATTACGCTTCCGGCACCTGGGGACCGAAGGAGGCCGACGAACTTCTGGAACGCGACGGCCGCCGCTGGAGGAACTTCGAAAAATGATACTAGCCGGCGATATTGGTGGCACCAATGCCAGGCTGGCTTACTTTCAATCCCAGAATGGACATTTTGAACTGGTGGCGGAGCGCGTATTTCCGAGCCGCCAGCATCAGGGGCTTGGCGAAATCGTCACTCAGTTCCTGGACGAATCGGGCACACGTCCGGAAGCAGCCTGTTTTGGAATTGCAGGCCCGGTGCGCAACGGGCGCGTAGAGACCTCGAACCTCCCGTGGGTGATTGAACAATCCGTTCTCGCCAACCAGATTCATCTGGCCGCGACTTTGCTGATCAACGACCTGGAAGCGAGCGCCTGGGGTATCGGCGCACTATCGCTCAAAGATCTGGTGACGCTGAACCCGGGAGCAGGCGCGGTTTCCGGAAATCAGGCGGTGATTGCTCCGGGAACAGGCCTGGGCGAGGCGGGACTGTTCTGGGATGGTAACCGGCATCATGTCTTCGCGTGCGAAGGCGGACACACTGATTTCGCTCCACAGGGTGAGCTGCAGATCGAATTGCTCCGTTACCTGAACAAGCGGTTGGGACATGTGAGTTATGAGCGGATCCTCTCGGGTCCGGGACTGGTGAATGTGTATGAGTTCCTCCGCGACAGCGGATGCGGTAAGGAAGCTGAGGAACTTGCGCTGGCTATGACATCCGGGGATCCAGCAGCTGCAATTTCCCGCGCGGCCATTCTGGGGAATGATGCACTGGCCGTGAAAGCCCTTGATCTCTGGATCGCGGTATATGGCGCCGAAGCCTCGAATCTGGCGCTAAAAATCATGGCGACGGGTGGACTTTTTCTAACCGGCGGTATCTCACCGAAGATCCTCCCGCGGCTCAAGGCAACCGTGTTCATGGATGCCTTCCTCGAGAAGGGTCGCATGCGGCCGCTTGTGGAAGCCATGCCTGTCCACGTAGTGACCAATGAAAAAGCCGGACTGTTAGGCGCGGCGCGCTGCGCGGCAGTTCGAAGCTTTCGAGGCTAATGTGAGTTCTGCCGCTGAGATTCGCGTTCTCACCACTCCACAAGAATTATTCGGCGCGGCGGCGGAAGAAGTCATTCGGGCAGCCGCCGAGGCAGTTGCACAGCGTGGACGGTTCAGCATCGCCCTTTCCGGGGGATCCACTCCCAAAAGCCTTTACAACCTGCTTGCCACGAATGCACGCTCGACACTTCCCTGGGAGCAGATGTTCTTCTTCTGGAGCGATGAACGGCATGTACCGCCTGGCGACGCCGAGAGCAATTATCGGATGGTGGACGAGGCCATGCTGTCGAAGGTCCCAGTGCCGCCCGGAAATATCTTTCGAGTAGCCAGCGAGAATCCGGACGCCGCAGCCGCAGCTGAAGCATACGAATCGGCTTTGCGGAAGTTCTTTCAGACACCGGCGGGGCAGGTGCCGCAATTCGATCTGATTCTGCTCGGGATGGGCCCTGACGGCCATACGGCTTCCCTTTTCCCCGGAACGAAAGGCGTACAAGAGAAATCCCGATTGGTCATCGCAAACTGGGTGGAGAAGCTGAAGACGAACCGGATTTCGTTCACATTTCCATTGCTTAACGCTGCCCGATGCGTGGCATTCCTTGTGAGCGGGACGGACAAAGCCTCGGTATTGAAGAGCGTATTAGAAGAAAACGTTCCCGGGGAACAGTATCCCGCGAAGATGGTGAAGCCTACAGATGGCCAGCTGATCTGGTTTCTGGATCGCGCGGCGGCCAGCGGGCTGTCGCAAGCGAAGTGAAAACCGCAGAGGACGCTGAGAACAGCGGTCTGTTGGCTATCGGGTGTTGGCTAAAGCAACGAGCGCTCTTGTCGGCGGAAATCCCAAGAATCCTCGGCGTACTCTTCGTCCTCTGCGGTTTTGGTTTATCCGCGCCAGTCGCCGATTTCTTTCAGACCCTTGCCCCGGGCATGTTCAAACAGGCGAACCCGGTGGCGGGAGTGTTCGAACTCGTGAATGTCGGCCCAGACTTCCGCCTGCCAGCCCTTGTCGTGGGCAGCAGCTTCCCCGCAAGTAGCGCAGCGGGTATGAAGGGTCACAGCAACATCCTCGACCCCAACCGGTGTGGAACCGGGCAGTTCCACGAAAATACAGCGGACTTCCTCGATCTCTTCGTTGGGTCCAAGAAGGTGCTCGTACCGGAGCAAATAGCCGAATCCAAGTTTCTTCGCCTCAGTCTCGGCTTCGGCGCGAGTGTGGAACGGGCCGTACTCCGCCCGCAGCTGCTCGGTCGAGTCGCACGCCATCCAGAACGTTTCTTTGTAGGCCATTGACGGTTTCGCCCCGGGTCGCGAAGCCGGCTCTTTCGGCTGCGGGAGCCGCTTACAGATCGCTTGTGAGAGTGCAATTCGCTTGCCGTACGTGCGTTCGGCGCAAGCCACTGGAAAATCGAATCTTCCGGCTGGATCGCGGGATGGATGGGAGTGGATTTCGTGAAACCTTTTGCAGAATCTTGCTCGCCACTAAAGGGAAAAGGCAGGCCACGCCTGCCTTTTCGGATGAATGCAGATGAAGGGCTTAGGAGCAAGAGGCTCTAATCGGCGCCAACAGCCTGTCCATAGGCAGCCGTGAGGGTTTCAGAAGCGGGCCAGTTCTTTCCGCCATGGCTGGCGACGTACATCGCAAGCTCCAGGCGACTCCAGACGCCAAGCTTGTCGAAGGTGCTGCGAAGGTGGTTCTTGATAACCTGCTCGGTAGTGCCAATGATTCGGCCAATTTCGCGATTCGTCATTCCTTCCCAGACCAGAATCGCAATTCGGACTTCTTTAGGGGTCAGACGCTCGCGGGGAGTCATGATTGCGCCCCCTCTTTGCTGAACATCGCGATCGCCAACTTAACGCGCTTCCGGCCCTCTCGAATCCCGGCGCGCAAAAACAATGTGCGCAGATGTTGCTTTACAGTGCGCGGACTGATATTGAGTTGTCCCGCAATTTCTTTGTTGCTGCAGCCTTGCACGAGCAAGTTCAGAACCTGCTGGTCACGCGGTGTTACTTTAACCTGTTCCAGATCAATCATGATGGCGTCTTCCCTCCTGCCTTGCTGAGATCAGTCGCTTTGATTCCATGCACGAGGTTCGCCATTTCTTCGCGTGCGGGATTGGAGGAAGCTAAGTCTTTAGTTTGGGGCGGCTTAATGGTACAAACGGGCGGTTTCTCCCTGGCTTAAACAGAACGCGGTCGCACCAGAGAGTCCCAAATCGGTCCATCGTTGAAATTCCTTGAACGGGGAATTTTGCCCGCTAGAGGCAAAAAGCTGAGGTGGATGGTTCGTGATTTTGCATGAAGGAAGAATGAACAGGAACATCGCCTTTGTATTCAATTCTTTGATGAAAGCGTCTGACACCGACGTCCGCTGAGATGAGATGTAGCGAGTGTCCGCGCCCGTTCCGCAACGCACCTGAATAAGACTCCCAATTCTGGTTGCGCACTCTGAGAAAGTTTTTCATTTTGGAACAACATGCGACGCCGCTTTGGGGTTTTGCACAGTTGTTTTGCCGAAGGAACGTTTTTCTTGTCGTCACTCATCCCTCGTTGGGCGATTTGTCGTCAGATTTAGCACTGACTTTAGCCAACGCGAGTGTGTCCCCGGAGGGAGAAAGGAAAATCCTCGGCGATGTGCAGACTGGTGCAACCCTGTGGTGTTACCAAATACTGGTTACCAGGAATGAACTTCGCTGGAAAAATGGAGGAATTCGGCGCAACAGTTCTCGCCATGGGACGGCATCGGCGGTAAACTATTGTGAGATTTGAGAATCCCCCACGAGGGGCCAGCCGAAGGTGCTCATTCCCCCAAAAGCCAGAGCCGTCGTGAGCAGTCCTTCAAGCCCTATATTGGCGGCGGAGTTGCAGTAGACTAGGCGCATTCGGGCCCATTTCGCGGACTGGGCGGCGAGGATGGCTTCCACTGGTGGAAAACCAAACCGTGTCCGAAAAGAAGAATAAACCAGTTCTCGACGAGCAGACCCTCGGCAAGCTATTGGAGGCTGCTTTTGTCTTGCAGGAACATAACCGCGAAATGCGGGCGCTGGAACTGCATCTCGAATTGAAGCGCGATCAACTTGAAGCCGAAGAACGGTCTAGTACTCCTCAGGCGCAGAAGACAGAAACCAAGGAAGCGGGCCCGTCTCACGCGGATTACACGCTGACTCTCGCGCAAATCGTCCAAACTCAGCATCAGATCCAAGTGCGGCAACTGGCTCTCGAAAACGCGTTGACGCTAGTTGCAGAACGCATCGTGGAAATCAGCAGTGCGAGTGGCGCCGGCATTGGCCTTGTCGACGGCAAGAATGTGCAATACCGCGCCGTGCACGGCCACTGCACGTTGCCGGTGGGAACAGAAGTTCCGTTCGACAAGGCTCTATGCCTGCCCTGCATCAAGACGAGCCAGGTGCTTCGTTGTGGCGATGTAAATACGGAATTTCTGCTCGATGCCGATGAATGCAGGCGGCGCGGGATCCAGTCTCTGATCGCTGTGCCGGTGTTTCACCAGGGCGGAGTTGCCGGCGGTCTGGAACTCTACTTCGAAAATCCAAACCACTTCACCGAACAAGATGTCCACACCTGCCAATTAATGGCTGGACTTATCACCGAGGCGCTGGCGCGGGACGAGGAGAATATGTGGAAGAAGTCCCTCGCCTCGGAGCGAGCCGCAATGCTGAGTGCGCTTGAGAAGTTGCAGCCGAATCTTGCAGCTCTCGTGGAGAAACCCGCGGCTAAGGAGTCGATCGGCAAAGCAAGCGCGCCGTCCGCGCACATTTGCCGCAAGTGCGGCCACAAGCTTGTTGGCGAAGAGCAGTTTTGCGGGCAATGTGGCCTGCCGCGCAGCAGCAACTACGAACCGCCAAGCATGCAGAGCAAAGTCGCGACCTTGTGGCAGATGCATGAGGCGCAGAAGAAATCAGCCTCGCCTGAATCGAAAGGAACTGACACCGCTGCAGAAAGGGAGATGGAGATCCCTGCGTCGTTCGAGCACGGGGAACCGTGGGAGATTTCGCCTGAGCAGGCGATGCCTGACATGCTTAAGGTTCCTGAGGAAGCGATTGCCGATGGTGGCGAGACCGAGTTGCCGGCTGAATTGCTTCGAATGATCGAAGAGGAAGCGGCCACTGGGCAACCTGAACCGACGAGGGAAGCGACTGAGGTTCCGAAGCCTGTGTCTCCGGAAGAACAAGCACCGGGTAAGGAGACGAGCACAAAGCTCACGCGTCCTGCCGACTGGAGTTCTGCCGCATCCGCGCGCGAATTTCTCGAACAGTTGGCTTCCGCAAAACCAAGAGGATTCGCCCGGTTCTGGAATACCCGGCGCGGAGATATCTACCTCGCCGTAGCTGTCATTCTCGTCGCATGCGTGATTCGATGGGGCATCTGGTCGGAGCACGCGGTGAATGCCACGGAACCACCCACTGCCGCCGCTGCTGCCAGCCACCGCAAAGCTACCGAGTCAAATCTTTCATTGTTCGATCGCATGCTGATTCAGCTTGGCTTAGCGGAAGCTCCCGATGCGCCTGAAGACAAGGGGAACCCATCTGTCCAAGTGTGGGTGGATCTTCATACCGCTCTTTACTACTGCCCTGGCTCCGATCTCTACGGCAAGACGCCTAAGGGGAAATTCTCGACGCAGCGCGATGCGCAGCTGGACCAGTTCGAACCCGCCTACCGCAAACCCTGCAATTAAATCAGTTGTTTGGGTCTCTTTCAAAACACTGGATTTAGGATTGACAACCTCTTAGGCCCGGAGTGCAATCATACCTAGTCGGTCTGCTGCTCCGTCGAATTTTGATTCACAGGAGTCACTGTTGGCAAGTTCAAGCGAACAGCCTGAGAGTACCCACACCCTTCCTCGGCCCGAACTGAATCCCCTGCTGAATCCTCTTCTGGCGGAGAATATGGGTCGATGGGCGGAAGTCTACTTTACCGCTCCATTGGACAAGCGCGAGGAAGCAGTTCTTGAGCTGCTGCATGAGCTGGAATCGGGAGAGGGCGCGCGCGGTAATTCCCCGGCTAGTGGCAGTGTCTTAAAAACCGTTCCGGACGTCGAAGTACGGGCGACAATGACCGCCTCAGAGCAAGGCTCAATTGCTCGAGAGAACTCCAGGGAGTGCCCGTCTTGCGGTCACGAAAATCCAGTGACCCATCAGTTCTGCGGAATGTGTGGGGCCACGGTCGAATCATCTGCAAGGGCTGCCGTTGCGGCGGGAGTCTCCGGCCCGGGCGCTGCGATTGGATCCGAGGATCATTCGCGGAAGACGCAATCAGATGGAGCGCCAGAAGACGACAACGAGCGGGAAGAATATTACCAATCCTCGACCAATCCGAATGAGCTGTCCCTTTTCCGGAGCCTGAGGGGTCGGGATGGCGATTACGATCTCGATTACGAGCCGCCAGCTTCGCGGCCGTATCGCTATTACATCGGCGCGGTACTGGCGATTGTGATCGGCGTGATGGCTTACATGGCATGGCGTAGTGAACAGATAACGCAGACCCACGAAACGCCTGCGTCGCCGCCTGCGGTCACGGACACCGGCGCACCTTCGGCTGAGTCATCCAAGCAGAATACCGATACCGCAGCTCCTGCGACTGTCCAGAGGGAGACACCGCCGGCTGCTGAGTCAGCGCCGCCTGCGACGAAAACTCCACCCGTCGCCGCGAATAGTTCAGAACCTCCTAAGAAAGATGCCTCTGCGAAGACACCTGCTGCGGGCCCTGCCAGAGCAGCGACTCCTGAGCCATCGGCTTCCGGAAATGGCGGCGAAGAACTCGCGATGGCGCAGCGTTATCTGAGCGGGAACAACGGCCGAGCTCGCGACAGCACCGAGGCCAGCAGGTGGCTTTGGAAGTCAATCGCCAAACACAACGGCGAGGCGACACTCTTGCTCTCAGACCTCTATCTCAGAGGAGACGGGGTTTCGAAGAATTGCGATCAGGCGCGCGTACTGCTGGACTCTGCGGCCCGCCGAGGAATTGCCGGAGCCGGCGAGCGGCTGCGCAATTTGCGTGCTTTCGGTTGTCAGTAGCTTGTGTGATCACGGCGTAGCTCTAGCTGCGCCGTGATCACACAGTCGGAACGCGAATCATCGCGTAGATACTACTGCATTAGAAGTGGGGCTGGACTCCGGCGGGACTCATACCAGAGCGCAAGTTCAACGCGGTTCCACAGTCCGAGCTTGTCGTAGATCACCCGGAGATAATTCTTCACAACATGTTCTGTGGTCCCGATGGCTTCGGCGACTTCCTTGTTTTTCAGGCCTTCGGCAACGAGCTGGATGACCCGGTGTTCACGTTCACTGGGGATACGGTTCCCATAGCGTCCACTTGCAGACATGCTTGCCTCCGATACAGCAGGGTCGCGAGTTTGACTCGCTTGATGCCGCCGGTAATTCCGAAACGGAGAAATAACCGGTTGAAATGAGCTTTCACAGTGCGCCGCGCCATCTTCAATTGGGTTGCTATTTCGGCGTTGTCGCACCCTTGTAAGAGCAGGTCCACGATTTGCTGTTCGCGCGGACCGAGCCGAACAGTCTGCTCCTTCATCTCATCCTCCCCCTCATGGATTGCTTCAGGTCGTACGGCTGAAGTTGATTACTGATTCTCATAGCATCCACGTTGCCACTTTGAGACGGAATTTGCCGAAAAGAGCGAACCCCGTTTTTCCACAGGCACTTGCGGGCAGATCATTGCGGCTCCGCAAATACGGAAAGGGCAAGCGAATCCACATAGCCTGCCGAGGCAGCGGCTTCTCACGCCGAAAAGAGCGCCAAAATCCGCATGAACTCTAGACACTCACAGATCAACATCCAGTTAAGGTTTCCGCCGGATAAGATTTCGACTTTGAGGCAGATCAAATCAGCAGCAAAAAGGATTTTTTTGCATGTGGTTTTAGATCCCGTCATCGGGAAGGAGTAACGATTGCCGTTAAGGTTAATACCTTAGACGAAACTTCCCAGCATACATAGAATCGCTGGCACAAATTACACGATTGTCCCGAGTGATCGCCGGATGGAGGGAAGGAATTGGCTGATTTCCACAGCCAACCGCGTGGTTTAGAGGCTGTATTTCTTCATCAAGTGCCGGAATGAGCGGTACGAAATCCCGAGCAAATCTGCGGCCTTGGTCTGCACCCCCCCACATTGCTGGAGCGCATTTTGCAGCAGAGTGCGCTCAATCCCGGCAACGTAGCTTTCCATGCCGATGCCTGCCGGCAAAGAGAGATCGCCGCCGATCTCGGGCAGTGCGGTTCCTCCTGCTGCGGCGGCAGCCGCTCGAGCCTTGGGGCGCTCGGCCGGAAGCTCAACGTGAAGCTCGTCCGTGGTCTCAAGAGCTACCGCTCGCTCCACCGTATTCTCGAGTTGCCGAACGTTGCCAGGCCACTCATAGCCACAAAGAGAGTCCAGTGATCCGGGATGCACGCGGAGAATGCTGCGCCCGGCGGCTGTCGCATACTTCTTGAGAAAGTGATTGGTTAACAGTGGAATGTCTTCGCGCCGCTCACGAAGCGGAGGCACCCGGACAGGAATCACGTTCAAGCGGTAGTAAAGATCTTCGCGAAACAGGTTTTCGGCGACGGCCTTGTCAAGGTCACGATTGGTGGCTGCGATTACGCGGACGTCGATGGAAATTTCGCTGGTACTGCCCACGGGACGAACCGTCCGTTCCTGCAGGACGCGGAGCAGCTTGACCTGCATGGCCAGGGTCATCTCGCTGATTTCATCGAGGAAGATCGTTCCTGCGTCAGCCACTTCGAACAGTCCGCGCTTGTTCTGATTGGCTCCGGTGAAAGCACCCTTCAGGTAGCCGAAGAGTTCGCTTTCGAGCAAGGTCTCAGGGAATGCTCCGCAATTCACAGAAACGAAGGCATCCGTGGCACGCGGCGAACAAACGTGGACGGCGCGGGCAACAAGTTCCTTACCAGTTCCGCTTTCGCCGTGGATCAAAACCGTGCTGGCCGTGGAAGCGACAGTACGGAGCGTCTGCTTGAGCTTCTCCATGGCAGGGCTGGACCCGATGATGTTATCGAGCGAATTTCGAGCCGCGGCGTCACGGCGCAGCGCGAAATTTTGCTTACTGAGAACAAGCTTCTCGAGAGCGCGATTGATCGCGATCTTGATTTCGTCAACCAGACCGGGATTCTTGCGAATGTAGTCGGAGGCTCCGCCCGCCTTTACAGCCTGCACCGCAGCTTCATAGTCATCGACGGCAGTAATCAGGATTACGGCGGAATCCGGCGACACTTTGTGGGCGTGGCGCAGCACTTCGATGCCGTCGATGTTGGGCATCTTGATGTCGGTGATGATTACATCGTAGAGAGCGCCGTCGATCTTGTTCTTCGCCGCCTGGCCAGACTGCACGGTTTCTACGCGATGTCCTTCGCGTCGGAGGGAAATGTCGAGCATCTCGCAGATGGAGCGTTCATCGTCGCAAACAAGAATGTTAGCCACGCGCACCTCCCGCGACAGCTGCAGCCATGGGCACAGGCACTATGGCAGCCTGGCCCTTTGATGCACTGCTCTGTTGCGTTGAAACGCTGCGCTCCGCATCGAGACGGCGCAGACGTAATACGAAAGTCGTACCTTGCCCCGGCTTGGATCGTGCCCAGACTTTGCCCTCGTGAGCCTGCACGATCTGATAGACGATCGCGAGTCCAAGCCCAGTGCCGCCCTCAAAGTTGGACTGGAAGGGCTCGAAGATCTTTTCAATTTGCTGGGGCGTCATTCCGGTGCCGGTATCGATGAAAGAGACTTGCCAATCGTCTCCGAGAGATTCGATCGCTGCGGTCAAAGTGCCGCCGTCTTTCATAGCCCGCACGGCGTTCTCACAGAGATTCCAGAAAACCTGCTTCAGCTTGTCACCGTCTGCAATCGCCAGAGCCTGTCGAACCGAAAAATTGCGCTCGATCTTGATGCCCGTCTTCTCAGCGGTCATGCGGTGATCCATCAAAGTGAGCGTGTCTTCGACCAACTGGATCAGATCGGTTTTGTCGAAGTGATATTGCTTGGTGCGCGAATATGCGAGGAAATCAGTAATGATGGCATTCAGCCGCTGGGACTCACGTGTGACGATGTCGAGGAGACGGCGATGATCCTCGTTCATCTCCGGCACGCCGGAAAGCATGCTGACAGATCCTGCAATCGAGGTCAGGGGATTGCGAATTTCGTGTGCGATGGCTGCGGCCAGCCGTCCCACAGCCGCCAGCCGGTCTTGCATCCGCACTTCGCGTTCCAAGCGGCGAATCTCGGTCAGGTCGTCGAGCACGTAGACATATCCCTGGTCGCCGCGTTCAGGCACGGTCAGGGCAGCGACGCGTACCCTCAATGTTTTGCGATACTTCGTCGGAGGGTCGAAACGTACTTCGCCGTGTGGCTGCTGTGATTCGACGGAAGGCAACGGGTCCAAAAACAGATGGTGGACCGGTGCTCCCAACAATTCGGAGGGACTGCGCTCCAGAAGCCGCTGCGCGGCGGCGTTCACCAAGGTGATGTGGCCGTCTAACCCTGTCGTGATCAATCCGCTGCTGATCGAGTGAATGATGTTTTCGTGCAGGACCTGCAAGCTCTCGAGTGCGCCGCTGGCATCCTGGAGTTGAACGCCCACCTGCCGGAGTTTTGCCGTAAGCAGGCCCCCAAGATACGCAACGGCAAGGAAAGCGAAAAGGTTGACGAAGATGATGGCCTGGAGCGTCTTCAGTCCGGGATGCGTCGAAGTATAGGAAGGAACGACACCGTAGTAGTTCAGTTCGAGAACAGTACCGTAGAGAATGAACGCGAACGCCGCTACCAATCCGGCCCACGCGCGCGGCAGCAAGACGGCCGCGACGATAATGACCAGCGGATACAGGAAGTTCATCGAACTGTCCCAACCGCCCGTCTCGTGAACCACCAGGCTGACCAGAACCAAGTCGGTGAGGACCTGAAGCGACGCCTGGATGCGGTGTTCCTGCCAGAACGAAAGCAGAAGAATGTAGAAGAGCGAGAGGCTGTACCAAAAGAGAATGGTGCTGATGAACAGCCGCATAGGAACCGGCGCCGGACTGAATTGCGCCACCGCCAGTTCGATGGCCAGCAGCAGGGTCAGGATAAAGATGCGGACCCGGACCAGCCAAACCAGCCAATTGCGCTCGTCAAACGTCGATTGCATTGCGATCCCGGAGATCTCCAGGACCTGCGCATCGCAGGTCTTGGGTGTTAGGGGCCAGGTCTTGGAATTCTCGCGTACAGTCTGGAATGAGCCTAAGACTCAAGACCTAAGACCATTAGGTTGCGAGGCCGAAACATCGAGGATCACCGGCCTCGCAATCTTTGTTTCCTAGCCTGCCAGCTTGGCGATCATGGCGAACAACGGCATGTAGAGCGAGATGACGATGCCGCCGATGCTGACGCCGAGTATGCCGATGATGACCGGCTCCAACATGGCCAACATGTCTTTCGTGGCAGCGTCGACTTCCTCTTCGTAGAAGTCGGCGATCTTCTGCAGCATCGAGTCCATGGCACCCGTCGCTTCGCCGACGCCGATCATCTGCGTCACCATGTTGGGGAACACGCCGCACTCGCGCAACGGGTCGACGATCGTGCGACCTTCCTCAATAGCCTTTCGAACTTTGAAAAGGGCCTCTTCGAGCACCGCGTTACCCGACGTTCTGGCGGTGATGCTCAAGCCCTCAAGGATTGGAACACCAGAAGTGATCAGCGTGCCCAAGGTACGCGTAAAGCGGCCGACTGCGATCTTTCGCAGCAATCCGCCAACGACAGGCAGGCTCAGCAGCATCTTGTCAAAGTAGTAGCGGCCTCGCGGGTTCTTGCGAATCTGCTTGATCCCGAAGTAAATGCCGACGCTCCCGAAAAGGAAAACCCACCAGAACGTCTGCACGAAGGCGCTGAGCCCCATGGTGATTCGCGTGGGCAGCGGGAGGTTGACACCCAAGCCAGCGAACAGGTTCGCGAAGATAGGGACAACCCACTTCAGCAGCGCGCCCACAATGATGACCGCCATGCCGACGACCGCGACCGGGTAGATCAATGCCGATTTCACGGCGGATCTCAACCGGACAGCCTTTTCGACGTAGGTCGCAAGGCGTTGGAGAATGATGTCGAGAATACCGCCCGTTTCGCCGGCCTCGATCATGTTGGTGGTGAGGTCGTCGAAGATCGTGGGATATTGGCGCATCGCGTTCGCGAGCGTCGCGCCGCCCTCAACGGTGGTTCGAACACCGGTCAGGGTCTTCTGGAAGGTCTGATTTTCCTGGTTAGCCGCCAGGATTTCCAGACATTGCACCAGGGGCAGACCGGCATCGATCATGACCGAGAACTGGCGGAAGAAGATTGCAATGTCTTTGGTCTTGACCTTGCTGGTGCCGAACGTGGGCATGGAAAATTCCTTGCCCTTTTCGCGGATCGCGCCCGGCGTGATGCGCTCGCGCCGCAATGCTTGCGCCAGCGACTGCTTATTGGGGGCCACCCGCTCGCCCGAAATCTTTTGTCCTGACGCGTCCTTGCCGGAAAATGTGAAAACTGGCATGGTTTAGCCTCTCCTCACTGACGTACCTGCTTCCCAAAACCTTTCTGCAACCTGCACGGCCCTAGTGCTTGCCGGCAGCTCCGCGTGCCAAAGTCGTACCGGCCGACGTGGGACGGCTCAGCAGACTTGCGCCGCGATTGATCATCTCGGTCAATTCATCGACATTGCTGGAACGTGCCATGGCCGTCTCCAGCGAAATTTGCTTTTGAAAATACGCTGTTGCCAGCGACTGATTAAACGTCTGCATGCCGAACTTGTCCTGTCCGGATTGCATGGATGAATAAATCTGGTGAATCTTGTCTTCGCGGATCAGGTTGCGCACGGCCGCATTGGGCACGAGCACTTCCATGATCATGGCGCGGCCCTTGCCGTCTGTCTTGGGCACAAGGCTTTGGCACATGATGCCTTCGAGCACCAGCGACAACTGGGCGCGAATCTGGGGCTGCTGGTGTGCCGGAAAGACGTCGATAATACGGTTAATGGTGGAAGTCGCCGAATTCGTGTGCAGCGTTCCAAACGTCAAGTGACCGGTTTCGGCGATTCGCAGCGCCGATTCGATGGTCTCCAGGTCACGCATTTCGCCGATCAGCACGACGTCTGGATCTTCACGAAGGGCGGCGCGCAGCGCGTCGGTAAAGCTCTTGGTATCAGCATGAAGTTCACGCTGGTTCACGACGCAGTTCTTGTTCATGTGCACGAACTCGATCGGATCTTCGATCGTCAGAATGTGGTCGTGGCGCTCGCTGTTGATCTTGTCGATCATGGCGGCGAGCGTGGTCGACTTGCCCGAGCCTGTGGGTCCGGTAACCAGCACCAGGCCGCGAGGCTTGTCGCACATTTTGCTGACTACAGTTGGTAGTCCGAGTTGGTTAAACGACTTGATCTCAAACGGAATCAGACGGAAGACGGCGGCGGTGGCTCCGCGCTGATTGAAAACGTTCGCACGGAAGCGGGCCAGTCCCTTCAAGCCGAAGGAGAAGTCCAGTTCGAGGCTCTCTTCAAAGCGATGCTTCTGCGAGTCGGTCATGACGCTGTAGGCCAATTGCTTGGTCTCAGCCGGAGTCATCTGCGGAAGGTCGAGCGGCACCAGATGGCCGTGCACACGAATTTGTGGCGGCGAGTTCGTGGTGATGTGCAAATCGCTGCCGTTCATCTCCAGCATTCGTTTGAGCAGATCGCTTAACGACAAACCCATGGCAAGTTTCCCTTTCGGTCTGAATCTAAAAATCGTCGTCGGTCGTTGGTCGTTGGTCGCTCGCAATCTCTGAACCAAACGACACAATCACATGTTGCCAATTACGCAATTTCTTTGAGCCAACTCTCAATTCCGTTATTGGTGGATGGCCGACGACTAACGACCAACGACCGACGACGGTTCTAGTGAATCGTTTCGCGCGCGACTTCTTCGAGCGTGGTCATACCGGCCGCAACCTTGATCAACCCGCTGCGGCGCAGCGTGAGCATCCCGCGCTCGATTGCTTTCTTCTTCAGTTCCACAGCGGAGGCGCCGACCAGGACCAGTTCCCGGATTTCGTCGTCGACCTCCATCACTTCATACAAACCGCAGCGGCCCTTGTACCCGCTGTTGTTGCAAACGGTACATCCCTTTCCCTTCTGAATCTTCACGGTCTTAACTTCTTCCGGAGTAAACCCGGCGTCGATCAATGTCTGTGGCGGAACGTCCATGGGCTCAATGCAGTCCTTGCAGATACGGCGTACAAGTCGCTGGGCGCAGATCAGGTGAACCGAGGTCGCCACGAGAAATGGTTCGATACCCATGTTCATCAGTCGGGTAATGGTTTCCGGGGCGCCGTTCGTGTGCAGCGTGGAGAGAACCAGGTGTCCCGTAAGGGCGGCTTTGATTGCGATTTCCGCCGTTTCGAAGTCTCGGATTTCGCCGACCAGAATGATGTTGGGGTCCTGCCGCAGGAACGATCGCAGGGCTGCCGCGAAGTTCAACCCGATCTGCTCCTTCATCTGCACCTGGTTCACGCCTTGTAACTGGAATTCGACCGGGTCTTCGGCAGTCATGATGTTGGTGTCGGGCTGGTTCAATCTGGCAATCGATGAGTACAGAGTGTTCGTTTTGCCTGATCCGGTGGGCCCCGTAACCAGCACCATGCCGTAGGGCTTCAAAATCGCTTTTTCAAATTTGACGAGGGACTCGGCCTCAAAACCGAGTTTGGTCATATCGAGGCGCAGGTTCTCTTTGTCGAGCAACCGGAGCACGATCTTCTCGCCCCACAATACGGGCAGCGTGCTGACGCGAAAGTCGAGTTGCTTCTTCCGCCCGCCAATGTTCATCTTCAGCATGATGCGGCCGTCCTGCGGAAGCCGCTTTTCGCTGATGTCGAGCTTGGCCATGATCTTCAGACGCGAGGTAATCGCATCGCGAAGTTTCATGGGCGGAGACATGATCGACTGCAACACACCGTCAATACGGAAGCGGACGCGGAATTCTTTTTCGTAAGGCTCGATGTGAATGTCGCTGGCGCCGCGCTTAACGGCGTCGCCCAAGATGACGTTCACCAGCTTGACGACCGGAGCTTCGTCGGCGGCCTTCTCCAGTTCGGAGAGCCCAATTTCCGCCTGCTCGGCCTGCAGTTCGACGTCTTCGTCGCTGAGTTCCGTCATCGACTGCATGACGGACTCGAGATCTTCTTCCTTGCTCGCGCCGTAAGCCTTATCGATGCCTGCGAGAATCGAACTCTCTGACGCAACCACCGGCTCGATGTTGAATCCGGTCATGAACTTGATATCGTCCATGGCAAAAACGTTGGTCGGATCGACCATGGCGATGGTGAGCGATGCGCCCACGCGGCTCAACGGAAGAATCTGGTAACGCTTGGCCGTCTCGAAAGGAATCAGCTTGACGACGGCAGGATCGATTTCAAAATACGAAAGGTTGATGGCTGGCACGCCATACTGGCGGGACAGGAAATTGGTGACGTCTTCGTCCGTCAGGAAGCCGAGCTTGACCAGCGCAGACCCCAGCCGGCAGCTCTGTTCCTTCTGAATCTTATTCGCCTGTTCCAACTGCTCTGGTGTGATGATTTTCTCTTTGACGAGAAGATCACCCAGCCGTTGCGACATACGCAGATCTCCTGACCACGTAGATGGAACAATTGCCCCCACCCTTACGCGAGGCAATCACGCGAGCGGCTGCCCATCAACGGGAGAGAATTGCAGCTCAATTCGCGTTGACATAAATTGTCAACGCAAGCGGATTACCGCACCACTTACCTAAGTACCTGCACTTAACGGTCTGCGCTGATAGGTAAGGCCGAAAAGCCTTGCATGTGCGTAAATTGCGGGATTTTGTGATTTTCTTACGCCGGATGCCTGCTCAGGTACATGCACTTCAGTAAGTCTTCGCTCCAGGTGGGCCGGGGCACTACCGTCTGCATTAGACTCAGCGATGAGGAAAGAATCAGTGGTCGATCGTGACGCAACGAGCGAATTGCGCCAGTACTACGAAACGCTCTTCCGCACCTGGGGTCCTCAGCACTGGTGGCCGGCGGAGACTCGGTTTGAAGTCATCGTAGGCGCTTACCTGACGCAGAACACTGCCTGGACGAATGTCGAACACGCCTTGTCCAACCTGCGAACCGCACAACTCCTCACTCTGGACGGAATTCGCAAGGCGAGAATCACTAAGCTGCAACGACTTATTCGACCTTCGGGTTATTTCCGGCAGAAGGCCGAACGACTAAAGACATTTATTGCATTTCTCGACCAAGAGTACGAAGGCTCTCTGGAGAAGTTGTTTGCAGAGCCTACCGAAAAACTGCGAGAAGAGCTCCTGGGTCTGAACGGTGTAGGACCCGAAACAGCCGATTCAATCCTTCTCTATGCCGGGAACCATGCGGTTTTCGTGGTGGACGCGTACACCCGGCGCATTTTGGATCGTCACAGGATTCTGCCGGAGAAATCTGATTACGAAGAAATCCGAGAGCTGTTTCAAAGGTCATTGGCCAGCGTCGCAGATCGTATAGAACAACAGCCTGCACTCGCCGAGCCGCTTGAATCCGGAATTCGTGGAGCAGCTCATCCGCCTTCGGCAATGAGCACCGCGCATCGGACAGCGCTGGTGCAGGTATATAACGAGATGCACAGCCTGATCGTTGGCGTGGGCAAGAACTATTGCAGAAAAACCAATCCTCTCTGTGAAGACTGCCCTCTGCGGTCATTCCTGCCAGAGAAATAACACCTAGCTTCCCGGACGGGACGTACACTTTCGACGGCTTTACGCACCATAAATGCCAACCTACAATGGCGCATCCCCCAAGGAGAGCAGGATGAAGATTGTCGGCATCGAGGGCATGTCTCCCGATCGGCTGCAATTTGAGATTCAACGGGGAGCGAAGCTGGTCTACTTCCAGTACTGCGTTTCAATCGTCCTAATGACGTTCCGCCGGTCTTCCGACATCTACTTCATTCCAGCCGGGGAGAGCTCGGTGAAAAAGGGACTGCCATGGACTCTACTCAGCTTTATCGCAGGCTGGTGGGGGATTCCGTGGGGACCGATCTTCACAGTGCAGGCGTTCGCAACAAATTTCAAGGGCGGTAAAGATGTGACCGCTGAATTCGCCGCGCGTCTGACAGCGGCGGACGCAGCTCCCGCCGTTGCTGCCAAACCCTGAGCCTGTTGATGCCATTATCGTTTCGCTGCGCGCCCAAGTTATTCATTCTGACAATGATCGTCGTTTCGGCTCCGCAGTCGTTGCGGGAAGCGGCTGTACCCGCACACGTGCTGATGGGCACCGCAGTTCGCCCATCTTTGTTCTCGGAAACAGCCTACTCCGCAACACTGTCTCGAGAATTCAACCTGGTCGAACCAGAGGACGTGATGAAGTGGTCTACGATCCGCCACGAAGAGCGGAGATTCGATTTCAGCGAGGGCGACGAGGTTGTGCGCTTCGCGGAAGCTCACGACATGAAAGTCCGCGCCTGTTGCCTCGTTTGGGACCACAGCAATCCGGACTGGCTCGCCAAAGGCAACTTTACTCCTGCTCAACTATCAAGCCTACTTAAGGAACACATCACAACCGTAGTGCAGCACTATGCAGGCGATGTCTTTGCGTGGGATGTCGTGAACGAAG
>Ga0335084_10001470_pt1 | contig 22081 bp, 15 predicted proteins | sample Lox_Sample_44_FD_206721 | JGI IMG/M metagenome (GOLD analysis project Ga0335084, IMG submission 206721) | Soil microbial communities from Loxahatchee National Wildlife Refuge, Florida, United States - Lox_Sample_4.4 | ecosystem: Environmental > Terrestrial > Soil > Wetlands | place: USA...
AAAGTTCCTCGGCGTGCACTATCTTGCAGGCGGGCTCACGGCCCAGGGCATGGACATTCGTGGCCTCATCCACGTCGTCTACCGTATTCACGGCTATCCCACAGGCACTGACGATGCATCGTTCGAGGCAAAGGCGGAGCACGTGTCGAAGAAAGAACTCCAGCCAGGTGATATCCTCGTCTTCCATGGCGGGAGCGAGGGGCTCTTCCTCGGGAACGGCAGGTTCCTGCAAACCTCGAAAAAGAATAGTATACAGTTAGTTGGCATCTACGACCGGAGGTATGCCAACGCCCTCCAGTACGGGTTGCGCATCGTCGGCGCCAGCCCCGATGAAAAGAAAATAATGGCAGAGATGACGGCAGACGAGATCCTCCTTGCCCAAGCGCGGGCGTCAAGGTTGCCGCTTGGCAAAAGAATCTCATACTGGGCTGGCCACTTCATCGGCACGCACTATGATGCGGACCCGCTCGGCCTGTACGTGCGCACGAACCGAATTGTGGCGGACGAAAAGGTCGACTGCATGTATCATACATTCCGCTCCGTGGAGCTTGCGCGGAGCAGTACGCCGGCGGGGGCCATAGAACAGGCACTCTCGCTCCGGTTCATAACCCAGGGTAAACTCGTCGATGGCCTCGTCACAAACTATGACGAACGCTTCCAATACGGCGAGGACATGGTCTTCAGCAACAAGTGGGGAAAGAACATCACCGCTGATCTCGGAACTCCGAGAACGATTCCCGGCACCCGCGGTAGGGACACTGTGGACGTCCTCCCGAAGTCTGTCCTCGCGACGCGCGCATTTCAGAAAAAACTGCAGGACGGCGATATCATCTACTGGGCCAAGGATCCTAAAAAGCGCGCTGCCGAGGAAATCGTCGCTCATCTCTCGATCGTCCACATCAAATCCGGCAAGCCCTATCTGATTCATGCTGCAGGCAGCAAGGAAAAAGAGGGATCCCCCGGTGGGGGTATTGTGAAGGAGGTCCCCTTTGCAGACTATGTGCATTCGATGCGCTTCATCGGTGCGTTCGTAACACGATTTGAACAGTAGCTCTTTGCAACAACTTTAGTTTGACTATTTTTTGCTCCTCTCTTGATATTCCCTGCTCTAATAATTTCAAGTAATCAATACGCGAGCCATGATTCACGATGCATGAGGTTAAAAGCTCCTTACAAGTATCCTGCTTGTTGCATCGACTTTCAAGGGAGCCCCAATGCTTACCAAGTCATCAGTTCGACGGCACTCGGCTCCAATCCCAACCCAGTTGAAGTTGACATCGTCAGAAGGGGACATCCTCTCGGTACGGGCTAACAACCGCGTGCTTAAGGTCGACCGCACCATCACTGACATTGAAGGAGTGGGCAGTTCGTGTCTGACCATGTCTCCGGGGACAATCGGGACAGGAGGTTGGCACGGAGGGCTAATTAAGGCTCAAATAATAACTTGACAAAGGCCGATCGTCTCAAATATTATAAGCCTCACCTGTAGCGATGCGCTACCGATACAGGAATATCTTCAGCCTGTGGACAGGTAATCATAAAGTTGCTGTCCAGCGATGCTGTGGACCGGGGTAGTTTGACAATCAAGACCTTTGCCGGGGTGAATAGAAGCGTACCTGCTATTCATCGGGTAAAGGTCTTTTTTTCTGATAGGTACGGGGAATAACGATGGACAGAAAAATAAATAAAATCTTGATTGCGAATAGAGGGGTCCCCGCGGTCAGGGTCATGCACACCTGCAGGGACCGGAAGATTCCGACCGTGGCAGTCTACAGCGACCCTGACCGCCTTGCCCACCATGTGTTCATGGCCGACGAAGCCGTCTACATCGGCGCCGCTCCACCGGCAGAGTCCTATCTCAACATGGACAAGATGATCCGGGCCGCCATCCAGAGCAAGTCTGATGCGATCCATCCGGGCTGGGGGTTCCTTGCGGAAAACGCGGAATTTGCGCAAAAGGTGATCGATGCGGGCCTCACCTGGGTCGGTCCTTCTCCCCAGGTCATCAGCCTGCTGGGAGACAAGATCGAGGCCAAGGCACTAGCAAAGAAGGCCAATGTGCCGACCATTCCGGGTATAGATGCGGTCACCGACATCGAGCAGATCAAGACCTGGATGAAGAAGGACGACGTGGCCTATCCCATCATGATCAAGGCCGCGGCAGGCGGTGGCGGTAAAGGCATGGTCAAGGTCGAGAGCGATGAGCAGCTACCGCAGGCCTTGGCCCGTGCCCGGTCCGAGGCCAAGAAATCATTCGGCGACGATACCATCCTCGTCGAGAAGTATATCGAGCGGGGCAGGCATATCGAAGTCCAAATCGTGGCCGACGCCCACGGAAATGTTGTCCACCTTTACGAACGAGAATGCACGCTCCAACGCAGAAACCAGAAAATCATCGAGGAGGCTCCGTCGCCCAGCCTCGATGACAACTTGCGGAATGAGATTTGCTTCACCGCGACGCGGCTGATGCGGGAGATCGGCTACACCACGGCCGGCACTGTCGAGTACATTTTCGATTCCGCAACGAGGAAGTTCTATTTCCTCGAAGTGAACACCCGCCTCCAGGTCGAGCACGGCATCACGGAGCTGATAACCGGCCTGGACATCGTCGGTATCATGATAGACGTTGCACTGGGCAAGAAGCTTCCTTTCAAGCAGTCCGCCATACGGCCGAACCGGTGGGCTCTTGAGGTCAGGCTGAACGCCGAGGACCCGAAGAACTTCAGCCCTTCCTTCGGCCCGATCACCCGACTTCTGGTACCGATGGGACCGAACGTGCGCGTGGCCTCGGGCGTGTACGAGGGCGGAGACATTCCCGCATATTACGACTCTCTGTTCATGCTGCTCATGACTGCCGGCGCGGACCGGAAGGACGCCATCAAGGTCATGGACCGCTCCCTCGGCAGGAACCTCAGGATCGAGGGGGTGAAGACGCTGCAGCCGCTGCTGCTCTCCATCATCCGTCACCCTTCATTCATATCGGGGGAATTCTCAACTCGATTCATCGAAGAACATATGGACGAGCTTATCTCAATGTTTAGCGAGAAGAATAGTGAGGACGAGGTGCTCAAGATCGCACGATATGTGGCGGAGATATCGGCGCTCGGTCCCCAGAAATGGATGTGAGGTACGGACGGATGGCTGAGGACAGAAGACGGAAAATAAATACAAGAAGTTCCGATACGGGCACAGGGAGCCGGGGCGGCATCCTCGTGCGGCCCGGGATGACGCCGAAAGATATTGTCAGGACAATCCGCGCACTTCCGGGGGTTTGTCTCACCTCAGTGGGAATGAGGGATGCCGGGCAATCAGATTTCAAAAATCGCCACCGCATCTATGACCTGAAGACCCTTGCCCCCTATTATAACAGCATGGGGTTGTTTAGCTCCGAATGTCACGGCGGCGCAAGATGGCATGTGGGCATCATGAACAGAAGAGAAAGCCCTTTTGAAGAGACGGCTCTTCTTCGCGAACTCATGCCCAACGTACTTCTCCAGACACTCATACGGGAGACGAACCTCTGGGGCTACAGGCCCTATCCGAAAAACGTCATCGAGCACGCTGTTGCACAGGTGGACATTGATGTCTGGAGATGTTTCTCGTTCCTGAACGACATAAGGAACATGCGCAGCGTTGCGGAAGTCGTCATGAAGCGAGGACGGCTATTCGAGCCTACCATATCTTTTACAACCGCGGACTGGGCCACCAATGAGTACTATCTCGGGGTAATCAGAGACATTGTCGACCTGTGCTCAGGAATCGACGAGATCGTCCTGTGCGTGAAAGACATGGCCGGTGTCGGCGATGTGACCCGAATCGGCAACCTGATCGATACGATCAAACAAGTCTATCCCGGGCTGGTGATCAATTATCATCGGCACATTACTGATGGGCTTGCAATCCCGGCCCTGCTATCGGCAGCAAAGGCAGGTGCAAAAATATTCGATGTTGAAGAAGACTCTCTGGTACGTTTCTACGGGCACTCGCCCATACTCGGCGTTCATGCGATCTTTGAAGAATCAGGGATTCCCGTGCATCTCAATCGGTCAGAGGCAGAGATCGCGGTCCGTAAGGTGCGTGAATGGATAGGCCATTATGAGTGGGCAGAATCCCCGTTTAAAGGACTCGACCACACCGTAACGCTCCACAAAATGCCTGGCGGCGCATTCCCCAGCTCCTTTGAACAGGCACAAAAGGCGGAATTCCTCCATCTCATGCCTGCGATATTGAACCTCATGTCCCTGTACAATAGGATCGTGAAATATTTTGATGTTACGCCCGGCTCCCAGATCACATGGGTCACCTGCAGCGGAATCATCAACCGTTACGCCAAAGAGCGCGGTGACGCAGGCGTAAAACACATCATCGAACTCATGATGAAGTTTGTCGGGGGAAAAGGGCAAAACTTTGACGCTATGACGAACGAGGAGCAGGAAGAACTGCTTCTACTCTTCAGGAGTGCTCCTGGCGATTTTAAAAATCTGTTGCTCGGCAATTATGGAAAGCTTCCGGTCGGCTGGCCGGCGGAATGGGTATATCGCAGCACTTTCGGTGAAGAATGGGAGGCAAAGATTAAAGAAAGGAAAGAACTTTCTCCTCTCGATTCGATAGCGGACGACGACCTTGAAAGGTTAAGAAAAGAGCTTTCAGATAACCTCGCTAGGGCGGCTACAGAAGAAGAGTTTGTCTTGTATCTTATGCATCCGAAAGACGCTCTTGAGTTCATTGCATTCAGAGATAAATACGGTGATGCACCGCTAGCCCTTCCAACAGATGTCTGGCGTGCAGGTCTTAAAAAGCCGGGTGACCGGGTGAATTTCGATCTCTGGGGCAAGCCCTATTCCCTGGAGTTGGTATCGATTGGCGCTGAACATGAGGGCTTTATCTATGTTGTGATGAGAGTGAACAATAAGACAAGGGTGTATACCGTTGCAACTCCGAGAGCCAAGAAGATTGAAGTGAGGATGGCAAAGGGCCCGAACGATATCGGCGCACCGATAAACGGTAATATCTGGAGAATCGGTAATCCTGAAAGAGGAGCCATTAAGGTCGGCGATATTGTCCACAAGGGCGAAGAGATAGCCAATCTCGAGGCCATGAAGATGGAGAATGCAATTCTCGCTCCCTGTGACGGCCAGATTGCCGAACTCTGTGTTAAGAACAATGATACGGTTCAGGAAGGCCAGCTTCTTTTTGTCATTGAAAAGCACTAAGTCTTGATCTCGGGTAAGCAAGCAGAAGGAGCACGGCTTATTTCTGAAGTCAATCAGTATTGAAGCTTTGAGACAAAGCTTGAGTCGAGTCGAACGGATGGAGAAAAATAATTAATCCGTTAAGGATATGTCTTGGAAATTACACAAAAAGTTGCGCGCCGCGTATTCCTAAAATTTTTAAAATATTTTTAGAAAATTTATGTGAAAAATTATAGTAAATCTTACCTCGCAAACTAATAAAAACTATTGTGATTTTACTGTCTCGATATCCGCAGCACATGCTGCAATAAACTAAACCTCCTTTCTGGCATTCTCACACATTATTTTTCCCCCCGCGCTTATGTAATTTAACCGTATACCCCAAATATACCCCTATCGGGCGATTTTCTTTGCTCTCAATCTTTGGTAAATTAATACAACTAAAGAATTAAATTTATGATGGCAAAATGTCCATATTTTTCAACCGAGAAGGGCAATATATTGATAATTTTGGGGGAAATTGTCAAATTAATTAGAACGAAGTTGTCTTTTGCTGCCGCAATTGTTTCCGTGTTTTGCTTAATTCTCTGTATCAGCAAAGATGTGATTGGAGAAGAGTATGAACATGGACGCAGTGCAACAGGGCTTGATCTTGAAGTCCCAATAGAGATGAGCATGATCCCATGCGGGTCACTGGCAACGAGAGCACAGGACTTCAATCGAACGAAAGTGCGCCTCAGCGATGCCGACTATGACGGCAGTCCGCTCTGGTTCTTTGAGATAGTCGCGAAAAATTCTTCCAGTAGTGACAAGATCGTAACGCTAAAGTCCGAATCTGGGACCAAGGCGACTATAATTGTACCAGCAAGCACGGCATTTCCGATGCGGTTCAGGACAGCACCATTCACGCCTGATAGCGGATGGGCTGTATACTATCTGAACTTGCCCGTCACCACATCGGACTATCAGCTGATCGTATGGTCAAGCAGGATAATTATTCAGCAGACCAAGGCTACAAAGACGAGAATACAGATACCTCTGTTTGGCCGGCCAGGGGACCCACACTTGTACAATTGGGCAATATACAACGAAGGCCCACCCGTTTGGCCTCGCGTTACAAGCTCTGTTGGCTCAGGGGTGTGGGAAGAGCTTGGTCATTCAAGAAGATGGAAAAAAGAAGGGAATGTGTATGCTGACCTCGCTTCCGGTGCGTGCTGGACGTTTGAGGCCGTACTGCAAGTTACCGACGAAGGAAAGTATCCGAATTATTGTACGCTTTGGAATGAGACAACGAATCAGCAGGTTGCATCATCAGAAGTATCAAATTCAAAGAGTACCTATACTCTGCATTACGCTGACTTTCCTGACAATACATCCCAGTTTACGGATGGCCATGAGTTTGGGATTAGGACGAAGGGACATGCCTCCAATCCGCCGAGAGTGGCTGATGCAAGGCTCTATGTAAGACTTACTAACTTGAGCAAGGTTCAGATTATATATACTGTAGGCTATGAAGATGTGGTGTATGCTAAACAGGAGAAATTTAATGACTACTCCAGAGTATTGATTGACGTATCAAAGTTCAGTTCTCCCGAGTTTTATTTTGAAAGTTTTGGCTCAAGTGCCGATGACCAGCATGTGCTCTTTCTGCGGGATGGCGGTATGAACGATTCGGGTGCAGAAGGGAAAGATGTCCAGGAAAGCGGAATAAGCTTCATGAGTGATCAAATGATAAGAAAGCGTGTAGGGCCAATTCCTCTAACCGGAGCGAGAAGATATGACGTACATTGCCCTGCGTCTCCCAAAAACGTCATAAGCAGAACAAACTGGCTTATTATAGAAGTGCAGCGGTCCAAGCCTTCTGTCAGCTTCTGACTCGCAAGATACGGTTCAACGACGTCATCATAAGAGTGAAACCATCAACTTATTTTTCACTGGTATCCCTGACCGAAACCACTTCTGAACCGGACCGGAATGTGCCCCATCGATATATCCAGGGACCGCTAAAGTTTCCTCCACTCCCTCCGATAAGAATGGTGTGAAACGCATATATTCTATAGCAGGCAACATTCTGCGTCTCCTCCTGAGGCTGGTCCATCTGGGGGCCGAGACTCAGTGCGACGCGGATTTCCTCGGATACGAGGCTTACTCCTCTCTCAATATGGTCACCTCCAAGGGGCTGTCGCAGGGGAAGCTCGCTGCAATTGATAAAAGGGCGGCATTCACAGGGCCCAGCAAAAAGTCACTTCCCCTGAAAGCAGCCTGAATCTGTCCATTTGTTCATGTGGAATATTCCGTCTCTCTTATAGGGAAACTACCTCAAAGTTGATCAGGGCATGGTATCCAGCTCGATGAACGGGAGCGGCAACATATGCCTGTCCAGCTCCTTCAGGAAGCAATGTCCGATAATTATAGTCGAATAGCCGATTATGTAACTAAAGTCAGACCTCGAATCGGGATTTTGCGGTTTCGAAGTGTCATCCAAAATGGTTGTATCCTCGTGAATTCCAGAGTGTTTTCGACCGCGATGTTGTTGATCGTAACCGGGTGCTTGTCCTAACGGACCAAGATGGGGTTTTTCTTATCGAAGAGGCCGAAAATGGACACTGGACCATTTCTGAAAAAAGATATGCGGATATGTCTGATTCCTTTAATGATTTTCTCTAGGCCTGACTAAAATTCAACTTAGCATGCGCAAATACTTCGTGCCATAAAGAATAGCCTCCGGTACCAAATGACCTGATTGGTCATAGCGTCTTTATGCCCTCAAGGATGGCTATATCCATTTCAGCATTTTTTCAGCGATCTTATACGGATAAATTATGTACGTTCCGGCAGTAACGGATTCCTTGATGGCCTGTACCCTGGCCTCCCTCACTTCGAGCAACTGGCTGGCTGATACCATGATATCGGTACGCTCCCTGCTGTTGTCAAAATTATCGACATTATCGGTCAAACTGTCCTTTTTGTCCTCAACAACCTCTTCCCGTAGATCCATACCAGAAATCCGTTGATTGTCCTGAGCGGTCCAGTTCGGTGCCCGTCCTACCAGCGGTTTATTGAAGTGGACTCTCATAGATCCTCCGTAACGAGGCAGAATTACAGTATTTCTTATCGGCAGATTCCTCACAATCTTTACCTTATAATTACCTGTAGTTTGGATCAACTGATTCTGATAATCTGGGTCTGCGGATCAGCGATCTGAGAAAAAAGGTGATCATTGTGTGCGATATAAATATTTACGATATAATGCTCCTGCAATATGCCGACAAGCACGATTCGGATGTAGATATCATTGAAAGCATCAGAGAAACGGCTATTAAGATACAATCAATATTACCATAGAGGAAAATTATTTAGAAATAAATAGGGATGAAGCTCATTTTTTGTCAGGGCCAACAGTTTTCACTGATAACGCATTCCTGGGAAATCGAGTGGATGATGGGAATCGCATCACGGCAGCCGAGAATACCTAGGGCCCGCACTGCGCTAAGTAGCCGAGAGATTGTTTCCGGATAAGCGAAGGAGACAATATCGCCATAACATCAGCATCGAATATGCCGATTTCATTGCTCTCAGGGAGCGCAGGAGCGGAACCGATTGATACTAGTCTGATTAAGAATAGTCTGCGGGGTCTTCTCAATTCGGAGGCCTTCCTGAAGCAAAGGAAGGACCACCTCTAGTCCGACACTGCACGAGAAAGGGAGAGCAGGGATTTCATGACGGCGTTCGTACAGTCATGATAAGTGGCTAGAAAGCCTATTAATACGAGCTAGTAAGGCAGGTGGCGTTTCTCTCTGGTTCATAAGAATACGAAAAATCTGGGCTAGACTTTTCAGAGAGCCATGATTTGCAAATTAGGAACAGTATTGTTTTGCTCTTTTGTAGTCACTTTCTAGGGAATGCTTTATTGTGAAACGTGGACTTCCATCCGGGCCTTAAGCCTGGTGAGCGCCTGACTATGCAGCTGGCATACGCGACCCTCAGTGATGTTCATTACTTTTCCGATCTCCTTCATGGTCAACTCTTCCCAGTAATATAGCGAGAGAATCAATTTTTCTTTTTCGGGAAGATCATTAATAAGATGAGCAAGCGCTACCTTGGCGCTGTTCTCTTCCATAAGTTCGAGCGGGGTTTTCACGGTGGGATCGGGGATACATTCCATTATGTCGATTTCATTTTCCTCTTTCATTTTCCCCTTGAAGTCCTCAAGGCTGAACACAGCCGCGTTGTTTGCGGTCTGAAGTGTGCGATAGTAATTATCAAGAGTCATGTTCAGGCTTTTCGCGACCTCTTCCTCATCTGGCAGACGGCCGAGCTCTTTTTCGAGCTTGCGGTGGGCATTCTTGATCTGGCTAATTTTGTTTTTGAGCGACCGAGACACCCCGTCTTGCGATCGGAGCTCATCGAGCATAGCGCCCTTAATTCGGTACTCGACGAACGTTTTGATCTTTACCCTCCCTTCAGAATATCGCTGCAGGGCGTCGAGAAGTCCCATGATCCCGATGCTGACGAGGTCGTTCATGGAAAGCTGGGCCGGTAGCCGCTGTCCCAGCCGGTAAGCGGTGTATTTTATGAACGGTAGGGATTCGTTGATGATCTTCTCTTTCTGCTCTTCGCTCCACTCAACTTTGTATTCCTGCATAGTACACACCTCTCTATCTATGATTTCCTGCTGTGGACATCCTCACTGCGCCGAATTCGCTGATGGCTTTCGATAAAAAACTGGAGCGTACCTTTTACCCTCCCCGGCTGTTCCAAGAACCTCTTTGCGATTTCCTTGATCCGTTTTGTTATCGGTTTCCTGGGAAACATGTCGACGAAGGCCTTCTGCGCCCTGACGGCCGAGTGCACGGATTCATCGTAGGGAAGATAGCCGAGGTAATCGAGTGAAATGCTAAGGAACTTTTCAGCCGCAAGCGAAATTCTGCGGAAAACCTCGAATGCCTCTTCGGCGTCCTTTGCCGAATTAACGAGCACATGAAATGCCCTCTCCTGGTAATGGGTGTAGAGAACTTTGATGAGTGCGTATGTATTGGTTATGGCCGTTGGCTCCGGCGAAGTGACAATAATAATTTCCTGCGCTGCATTGCAGAAGAAGGCGACGTTTTCCGATATGCCCGCCGCCGTATCAATCAGGAGGACATCGATATCGTCATCATAAGCATCGAACTCCTCCAGTAGTTTCAACCGCTGAAAATCATCGAGGGCCGTAAGCTCCAGAATGCCAGAACTGGCAGGGATGATCTGTATCCCGTGAGGACCTTCCACGACGATGTCCTTGAGCTTCATACCCCCATTCAGCAGATGATGGATATTATGCTTCGGTGCCAGGTGTAAGAGCACATCGATATTGGATAGGCCCAGATCTGCATCCACGATCATAACCTGTTTGCCGAGCTTGCTCATAGAAATGGCGAGGTTAGCAACGACGTTGGTCTTACCCACACCGCCCTTTCCACTCGCCACGGCAATGGTTGTAACGTTTTTCCTTCTTTTGGCTGCTTCCTTCAGCATTATTACTCCTTCTTCTCAATGAGGCTTACCGGTCTGTTCGCCGTGGAATAAAGTCAGCCGGTACCCCTCTCAGGACGAGTTTGAATGAGCGAGCCTACCGTCTCTGCCACTTTGGTAAAGCAGCTAGAATCGCTTGGCAGCCTCCGGCAAGGCAGTTGCACCTCAAAATTGCAGTTAACATCACTGTTATGCGCCCATCAAGAGATGTAGCTTCAGAGAGATCACATCCCTGCATCTCTTCATGATGGAGTTGATGTAGGCTTTGTCCTTTGGATGCCGGAAGTGACAACAGTGAACACAAAAAAGATGAAGTCGCTGCTTTCGAAGAATCAAAAAAGACTATTCCGGAATTGTGCGACATCCGAAACGGCCCTGATGGGGATGCTAAAGTGCAGTAAGAAAATATGTTATCCATATTGAATTCTTATACAAATACCATGCCTGCGCTAACTCATTGTAAATAAATAATAATATATTCATGGACCGTCAAAGGAATGACTGGAGCATTATGCTTGTTCGAAATCTTGACAAAATTTCATAAATCACGTCACTTTTCTTTCGAGGGCCAATGTCCGTCAAACAGTTGACACAAGAGAATTTATCTGATATGTTAATGCAACATGGAAAAAATTCTTGTCATAGAAGACGATGAAAGCGTACGGGATGTACTCCGTCCATTTCTCCAAGAAACAGGCTTTGAGGTGACCACCGCAGAGAGCGGAGTGATGGGCATCGACATGCTCCGGGCGGAGAAGTTTGACCTTATCCTGACCGATCTTAAATTGCCTGGCGGCATTGACGGTATGGGTGTGCTGCGGGAAGTCACCGCCAACAAGATCAATATTCCCGTCATTGTTTTGACCGGCTTTGCCACTGTCGAGACAGCGGTGGAGGCCATGAAGAACGGTGCCTTCGATTACATCACCAAACCCTTCAACTTCGATGAGCTCATGATCATTCTCAAGAAAGCGCTGTCCGTTTCGAAGCTCCAGAAAGAGAATGTGATGCTCAAGATGCAGCTGAAGAAAAAGTACAACTTTAAGGGACTTATAGGCGATTCTCCCACTATGCAAGTGGTCTATGAACTGATAGAAAAAATCGCCGATACGGACAGCACCGTCCTAATCACTGGCGAGAGCGGTACGGGCAAGGAACTTATCGCAAAAACAATCCACTACAACAACAGCATGCGCGCGGGCGGTCCTTTTGTTCCCCTCAATTGTGCTGCCATCCCCAAGGACCTTCTCGAATCGGAACTCTTCGGCCACGAGAAAGGCGCGTTCACCGGGGCCATCAATACGCGGATTGGTCGATTCGAGCTTGCACAGGGCGGAACGCTCTTTCTTGATGAAGTGGGGGAGCTTGACCCGTCACTCCAAGTCAAGCTGCTGCGAGTCCTCCAGGAGCGTGAGTTCGAGCGAGTCGGGGGCGTGAAGACGATTAAGGTGGACGTGCGGATACTCGCAGCAACAAACAAGGACCTGGAAAATGCTACAAGAGAGGGCAAGTTCAGGGAAGACCTGTTCTACCGATTGAACGTCATCCCACTGCACCTGCCACCTCTCAGAAAGAGGGTCGAGGACATTTCACTGCTGATGGCACACTTTGTTCAGGAATTCGCCAAGAAAAGAAAGCGCGAGCCTTTAACGGTTTCACCGGAGGCCATGGATTGCTTGATGAAATATCGCTGGCCAGGTAATGTTAGAGAGCTTGAGAACCTGATTGAACGCCTCACCATCCTCGTGAGTGGCAATGTTGTTCACGTATCGGACCTGCCAGAGAAGATAAATCAGATATCATTTCCACACACGGAACCTCATCACCGTTGTGTGGATAACGGAGCAGAGCCAGAACGGGCCGCAAGCATCTCAGAAGCCTCGCTCATTGGTCGCTCAAGCTTTGAGATCAATGATTCTGGCATCGATCTCAATGAAGCGGTGAGCTCCCTGGAAAGGAACATGATCCAGAAGGCCCTCGAAAAAACCGGAGGAGTGCGGAGCAGGGCTGCGCAGCTCCTCGGCCTCAACCGGACGACGCTGCTCGAAAAGATGAAAAAAATGGGAATCGAGATGCAAAAGAGATAGTTACCCGCCAACCTCACTTCACCATCACTACTTTGTAAGCCCCCCTATCTTGAAACAGGCTTATCTTTTCATTTGGGCCGACTATGTTGACCAAAGATTCGAGCTGAAAAACAATTCATTGTGCACCGCAATCTCAATATTCTGATGGAGTGTGTCTGGTAGAATAATTGGAATCACTGTAGGATACAATGGTATGGAAAGTGCTGAGAGATGGGGGGCTTATCACGAGCCAGGCGCGAGCGGGTGAGCCTTGCCGTTCCAAGCGGGGTATGTTCACATGGAATGCGCGGAGGGGAAAAGGAATTTCATCAAAATGCGCCGTAAAGGCTCTGCGTTAAGTTCGAACAATAATTCGAATTGCCGGATCTCAGGATTAAACCCTGTTACTCTGCATAAGGCAAAGATACCTTTTCAAAGTTAGCAGGCGGACGGACTGAGCATCGTGTTCTAATGATGTGAGGATGGATGTGTGGTGAATGGGAACCATACCAAGGCAGCGGCGCTCAAATATCGTCGCGGTGTTGGTTCAACACCAGCGTCCGTAGCAACAGGCAGAGACGCGGTAGCAATCATCATCATTGATCTCGCCTGTGTCCACTACGCTCCAATACATGAAGACCGCAATCTGGTGGAGTCCTTCATAATGATGGACCTGTACGAGGAAATGCCAACCTATTCTGTACAAGGCCGTCGATGATAACCTTACGTTCATCCACGAGCTGAGCGCTCGCTTGTGAACGGACACACCTCAGACAGCGATGGCGTTTTTCGGTTTTGCGTCGAGTATCCGTCGAACTACTGAGAGTAAGTACTGAGATTCAAAGGGTTTCTTCAGGAATCCATCGATTTCTCGGATCCCGTCCTTGTCCGCAATATATTTTGTGTGCCCTGACATAGCAAGGATTTTTATTTCGGGCTTTATACCTTTTATCTGCTTAATGAGCTCCTTGCCGTCCATTTTCGGCATGGCGATGTCGGAAATGACGAGCGCTATCTCCTGAGGAATTCTTCTGAAAATGTTCAGAGCACTGGGAGAATCGCTTATGGCGAATACCTTGTAGCCGTGACTCGTGAGTGCCTCCCGGACGGCGTTCAATATCGCGTCCTCATCATCGACAATGAGCAGCGTCTCATTTCCGCTCACGGACGTAACTGGTTCTTTCGCCAGTTCGGGAGCTGCCGTACGCGAAGCGGGCAGGTAGACAGTAAAGGTGGTACCCGCGCCAGGCTCACTTTGAACGGTTATGTATCCCTTATGTTCTTTGACGGCTCCATATACCATGGAGAGGCCGAGCCCCGTGCCCTTTCCCCGCTCTTTCGTGGTGAAAAAAGGTTCGAAGATCTTATTTAAAATGCTTTCAGGGATTCCCGTGCCCGTATCGGAGACGCTGAGAACGACGTATTCTCCAGGCAAGATGTAAGTCGGGATGTCCTGCATTCCTTGCTTAACGCACATGACGGCGGTTTTAATTACGATTCTCCCTCCCCGCTGCATGGCATCGCGTGCGTTAACCATGAGGTTCATGACAATCTGCTCTATCTGGTTGGTATCACCTTGGATGGGCGGAAGATGGCTGTCGAGCTCCACGGTCATTTCGATGTTTTTATCGATGACCCGCTCAAGAAGCTTAATCGTATCATACACTACATCATTAAGCTGGAGCGGGACGATCTCATACTTGCTCTTGCGGGCAAAGCCCAGCAGTTTTGAGATCATCCTGCCTGCCCTCCGCGAAGCGTCTTCAATCACGCCGAGGCTGTTCGTTGACTTTACATCTAACACGGAGTTCCTGCGAATTATCTCCGTATGGCCGAGGATCGCGGTCAGAATATTATTGAAATCATGTGCGATGCCACCCGCGAGCACGCCAATGGATTCCATCTTTTGTGACTGGAGCAGGTGCTCCTGGATCTTTTTCCTTTCCGTAATATCGCGGTAAAAGGATTGAATGAATAGCTCATCACCGATAGTGATCGCCTTGGCGCTGATTTCGAGATCGACGAGGGTACCGTCTTTTTTATGATGTCTGGACTCATACACGAGGGATTCCCCCTCGATGATCTGGCGCATCCGCTCCGCCATTTTCCCCTTGCTCTCATTGTCCTCGAGCAGCTTTATATGAGCACCGACAAGTGCGTCCCTGCTGAAACCGTGCATCTCGCATGCTTTTTCATTCACATTCACAATAATGCCGTTCTTGTCGAGGACAGTGATGCCGTCCGTCGCGTTCTCAAAAAGCGAGCGATGCCACTGCTCGGACTTATTCAGCTCTTTCGTTCGCTCTGTGACAAGATCTTCAAGTTGTAGAGAGTATTTTTCAAGTTGCTCCTTGTCTCTAGATAGGTCATATTCGAGGGAAAGTTTTTTAGTAAATAGCTCATCATTATAATATCTCCATGAAATGGCGATGATCGCTGTAGCTATTAAAAAGACATTACTGTTAATAAAGACAGGAACATTAGTAATATTATCAAAAATTAAAATGGGTACTAGGTAAATAGAATATATTAAAGCACCCATCAGTACAGTAAATTTAATAGAAAAAAGAGGAAGAAATCCGAGACAAAACATAAAAACAATAATCATACCGACATAATAACTGGATTGATGGCCTCCAAAAGAAAGTATCATTAACTCAACCATTATTGAAACAAGAAGACCGGCAAAAACACTGGCAACAATTATGAGATTGTGATTTGTCGTTAATCTATTTAGAACAAATATGATTATGAACAAAAAAGCGGTTATCGATCTATACATTAAGAATTTAGAAAAATTTTCAGGAGTGACAAAATAATCTAATACGCTTAATGACATGATAACAACAGCGCCGGAAGCAATTGCGAACGAGCCCCAGTACTGGAGTAATTTGGTGGTTTCCTGTTCTATATACTGTTTTTTGTCCATAAGCGTGTCAATTATAGCACAATTTTTCCTTTTTTATTATCAAGCTCGCAGTATTGTAACCAATGTAGGTAACCCCTGCTACTCCCAACCCCCGTGTTGTCCAGTGGCCTGTCAAATAAAGATTTTGACAGATAGGGGGCTTAATAAAGTCAGGGTCCGCGAACTGGGAACGTATGCTTTCCCATCCATAGCATGCCCCCTTATAGTTCAATGTATATCGGTATAACGTAGATGGTGTTGCCGCATCTTTATAAACGATATACTTGGATAGATCAGGAGTTGTGTGCTCCTCGATCTTTTTTATAAAAGCTTCTAATAATTTATGTTTATTATTGATCCAGTATTTCGTATTTCTAAATGGTGCCAGCACCATGGCCAGAACAGATTCACCGTCTGGCGAAACACGGAGCAGGAACTCCTGCAGATTACCTGCATTTCTTTTTTTTGATGAAAGATACATATCTTCTATAGCATAATGAGACAAAAACCAGGCAGTACAACCAGGTTGTGGCAATGAGGCCATATCTTTACTTATGCCTAAGTATAGAACGAACATTGACAGGGAGGGGACCATGGTATCGAGTTTTTGTAAAAGATCTTCACTGATTACTCGCCTGCCTAAGAGTTTGAGAAATGTCTGCCTTGCGTCACAGTTGGAAATTACATATTTTGAGCGAATGAAATCGCCCATCTCAAGGACTACCCCTGCTACAGATTCGTCTTTTATCTTGATTTTTTTAACACGGCAGGACAATAGCAGTGTTCCTCCTAACTCCTTAAACCGGTCTGCCAATGCATCCGGCAGTGCTTGCATACCACCGTCGGGATAATACCCACCATCAAGAAGAAATTCAGAAAAAATCTGTGATCCTGTGAAGGCAGTTAGCAATGATGGCGGCAACCCTCCATTTATTAATAAAGCGATGGAAAGTATTGTTTTCACTCTGTCATCAGTAAAATATTTATCTAGTAAGTCCTTAAAAGTCTTGTTCCTTAACGCGGCTATTTCCGCAGGCTTAGGACTTGACATAAAGTCAAAGAAATCTCTAATCTCTGTCTCATGAGGAAAGGCTCCCTGTAATTCTTTAATTGTTCTATTAAGGTCATTCCAGAAAGAAATTTTATAATCGGGCGTTATGATGACATCGGAAGGGTCGTATCTCTTTATTTTGAGGCGTTTATCTAAGTCTAGCTCCCTAAAAACCCTGTTCATGTTGCCGCCTTCACGAAAACTGCCAAAGGAGTGGGCAGCGGCATCAAAGGTAAATCCTTTTCTTTTAAAGGAAGTACAGTAGCCCCCGGGTTTAAAGTGTTGCTCGGCAATAAGGACCTTCATCCCTGCCTTTGCAAGATAACAGCCGCATACTAGGCCGCTTACGCCAGCGCCTATAATTACAGCATCATAAATATCTCTATCGACTATTGCCATTTACGATCTTTTTTGATCCAATAAGCTATTTACGAGCGCTACCGCCTCCTGCACGGTTGTAATTTTAGGGACGTCCTCATCTCTTATGGACACTTTAAATTTTTTCTCAATTGCGACAGTGATTTCTATGGCTTTAATAGAATCTACTTCCAGATCTTTAAAGAAATTTTTTTCTGGAGTTATGTCTTCTGCGTCCAATCCCGATACATCTGATATTATAGAAACTATTTCTTTTTCAACATTGTCAACCATTGCTATTCCCTCACTGTCTTTAACCGGCAAATTTTTTTAGGACCAGGCAGGCATTGTTGCCGCCAAACGCATACGAGTTATTTAAGGCTATCGTGACGGCATGTTTTCTTGAATGATTGGGCACACAATCAATATCACATTCAGGGTCAGGTGTTTCATAATTGATGGTTGGAGGTATAACATCATTTTTAACAGCGAGCGCACAAGCGATTGCTTCGATCGCTGAAGCTGCTCCCATAGTGTGGCCGAGCATGGATTTGATGGAGCTGACAGGAATCTTATTATAGCGAGTCCCAAAGACTTCTTTAATAGCAGCAGATTCGTTCCGGTCATTGGTAAGCGTTCCTGTCCCGTGAGCACTTATATAATCTACCTGCTCGGCTGCAATCCCTGTCTCCTGAATTGCTTTTCTCATACATGCGGCTATCCCTTCCGTGGAGGATGTGGTCATGTGGAATGCATCACAACTCAGACCATACCCCAAAACTTCGGCATAAATCTTAACTTTTCTGCTCAATGCAGTTTCAAGAGGTTCAAGGACCACTATTCCAGCTCCTTCCGCCACCATCATGCCCTTTCTATTCTTATCAAAAGGCTGACACCTTTCAGGAGCCACTGCTGAGAATTGATTAAACCCTGTGAATGCAACCTTTGATAGCGGATCTGAGCCTCCTGTAACGACCATATCTGCCCTACCAAACCTGATTAAATCAAATGCATACCCTATTGCATAATTACCTGCTGCGCAGGCAGTAGAGAACATCATACTTGGACCGCGAAAGCTGAAGTCCTTGGCTATTGCAGAAGGTGCGGAGTGTGTCGGTACTTGGCATATCAGTTCATGATCGAAATCCGTCTTTCCATGTAGAACAATAAGTTCATTGATTATCTCACAGGTCTGAACTGATCCCATAGTCGTTCCGATACAGGTACCAACCTTCATTTTTGACAGCTCATCTTTTGTCAGGTCGGCATCACTTATCGCAAGCTTCGCAGCTGCAAGCCCCATTTGTGATGCCCGGCTAAGGGTATTAAGTTTATCATCTGAAATAAATTGTTCAGCCTTGAAATTTTTTACCTGTCCACCGTTGTGAGTAAAATGATGTGATGTATCAAAAGATGACACGGGGCTTATGCCTGATTTGCCTTTGAGAAGACCATCCCAGAATTCTTCCCATCCGATACCAATTGAGGATACGACCCCTAGTCCTGTTATGACTACTCGTTTATTCATCTCTTACACTAAATACAAGCTCAGCCTCTGATATTTTTTTGTCGTCGACAAACGCCTCGCCCGACACATAGGCACCGTTCGGCAGGGATTTGACATTTTCAACCTTAATCTTCAACTGGTCTCCTGGCACCGCGGGGTGGAGAAAGCGCGCCTTGACCGATCCAAAATAATAAATCCGCTTTTTGCTTCCTTCGTCTCCTTTTTTATTAGTCGCAAAAAGGACTATGGCAGTCTGTGCCATTGCCTCTATTATTAAAGCACCAGGCATAACCGCTTTTTCAGGGAAATGGCCAAGAAAGACCATATCATTGCCTGAGATATTCTTTACTGCAACGGCGTATTTCCCGGGTTCGATTTCCAGGACCCTGTCGATCATTATGAAGGGAAAACGCTGGGGCACGAGCCTCTTTATTTCTTCGAAGTCAAGTTGCATTCATTATCCTTTATAGGCGCCTAAAACAACGGCTGTGTTCTGGCCATATGGGTCAGTTGAGGTTACGAGTACGGTGTCCACCCGTTTTTTCCTCGCTTCATTGGGGACATAATCGAGATCGCACTCAGGGTCTCTTTCCTTGTAGTTTACCGTGGGAGCTATTAACCCGGTCTGTATTACACCTACCCCAGCCGATAGGGAAAGCCCGCCGGAAGCTGAAAATGACTCTCCTACCATGGATTTTATCGAACTCACCGGGACCATATAGGCATGCTTTCCAAAAACCTCTTTTATCACCCTTGTCTCCATCCTGTCAAGGCCGATAGTCGAATTGGCACAGGCACAGATATAGTCTATGTCTTCCGGATTCAGGGAGGCGTCTTTCAACGCAAGGGTAATAGCGTTCTTTAGTCCTCGTCCTGCATGATTGAAGTGGTTATCGGCCGAAGGATCAAAAGCATTACCATATCCCAAGATCCTTGCAAGAATGGTAGCACCTCTGTTGATTGCATGCTCCTCATCTTCAAGTACCAGCACTGCGGCTCCTTCAGAAAGCATTATTCCATTCCTTCTCGCATCAAAGGGACAACAAATAGGCTCTGAGTTGTCTGTTCCCGATAAAAAACCAAGCTTATGAAAGCCCAAAAAAGTCTCCTCGCAAAGCTCTTCAACACCGCCTGCAAGTACGACATCCGCCCTGTTCAATTGTATGAAATCAGCAGCATAGGCTACTGCATCAAGACTGGCGCAGAATCCTGTGGATATAGTCGTATTAAACCCTTTGATTCTTGACCGTATGGATACATGGCTGGCTGGAGAATTAATCACGGTGTTTGGAAAGTGCGACGGATTGACAAAGCGTGGACCTTCAATAAGGCCAGTACGGTCAAATTGGAAGATGCTGTGGAGACTGCCGAAGGTTGTGCCGATAGAGACGCCAGTAGAATGAGCGTTTTCGTCGGTGATCTGGAGCTGGGCGTCATCAAGCGCCTGTTTAGCGGCAGAGCATATCAATTTTGTGCTTCTGTCAAGATCTCGCAGCCCTTTCTTGCCGAGAATAGGAAGAGGGTCAAAGCCGGTAATTTCACCTGCACAGTGGACTTTAAAGGGTGCAGCATCGAACAAAGTTATTTTCCCGAATCCCGCTTTCCCCTGTGATAGATTTGCCCAGTAGTTATCCCTGCCCATACCAATGGGCGAAAGGACACCTATGCCTGAGATTACAACTTTTCTTTTCATCTTGAATTATATCCCCAGTCCCCCATCTATTTGTAATACTTGTCCTGTGATATACCGAGATTTCTCGCTCAACAAGAATACAACAGCCTGTGCCACTTCATCGGAGGTGCCGAATCTGCCCAGGGGAATCATCTTGATGGCCTTCTCACGGTATGTCTCAGTAAGAACCGCTGTCATGTCAGTATCCACAAATCCGGGGGCGACAGCATTCACCCTTATGTTATGCGGCGCAACCTCTTTTGCCAGCGATTTGGTAAAACCTATCACCCCTGCCTTTGCTGCCGCGTAATTAACTTGGCCGGGGAGCGGATGAATGCCGCTGACCGACGAGATATTCACGACGTTTCCGCCCTTTTGTTTCAGAAAGGTGATGATGCATGCGCGGGTTGTATTGAAAACGCCTGTGAGATCTGTATCGATTACCTCGGACCAGTCTTCCTTATTCATCATCATAAGAGACTTGTCGCGAGTGATGCCTGCATTATTGACAAGGATATCGATCTTTCCGAATTCTTTTTTCACCTCTTCTACAAACGTTTTCGTGCCTTCAAAATCCCTCACGTCCAGTTGAAAAGGCATAGCCCTCCTGCCCATGCACTGTATTTCTTTTGTCAGCGATTCTGCCGCAGCAGGATTTTTCGTATACGTGAAAGCACAATCAGCGCCCTCTTTACACAGAGCGAGAACGATCGAACGGCCGATGCCCCTCGCCCCTCCTGTTACGACTGCTACTTTATTGAGAAATAATTTTATTTCCATCATTGCCAAACTACAGATTAACATACCTTCGAACTATAATCAATAGCAATCACGAAACATGTCAACCCCAAGCAGAAATGTCGTATTCTTACCAAAGCAGAAATGTCCTGTTTTTAAAGAGCTGCTGAAGCTGACTCTCTTCTTTCTCGGGCAAAGGCTCTCATGACTTTCCAGGGATGATCTGCTGCTGGCTTTACTCCCTTCCAGACCCTAGGGACCATGGGCTTCTTCACCTTTTGGACTGGCCGTGATTTGATCTCCTTGTATCTCAAGCGCTGGCCATTATGAACGATGCGCATCGAGCCGTCTGTCCGTTCTTCCACCAGAACCGTCTTCGTCCGGATATTGTCCTTGATCTGGTAGAGTTTCTTGTTATGAGCTACGGTAAAGTCATTTCGTAGTGCCCGCGTGTTCCGGATAGAGAGGATCCGGTCCAGTTCTTTCCTGTCCTTAAACGGCCGGTGCAGATCTGCCTCTTTGGCTGGCATTACCCCGAACCGACGGTTATACGTGGGCAGATAGGCTTTTAAGAACCTATTCCCTTCTTCACGATTCTTGACCCCGGCAAGCCTCATTTCCTTTATGACCCGGTCCTGGAACGTCCCGAACAACCGCTCAACCCGTCCCTTGGCCTGGGGAGAATAGGCATGGATCACTTTTACGCCGAGTTCTCGGAGACTTCTTTCGAACTGGCTCAGGAGCTGCCGGTCTTCTAATTGATCCTCAATCGTCTGATAATGCTCTGTAGATTTATACGTGGAATGCCGGTCCAGATAGACGCTTTGCGGGACTCCATAGCGCCTGATATAGCTCTTGAAACTGTCCATGGCAGGGAGGGTCCCCTCATACGCGTAGAACCTCGCAAAGACCGCTCCTGTGGCATCATCCACATACGCCATGAGCACACAGACCGGACCTCTTCCTTCGAACCAGTCATGGTGGGAGCCGTCCAGCTGCACCATCTCGCCCCGGCAGGACTTCCGCTCCCGCCACTGACGGTGCGGTCTCTTCTTCCGTTGCCGGTACGGCAAGCC
>Ga0335084_10001473_pt1 | contig 22074 bp, 13 predicted proteins | sample Lox_Sample_44_FD_206721 | JGI IMG/M metagenome (GOLD analysis project Ga0335084, IMG submission 206721) | Soil microbial communities from Loxahatchee National Wildlife Refuge, Florida, United States - Lox_Sample_4.4 | ecosystem: Environmental > Terrestrial > Soil > Wetlands | place: USA...
CGGCGAGCGGCTGACGCTCCGGGCCCCCGTCATCGACCAGGGGGGCGTGATCCGCGCACCCGCCGGCCAGATCCGGCTGGAGGCCTCCGACACCCTCACGCTCGAGCCCGGCAGCGTCACCAGCATCTCCCTGGTCCGCTCCGACGGCACGGCCTCCGTGGTGCCCTTCGGCGCCGTGGGGACCGAGGGCCTGTTCTTCGGCTACCACCAGCCGGGCCAGGCACCGGGCCGCGCGATACGGCTGAAGGGGCCGACGGTGCGGATCGAGGCGGGCTCGTTGGTAGACGCCTCGGGCGGAGGCGACCTCCAGGGGTTCACATTCGTCGCCGGCGACGGCGGCTCGAGCGACGTGCTTGCCTGGACCCGGGACACGAAGGGGAACGTGGTGGGCGCCACCAGCCTGGGCAGCGGCCTGGCGGCGCCCTTCGCCATCGTTCCGGGTCTCGGCAGCGACACGGCGCCCATCGGCCCAGTCGACGCGTTGCGCGACCCGCGCCTGAAGGTGGGCGATCAGGTCTGGCTGCAGGGCGTGCCTGGCCTGCCCGACGGCAGGTACGCGCTCCTGCCCGCCCACTACGCGCTGCTGCCCGGCGGCCTCCTCGTCCAGCCGCTCGGCGGCGCCACGGCGGAGGCGCCGGACACCTTCGTGCGGCCCGACGGCGCGATCGTGGCGGCCGGCTACCGCGTCTCCGCTGGCGCACGGCAGGACCCGGGCTTCGGACGCTGGGCCGTGATGACCCGGGACGTCTTCGGCGCCTACTCGGACCTCTCGACGCCGTCGTTCGACGCCGCCGCGCTCGCCACCGCCTCCGAGGCCGGCGTCCCGGTCCGGACGCTCGCCGACGGCGGAGCCGCTTCCATCCAGGCCGGCTCGGAGCTGACGCTGCGCGGGACGGGTCGATTCGCGGGCGGCGCCGGAGGCGAGCTCGGCACGCTCGACGTCGCCTCGCCGAGGATCGCCGTGGCGAGCGCCCAGGCCGCGGCGCTCTATCCCGACCACGTCGTGCTCGACCCCCAGGCGCTCGGCGACTTCGGGGCGGGCAGCGTGATGCTCGGCGGCACGCGCTCGCTCTCCACGAGCGCGCCGGGCACGATCGTCGACGCCACCGCGACCGAGGTCGTGGTCGACACGCGCGGTGTAGCCTGGACCGGGCCCGAGATGATCCTCGCCTCCGAGGGCTCGGTGCGGGTGGTGGACGGATCGGTGATGCGTGCGCTGGGGCCGGCCTCGACCGATTCGAGCACGCTGCGGCTGAGCGGCGGCGGGGCGCTCCTCCGGCTCTCCACCGGGGATCGGGTCGACGTGATCCGCACCGGAGGCTCCACCGGGACGCTCGACCTCGGGAACGCCACGCTCGTCGCGGCGGGCTCCATGTCGCTCGATGCCGGCGGAGCGGTCCAGCTCGCCTCCTCGGTCGATCTCTTCGCCCCCAGGGTGGACGTCGCCTCCTCGATCGTGCACCTCGGCGACGCGCCCCCCGGGAGCACGGGCACCATCATCCCAGCGACGCTCATCACGTCGCTCGCCGCGTCCTCCGACCTGGTCATCCGTGGAAGCGATCGCGTCGTCCTCCACGGCGCGCTCGACCTCGGCAACCGTGCCGGGGTCGACCTGCCGGACCTGACGCTCGACACGCCTCTCGTCGCCGGCCAGGACGGCGCCTCGGCGCGGATCGCCGCCGGCGCGCTCACGCTGCGCAACACCGGCGGCGTCGCCTACTCCGGGGCGACGACGGCCGGCCCGGGCGCGCTCGCGCTCGACGTGGACGCGCTGCAGCTCGGGCCCGGGCCCGTCTCGATCGTCGGGTTCTCCGGCCTGGACGGTCGGGCCGGTTCCGTCACGGTGCAGGGGAGCGGCTCGCTCAGGGTATCCGGCGGCATCGGAACCCCGGCGGCGAGCTTCCGGACCGGCCGTATCGGAACGGTCTCGGGCGCGAGCTACGTGCTCTCCGCGTCGGGTGACGTGGCCCTGGGCCAGGACGACGGCGCGGCGACTCTGCCCGCCGCCTCCTCCTTCGGCGGCCGGCTCGTGCTCTCCGGCTCGTCGGTGCTCCTCGACACGAGCGTCGCCATGCCCGCGGGCGCGTTCCAGGCGACGGCCACCGCCGGCTCTCTCACCCTGGGGCCGGACGCCGCCATCGACGTGAGCGGCCGGGCCGTCGATTTCTACGACGTGGTCCGGACGGCGCCGGGCGGTGCCGTCCATCTCGCCGCGTCCGCAGACCTCGCGCTCTCGTCCGGCTCGTCGGTCGACGTGTCGGGTTCGGATCGCGGCGGTGCCGGCGGTGCGCTCGAGCTCGTCGCCGGTGGATCGGCCGACCTGCAGGGCTCGCTTTCGGGAAGCGCTCACGCCGGGGAGAGGGGAGCGGCCTTCTCCCTCGACGCGGGGAGCGTGGCGTCGTTCGCGGCCGTCCAGGGCAGCGTCGAGTCGGCGGGGTTCACCGACGCCCGCGCGTTCCGCCTCCGCGATCCGGGGCAGGTCATCCGCATCGAGGCGGGCGACGCCGTGTCGGCCCACGACGTCTCGCTCCGCTCCGACGCCGGGCAGGTGGTGGTGGCCGGCCGCGTGGGGCTCGCGGGCGACGGCTCGCATGCGGCCGGCGGCCGTATCGAGCTGGCCGGCGGGGCGGGCGTCGAGGTCGAAGCCACGGCGGTCCTGGACGCGCGCGCCGCGGCGGCGGACGCGGACGGGTTCACGCCCGCCAGCGGACGGGTCCTCGTCGCCAGCACCGACGGCCAGGTGAGCGTCTCCGGCGCGCGGATCGACGTGTCCGGGGGCCGTGACGGCGGCGGGACGATCGTCCTCCGCGCGCCCCGCACTCCGGACGGCGTCGCGGTCTCGGTGACGGGCGACTTCGCGGGCGCCTCCGGGAAGGTGATGCAGGGGCTCGCCACGTCCGAGACGTCCGTGGCGGACGCCGCCTGGCTCGCGGCCCGTCTCGACGAGTCCGCGGCCTGGCTCGCGGCGGCGCAGGCCCGGAACCCCGGCGGCATCGGCGGGTTCGAGCTCGCGCCGGGCATCCTCGCGCGGAGCTCCGGCGATCTCGCCATCCAGGGCGCGCTCTCGCTCGCGCGACCCGACGGATCCGGCAGCATCGTTCCCGGCGGGCCAGGGTGGCTCGGGTTCGCCGCCCTGGGGAACCTCGACGTGTCCGGCTCAGTGAGCGACGGATTCGACGGGGCGGGCCGCTCCGCCGCACTGCTCGCGGGCCGCTCCTACGGCATCGCGCTCGAGGCCGGCGGCTCCATCCTCCTCCGCCGAGGCGGCATCGTCCGGACCGGGACCGGGGACCTCGCGCTGCGGGCGGGAGGCGACGTCGTCTTCGACGATCCCACGGCCGCGACGCCGGCTGCAGTGGTCTACACGGCCGGGCAGAGGACGCCCTGGGCCCCTGGCTTCCAGAACGCGGGGGCTCTGGGCACGCCGGGCGACTTCCCGTCCGGCGGGGGCGACGTCGACCTCGTGGCGGGAGGGAGCATCCTCGCGGCGGCGCCGAACCAGACGACCTCGGCCTGGCTGCAGCGTCAGGGCAGCACCGCCACGTGGGACGGGAGCGCCGACACGGCGACGGTCCAGGGACAGACGAGCTGGTCCGTGGTCCTCCCGAACTTCCAGCAGGGAGTGGCCGCGCTGGGAGGCGGGGACGTTCGGGTGCGGGCGGGCGGAGACGTCGACCGGCTCCAGGTCGCCATCCCCACGACCGGGCAGGTCACCACCCCGCCGGGATCGAGCCCGGCGCCGGACGACCTCGTCGTCCGGGGTGGCGGGGATCTCGTGGTCTCGGCCGGGGGAGACCTCCTGGGCGGGCTCTACGTCCTGGGGCGCGGGCACGGCGAGCTCACGGTCGCGGGCGACGTGAAGGAGGATCCGGCGACGCTGCGGCTCCGCTCGTCGTGGTCGGATCAGGCCACCCTCGTCGACCGGCCCGTCGGGACGCTCATCGGAGTGATGGACGCCACCGTGCACGTCACGGCCGCGGGCGGCGCGCGCGTCGAGGGCGCCTTCGACCCCATGCGCGAGGGCCAGGTGCCGAGCAACCTCGTGGCCCAGCAAGGCGTGGCCTTCACCGGTTACTCGAGCCGCTCCGCGGTGGACGTGGCGGCGCTCGGCGGGCCGGCGGCGTACCTCAACGATCCGTGGGCGGCGGTGGACGTGAGCCAGGCCGATTCCACGCCGGCCGCATACCGCGTGTCGATGACCGGCTCGGCCGGCCTGAACGATCTGTTCGGGCACGCCCCTCCCACGCTGCGCCTCACCTCGCTCGCCTCCGACGCCTCGCTCGAGTCGCCCCTGGCCGTGCCGAGGGGCGTGTGGCTCGATCCGGCGCCGCGCGGGACGGCCGAGATCCTCGGCGGCGGGAACGTCGTCCTCAGGCTCGACCTCCGCGAGGACAACGTCGAGCCCCAGCGCATCCGCGACTGGCGCGCTCCCTACACGACGGTCGCCCAGGCGGACGGCTCGATCGGCGCCGACCTCGGCCTGATCGTGCAGACCGACGTTCGATCCCACCTCGGCGATCCCGACCCTGCGCGCATCTACGCGCTCTCCGGGTCGGTGTGCGCACAGAGCGTCACCGGGACGTGCATCCCCCAGCCCGCGCCGCGCGTCGCCCAGTTCTCGGACGTCCGCAGCCTCACCTTCCCGAAGCCGCTGCAGGTCCGTGCCGGCCGCGACGTGCTCATGGGCAACTACGACCTGCAGGGCAACGGCCCGGAGGATCTCTCGCTCCTCGCGGCCGGCCGCGACGTCTACGAGCCGGTGCTGACGCTCTTCGGGGAGGGGACGCTCGTGTTGCAGGCCGGTCGCGACGTCGTCTTCGACGAGCCCGCCGTGGTGAGCGGGACGGGGGTGCCGCCGCCGCTCTCCGGCGGAACGACGATCAGCTCCGGGCAGGGGCGTCCGCCGAACCAGGTGGTGCGGCCGGGGCTGCCGCCCGACCACGGCATGGACCTCGTGGTCATGGCGGGCGTGAAGCCCGGACGGGTCGACGTGGACGGCTTCACGTCGGCGTACCTCGACCCCGCGAACGCCGAGCAGCGGGCGGTGCACGACTACTTCCCGGACCTTCGCGCCTTCATGACGGGGATCGACCCGGCCAACGCCACCCTCTCCGAGGAGGCCCTCGTCGCAGCGTTCCGCGCGCTGCCTGGCGAGAAGCGGCTGGTCTTCCTCTCGGGCGTCTACTTCGGGGAGCTTCGCGACACCGGCATCGACTACAACGATCCGCAGAGCCCGCGCTACCAGAGCTTCGACCGCGGGTTCCGGGCGGTGGGCGCCCTCTTCCCGGTGGCTCCGGACTCCCTGCCCGAGGACGAGCGGGGTAACGTCATCCTGCACGCCAAGCGCGTCGAGACCGACGCCTCGGCGTCCATCACGCTCCTCGCGCCGTACGGGCGGATCGAGGTCGGAACCGACTCCACGCAGCCACGGGTCGACTACGGCCAGGGCGGGGTGGTCACGCGCCGGGGCGGCGCCATCCGGGTGATGGCCGACCGGAACGTCGACCTCTTCACCTCGCGCGTGTTCACGCTCCAGGGCGGCGACATCACCATGTGGACGACCCACGGCAGCATCACCGCCGGGTCGGGCTCGAAGACCTCGGTCTTCCAGAAGCCGCTCAGCTACCTCATGACGAACGACGCCGTCGTCCAGGTGGATGCGTTCGGGCTCCAGACCGGCGCCGGCATCGGCGTGCTCGACGCGCTCGACGACGCGGGGGACCGACCGCCGAGCCGGCTCGACCTCATCGCGCCGAACGGCGAGGTCAACGCCGGCGACGCGGGCATCCGCGTCGTGGGAAACCTCAACCTCGCCGCGCGCGTGGTGGTCGGCATCGAGAACATCCAGGTCACGGGCGCCGCCCAGGGCGTGCCGAAGGTGGAGGCGCCGAACCTCGGGGCGCTCACGACCGCCTCGGCGGTCGCGTCGCAGGCCGCGCGGGAGGGCGTGGTCCCGACGCCGGAGACGCGGACGGTGCCCGACCTGCCCTCCATCATCACGGTCGAGGTGGTGGGCTACGAGAAGGACGAGGGCCAGTCGCCGGCGGAGAAGAAGAAGCGCAAGAGGTGAGGAACGCCATGGGCCTGCGACGGATGGGGAACGCCTGTCTCGCCCTCGCCGCCCTGGTGGCGGGGTGCTCGCGCCCACAGGAGGCGGGCGTCGGTGGGGTCAGGGTCCAGGTCGCCAGCCTGGGCTCGACGTCGATCGCCGGTGCCAGGCTCGTGGTGAGCGCGGGCGCAGGGCCCGCCTTTCCGGACATCGTGACCAGCCTGGCGCCGGACGGGAGCGGAGGCTGGAGCGGCCGGGTCGCGGAGATCCCGGCCGGTCCGGGCCGACGCTTCACCGTCGAGGCGAGGGGCTACGACGGTGAGACGGTGAGCGGAGAGGCGAGCTCCGACATCGTCGCGGGACGGACGGCGGTGGTGCGCATCCTCCTCGACCCGCCCCCGGCGAGGCCGTACGAGAACTCCGCTCCCGTCCTCGACTACCTGGGCGCGTCGGGCGACCGGGTCGCGCCGGGCGAGACCGTTCGTCTGACGGCGTCGGCTCACGATCCCGATGCGTCGGACGCCATCGCCTACCGCTGGCAGGCGAGCTGCGGCACGCTGGAGGCCGCCGCGACGCCCAACGCCACCTGGCGCGCGCCGGACAGGCCGGAGCGGTGCGAGCTCGACGTGATGGTCGTCGACGAGCACGGGGCTCTCGTGTCGGCGGACCTCGAGGTGGAGGTCGAGGCGAGACGCGTCCTGGCCGGCCGGCGTCTCGTCACGTTCTGGCCGGATCCACCGGCGTTGCCCGTCGCGGAGCCGTCGCCCGACGTCGCCGGTGGCGTGCCTCCGACGGCGTGGTTCCGCGGCTGCTTCGGCGACTGGTACCCGTACCCGGGCGGACACCTGGAGGCGGGGGGCACGTTCGTCCCGGGCAGCTACGCGGCCGACGGCTCGTGGGCGATCGCCGACGCTCCGGACGGTCCGTACGTGCTCTGCGTGGATCTCGGCCCGGACGGCTGGGCCTGCGGCGACACGGCGAACGACGAGGTGGACCTCGGCTACGACCTCCTTGGCCGTCCGGACGTGGATCGGGCGACCCGGTCCACGCCTCTCGGGCTCTCGCTCTCGGGCCTCGACGCCTGGAACCCCAACACCGACCGCATCGAGCTCACCTCTTCTGCGGCGGACGTCTGGGACTCGTTCGCTCCTCCGTTCCGCGGGGGCGACACGTCGGGAGACGCGGTCGAGAACTTTGGCGCCGCCGCGACGGGCGAGCCGCTCGATCTGCTCGGTCCGGCCGACACGCTCTTCGTGCACCAGCTCTCGACGCGCTCGTTCCATCGCGACGGCGAGATCCACCTCTACGTCGCCGCCACGCGGTCCGGGGCCTTCACGGGCCTCGCCATGGCGGACGGCGTGGCGGCCCATCTCGACGCCCCGCTCGACCTCCTGCCGCTCATCGCGAGCGAGCTCGTGGACTGGCCCCTGACCCGGTACGAGTCGCACCACGACGAGATGGCCCCCGCCGGTCACGTCGTGGCGGGCGGCGACCACCACGCCCTCACCATCGCGGCGAGCGCCTTCCCCGTCGACGGGCCCGGCCCCGTGGCGGCCGGCTCACCCGGGCTCGTCCGCATCGACCTCCCGGCGGGCACGGGCGACGTGGCGACCACCGTCTACCACGGTCGGTTTCTCGGCGACCTCTGGAACGAGTGGCGGAGCCTCGCGTACGCAGTACCCGCGGTCTACCTCGCGCCGGGCGCGACGGCACCGTGGATGGAGACCGCCTGGCTGGAGCGGCGCGACGCCGTCCCGGCGCCGCCGGGCACCGCCCCGCCGGCCGTCACGCCCGTGCTCGCCCCCAGGGTGAACGGCGCGGACGCGTTCGCCGACGTGGCCGCGCCCGTCGGGACGACACCCACGATCTCGTGGTCGCCGCCGGCGAGCGGAGCTCCCGACGGGTACGTGGTCGACGTGATCCGCCTCGGCGAGGAATGCGGGCGAACCACGGGCATCCGGGCGGTGCGCTACGTGACGCAGACCACGTCGATCACGATCCCCCCGGGCCTCCTGCGGGCAGGCTCGCCCCACTTCGCCCGCATCACCGCGCTGGTCGCCCCGCTGGCGCTCGACTCCGCGCCGCTTCGCTGGGCCGTGGTCCACTCGCGCGCCGACGCGCTCACCGGCACGTTCACGCCATGAGTTCCCGGAGTCGGCACAGAGCGGGGTGAGGCCCGCTGCTAGGTTCCCCCGAAGGCCGGCGCGGACCGGCCGATCAACTCGAACGGAGAATCGCATGCGCGCCCGGTACCTCGTTTCGATCCTCTTGACCGCGGTCGCCGCCGTCGCCGATCCCGCCCTCGCCAAGGAGCCGCCGAAGTGCCCGAAGGGCGAGGTCGCATCGCATGGCCGGTGCGCGCCAGCCTGTCCGACAGAGGGGACGATCGCAGATCCCGCGACGTGCGAGTGCCCCGCCGGCTTCGGGAAGGTGCTGTTCGGCGGAGGCGGCGGTGAGTGCAAGCCGCTCGCCTGTCCAGCGCACGGCGACTTCGACGCGAAGAACGCCTGCGAATGCCCGGCCGGGCAGGCGAGGAAGCCGTCCACCCGGAGCGGCAAGGCGCACTGCGAGGCGGTGGCTGCCGCGAGGACGCCGTGAGGTGGGAAGGCGTCGCCGTCGTCCTCGCCCTCGCCGCAGGATCGAGCCTCGGCGCGTGCAGGGACTCTCGGGCCGCAGCGGCCACGACGACGCAGGTGGCGGCCCCCGCCGGGCAGGAAGCCGCCGCCCAGGCCGATGTGGCTGCGCTGGTCGAGGATCCTGCCGCCGTCTACCGGGTCCCCGTGGGCGATTCGCCGGTGCGCGGCCCTTCCGATGCGCGCGTGACGATCGTCGAGTTCGGCGATCTGGAATGCCCGCACTGCCGGCAGGCCGCTCATTCATTGAAGCGCCTGGAAGAGGAATACCGCGGCAGGATACGCGTCGTATGGAAGCACCGGCCCGTCTCCAGCCACGCCCAGGCCGTGCCCGCGGCGATGGTGGTCGAGACCGGCCGCGGCCGTGGCGCGGACCTCGCCTGGAAGCTCCTGGACGCCTACCTGGCCGCCGACCCCCTCGACGCCGCGGCGATCGCGAGGATCGCGCGCGAGGCCGGAATCGACGCCGAGAAGGCGAGAGCGGACCAGCCGGCTCGCCTCGCCGTCATCGACCGGATCCGCGCCGACCAGAACCTCGCCTTCTCGCTCGGGGTGAGGAGCACGCCGACCTTCTTCGTGAACGGCCGAAAGCTGACCGGGGCCGTCCCCTACGATCGGCTCCGGGCGGCCGTGGAAGCGGAGCTCGCGAGGACCGATGGGCTGCTCGCCTCGGGGGTCGACCCCGAGGAACTCTACGATCGATCGACCGCGAACGGTGCCACCGCACCCGTGTTCGTGCCCGCCTCGGCGGTGGCGACGGTCGTCACCGTGTCCCTCCGGCCCGACGACCCGGCACGGGCTGGCTCCACCACCCGGGTCACCGTCGTCGAGTTCGCGGATTTCCAGTGTCCCTTCTGCGGCCGCGCCCTCGCCGAGATCGACTCGCTGCAGCGGGAGCACCCCGATGTGCGCGTCGTCTGGAAGCATCTCCCGCTCGAGTTCCACGCGAGCGCCCTTCCAGCTGCCCTGGCGGCGGAGGCGGCCCGGGCCCAGGGGAAATTCTGGGAGATGAACGCCCGACTCTTCGCCTCACAGGCGGCGCTGTCGGAGGCGACCTACGTGGACAGCGCCCGCGCGATCGGGCTCGACCTGACGCGCTTCGACGCGGACCGGAGGGCGGAGTCGACCCGCCGGAGGGTGGATGAGGACATCGTCCAGGCGCGCACCCTGGGGGTCACGGGGACTCCCACCTTCGTGGTGGACGGGGAGGTGCTGGTCGGTTCGCGCGGCCTCCGCGACGCGGTCGAGCGCCACCTTCGTGCCGCGAGCGTCGCGAGCAGGTGACGCGCGCCATGCCCGGTGACGATTGCGCGAAGGTCCTTCGTACAGGGACCGACCCGTCCCGCGTTGAGGCAGAATCCGCGGCTCCGAACTCCTCTCCCTCGTGGTCGCGCCGCGGGAAGGCCATCGGTGGCTCACGCGATACGGCGAGGTAGCGCATGCGCTCGAATCGGGACATGGGCCAGGCGGTCGGCTCGGGTCGGTCGAGCGACCGGCTCATGCAGACGTTCCGCATGCCGCGCGACCTCGTGGCGTTCCTGAAGCAGGAGGCCGTGCACGGACGCCGCGACCTCACCGCCCAGGTGCTCCGCTATCTCGAGGGCATCCGCAGCAGCTTCGGCCTTCCGGACGCCGCGAGCGAGCTTCTCGAGCGCGATCGCCAGCGGCTCGGGATGGAGCGTTTCGAGTACCTCGTCCACGTCCTGTATCAGCGCAGCCTCGAGCTCCGGCAACGAGGGGTCGGGTTCGACGCGCCCGCTGGCGCCCAGGATTCTCACGAGGCGTCGGAGGGGTCGGCGCAGCTGCCCTGAGGCGTCCCGCCAGGCTCGACATGTCCATCGCCCCGCACCGCACCCTCGCGCGATGGACGGCCGTCGTGACGGCCGTCGTCGGCGCGCTCCACGCCTCGCCCGGGAGGGCCGACGCGCCGGGACCGCCCGCGCGGGTTCGTACCCTCGACGTGGCGGAGTTCCGGGTCATGGGGGCGAGCCACCTCACGGACGAGCAGGTCCAGGCCGCACTCGAGCCGTTCCTGGGCCCCGGGCGCGTGCTGCAGGACATCGAGGCCGCGCGCGCGGCGCTCGAGAAGGCGTACGCGGACCGGGGTTACCCCGCGGTGACGGTTTCCATCCCGCAGCAGACCGTGCGGGAAGGGGTGGTCACGCTCCAGGTCGTCGAGGGGAAGGTCTCGCGGCTGCGCGTGACGGGTGCGCGCTGGTTCCTGCCGAGCGAGATCCGCCGCCTGACGCCGTCGGTCGCAGAAGGGAGCGTCCCCAACTTCGACGCCATCGCCCGCGACATGTACGAGGTCAACCAGTGGCCCGATCGCAAGATCACGCCCTCGCTGCGCGCCGGTCCGGTCCCGGGATCCATCCTGGTCGACCTCGACGTGCAGGACACGCTGCCGCTGCACGGTTCGCTGGAGGTGAACGACCGGTACAGCCCTGGCACGACCCCCACCCGGCTCAGCGGATCGCTCCGCTACGACAACCTCCTCCAGCTCGGCCACTCGCTGGCGCTCTCGTACCAGACGGCCCCCCAGCGCAAGGAGGACGGACAGGTCTTCTCCGGCTCGTACCTGGCACGCTTCCCGGGCGCGAGCGGGTTCACGCTGACCGCGAGCGCCATCGTCTCGGACAGCGACGTCTCCACGCTGGGCGGCACGACCGTCGTCGGCAAGGGGCGCTTCTACGGCGTCCGCTCGACGTTCACCCTCGACGCCTCGACCTCCTGGTTCCAGACCGTGGCCCTCGGCCTCGACTACAAGCACTCCCTCGAGGACATCGCTCACGCGCCGTACGCGGTGGACTACTGGCCGCTCACGGTCCAGTACTCGGCGGCGTGGCAGGGCGAGGAGTCGAGGATGCAGATCCTGGCCGGCGCCTCCTTCGGGATCCGGCCCCTCGGCAGTGGCCCCGATGCCTTCGACGCCAAGCGCTACCGGGCGAGCGCCAGCTTCTTCTCGATGCGACTCGACGTGAACCGCAGCGATCCGCTGCCCGGCCTGCTCGAGATCTACGGGCGGGTGCTCGCCCAGACCGCCAGCGATCCCCTGCTCGGCCCGGAGCAGATGGCCATCGGCGGCGCCGACACCGTGCGCGGTTACGTCGAGGCACAGGCCATCGGCGACGAGGCCCTGCTCGGCCAGGTCGAGCTGCGCGGGCCGTCCCTCTCACGCTGGTTCGGCGGGCGCTGGATCGACGACCTGCGGGTGCTCGCCTTCGCGGACGCCGCCCGCGCAGTGGTGCTCGCTCCCCTTCCCGAGCAGCGGTCCGGGGTCACGCTCGTGGGGATGGGCGCGGGCATGCGCATGAAGCTCCTGGGCCACGTGTCGGGCGTCCTCGACCTCGGCTTCCCCATGACCGCGCCGGAGGGCGGCGGCCGCGGCCCCGGCCGTCTCCACTTCAGGGTCTGGAGCGACTTCTGAAGACCCCTCGGAGAGAGCCATGAACGTGCACGTCCCCTCCCGCCGCGCCGCCGCCCTGGTCGCCTCGCTCGCGCTCGCGGCCGGTCCCCGGGCTGCCTCCGCCTGGTGGAACGACGAGTGGTCGGCCCGGAAGCAGATCCGCGTCGACACCAGCGCGGCCGCCGCCAACGTGACGGATCCCATCGGGCCGTTCGCGCTCCTCGTCCGGCTCCACGTCGGCAACTTCCGCTTCGACGCGGCCAAGGAGGACGGCAGCGACCTCCGCTTCGTCGCGGGGGACGACCGGACGCCGCTCAGGTTCCATCTCGAGAAGTACGACCCCCTGCTGGGCGAAGCCATCGCCTGGGTGGCACTCCCCGAGCTGAAGCCCGGGTCCGCGACCGAGATCTGGCTCTACTACAAGAACCCGAAGGCCCCGTCCGCCGAGGATGCCAAGGGGACCTATGACGCGGGCGCCGCGCTCGTCTACCACTTCGCCGAGCGCCTGGCCCCCCCGCGCGACTCGACCACCTGGGGCAACCACGCGGCGTCCGCGGCGGGCGCCACCGATGCACAGATCGGCGCAGGGCTGCGTCTCGACGGGGCCGCCGTGGTCCAGATCCCGCCCACGCCCTCGCTGGCGTGGGCGGCCGGGGGAAGCGTCACATGGTCCGTCTGGCTGCGCCCGGCCGCGTCCGAGGCGAGCGCGATCGTCTTCTCCAGGCGGTCCGGCGCGGGAGCCCTCGTCCTCGGGCTCGAGGGCGGCCGACCCTACGTGGAGGTCACCGGGTCCGGTCCCGCGCCCGCGCGGGCGGTGGCCGCGAACTCGTTGCCCGGCGGTGGCTGGCACCACGTGGCGTTCACGACGGGTGATGAGATCGTTTTATGGGTGGACGGGATCGTCCAGGCGCGGACCGCAGGCCGGCTTCCGGCGCTCGACGGGCCCTCGACCCTCGGCGGCGAGGCGCCCGCCTTCGGCGGGGGATCGGCCGGCGGGGCCGCCCGTGCCCCGGGATTCCAGGGTGATCTCGACGAGCTCCAGATCGCGAGGGTGGCGAGGCCGGTGGGCTTCGTGAGGGCCTCGGTCGTCTCCCAGGGAGCCGACCCCGGCAAGTTCATCGTGATGGGCCAGGACGAGGAGCAGGCGGGCCTGGGCAGCGGCTACCTCGCGATCCTCATCCGTTCTGTGACGATCGACGGCTGGGTCGTCATCGGCGTGCTCGCCGTCATGATGATCGTGAGCTGGATGGTGATGGCGGGCAAGGCCTCGTACCTGTCGACGGTCGAGCGCGCCAACGACCGATTCGCCGAGGCCTTCCGCCAGCAGGCCGACCTCGCCCGCCTCGTGGAGCACGCGGGGCACCATTCCGGCCTCGGCGAGGCGAGGGTGGTCCAGGCGTCGCCGCTCTACCGGATGTTCCAGGTCGGCGCGAACGAGGTGCGAAAGCGCGTGGTCAAGGGTGCGCCGCTCAGCGCCGAGGGCCTCGAGGTGGTCCGCGCCAGCCTGGACGCGGCGCTGGTACGGGAGAACCAGCGGCTGGGCCAGCGGATGGTGCTCCTCACCATCGCCATCTCGGGCGGGCCGTTCCTGGGCCTCCTCGGAACCGTGGTCGGCGTGATGATCACCTTCGCCTCGATCGCGGCCGCGGGCGACGTGAACGTGAACGCCATCGCCCCCGGCATCGCCGCGGCCCTCGTCGCCACCGTGGCGGGCCTCGCCGTCGCGATCCCCGCCCTGTTCGGCTACAACTGGCTGCTCACCCGCATCAAGGACGTCACCGCCACGCTGCAGGTCTTCGTGGACGAGCTGGTCACCCGGCTCGCCGAGACCTACGGCCAGGGATCCGCTCGCGACCGGCAGGGCGCGCGCTCCCTCGCGGCGGGGGAGTGAGCCGTGAGGGCCCAGTCCGAGGACAAGCCGTACGACGACATCAACATCACGCCGATGCTCGACCTCGCCTACGTGCTCCTCGTCATCTTCGTGATCATGACGACGGCGACCGTGCAGGGCATGCGGGTGAACCTGCCGAAGGCGAGCCCGGCGAAGAGCCTCGCCAAGTCCTCGACCAAGGCGATCACGGTGACGGCGGAGGGCAAGGTGTTCCTCGACACCATCCCGGTGACCTTGCCCGAGCTCGAGCAGAAGCTCGTCCAGCAGAAGGCGCTCACCCCCGAGTTCCCGGTGGTGGTCCGGGGCGACGGGCAGGTCGGCTACCAGAACGTGGTGGACGTGCTCGACCTCCTGGCGCGCCTCAACATCACCACCGTGGGCCTCGCCACGAAGCCGCTGGTGAAGTGACCCGGGTGTCGCGGTGAGCGGGCTCCTCGAGCGATGGCGGGAAGGGCTGCGCGGGCGCGGCGCAAGCGTCGTGCTCGGCGCGACCTTCGCCGCGCTGCTCGTGCTCGCCATCCGCTGGATCGTCGCGCAGCAGGGCGCCGCCCCGCCGCCGAGGAGGGTCATGCAGTACACCCTGGTGGCCCTGCAGCCGCCGCCGCCGAAGGCGGCACCCGTCCCGCCGCCCCCGCGGCCGCAGAAGCAGGACCTCGACGAGCCCGAGCCGACCCGCGTCACCCTGAGGAACGTCGACATCCCCCCGCCCGACGCGCCCCCGCCCGCCGCCGCGGCGGCGGGCCCCCTGGCGCTGGCGGCCGAGGGGGAGGGCCCGGGCGACGCGTTCAACCTGGCCGGCAACCCTGGCGGGCGCGGCCTCCTGTCGGGCGGCGGGCTGGGCGACGGCAGCGGCGACGGGGTGGGCGGCGCCGACCCGAACGCGCGCTACGCCTACTACTACGCCCGCATGCAGCCCGACATCGAGGCCGTGCTCCGCCGGAGCAAGCGGCTCTCGAGCGCGTCCCTGGTGGCCGAGCTGCGGATCTGGTGGGACGAGTCGGGGCGGATCACCCGCGTGCAGCAGGCCGGCGCCAGGGCCGACCCGTCGCTCGACGAGGACTTCGAGCGGCTGGTCGGCATCCGCGTGCGGAACCCACCGCCTCCCGACGTGCCCATGCCGGTCGTGCTCCGCGTCTCGGCCCGCCGTCCGCAGTGAGAGCGCACACCCGAAGCTCCCGACGAGAGACCCCGATGCCCCGCTCCCACACCTCGCCCATTCTCCAAGCGCCTCGGATGCTCGTCGCGGCGACGTTGCTCGGGTTCGCCCTCGCAGCGCAGGCCCAGGGCGCGCCACCTCCCACGACTGCGCCCGCCCCGACACCGTCCGCGGAGGCGCCCCTGCCTCCGCCGCCGCCCGGCACGGGCGAAGTGCGGCGAGCCATCTACGTGCCGGAGAGCGTGAAGGCCCAGCTCCGCGACGAGATCCGGAAGGAGGTGCTCGAGCAGGCGCGCCAGGAGGGCTGGGCGGCCCCGAACCTCGTGCCGCGCTGGCTCCAGCGCTTCAGGCTGAGCGGCGACGTGCGCACTCGCTTCGACCGGGCGATGTTCCCATCGGGGAACGCGAGCGATGGCGAGTTTCCGGATTTCGCCGCCATCGACGCCAGCGCCCCGTTCGACGTCAACTTCGTGGACGTGTCCGGGGAGAAGTACCTGAACGTCGACCAGAGCCGGAACCGTCCGCGCATCCGGGCGCGCCTCGCGGTGGATGTGGACGTCGCGCCCGGCGTCGTGTCGGGCGTCCGGGTGGTGAGCGGAGAGAACGGCTCGCCGGTGAGCGCCAACCAGACCCTGGGCGGCTCGGGCGGAGGCTTCAGCAAGTACCCCCTCTGGCTCGACCGGGCCTTCATCCGGCTGGGCGGGACGGGCCCGAGGAGCGGCCTGGCCCTCGACGTGGGCCGGTTCGCGAACCCGTTCTTCGCCACCGAGATGATCTGGTCGGACAGCCTGAGCTTCGACGGCGCGGCCGTGAGCGGCCGGGCCGCGCTGGGCTCTTCGCTGTCGCTCTTCGCGACAGGCGGCGCCTTTCCGGCCTACACGAGCGGGCTCGCGTTCCCGGTGGAGCGCACCGCCAAGTTCACCTCCACCAACAAATGGCTCTTCGGCGGGCAGGGCGGCCTGGAGTGGCGGACGCCGGGCGATCTCGTGCTGAAGGTCGCAGGCGCCCTCTACGATTTCTACAAGGTCGAGGGGAAGTCCTCCGGGCCATGCGACACGAACCTGAAGAACGTCACGTGCGACACGGACGAGACCCGCCCGTCGTTCGCCCAGAAGGGCAACACCTACTTCCCCATCCGGACGCCCTCCGACGCTGCCCTGGCGGCCGAGGCGCTGGGCTCGGCGTCTCGCTACCAGTGGTTCGGCCTCGCCAGCTCGTTCCGCGAGGTGGTGGGCACCGCCCGCGTCGAGGTCCCGGTCGGCGCCCTCCGCATCGCGGGCGACGCCGAGTACGTGTGGAACGCCGGGTTCGAGAAGGACAAGGTGGCGGCGCTCGCTCTCAACAACCGCGGCTCGTGCAACGCCACCGCCTGCGGCCCCTACGAGGGAGGCGGCCGCGGCTACATCGGCCGCATCACGTTCGGGAGCAAGGTCCAGGACGTCCGCTGGAGCTGGTCGGCCGGCGCGACCTACCGGCGCCTCGAGTCCGACGCCGTGGTGGACGCGTTCGACGACGCGGACTTCGGCCTCGGCGGCACCAACCTGGAAGGCTACACGCTCACGGCGACGCTCGGGCTGGCGGACGGCACCGTCCTCACGGGGCGGTGGATGAGCGCCGATGCGATCGCGGGGCCGCCCTACCGGGTCGACGTCTACCAGATCGATCTCACCGCGAGGTTCTAGATGATCCACCGTCACGCGATCGCAGCGCTTCTCGTCCTGGCGCTCCTGCCCCCCCGCGCGCGGGCCGACGCGAGCTCCGAGGCGCGGCTCCGGGAAGCGTTGCGCACCGCGACCAGCCAGCTGCGGGCGCTGGAGGACGAGAAGGTGGTCTGGCAGGCGAAGCAGGCCTCGATGCAGAAGGAGATCGACGCGCTCCGGGCGCAGGCGTCCGCCGCCTCGAGGGCGGGCGCGGGGTCGAAGGACCTGCGCGAGCTGCGCCAGAGGCTCGCCGCGGCCGGAGAGGCCGCCGAGAGGTCGACCGCCTCGCTCGCGCGCTGCGAGGGCGAGCGCGCCGATGCGGCGAGCGCGCTCGAGGAGGAGCGGAAGAAGTCGAGCGCCGCCTCGGCCGAGCTCTCGGACCGGCTGCGAGCGTCCGAGGCCAGGAGCGAGAAGCTCTATCAGGTCGGCCACTCCATCATCGACTGGCTCTCGAAGGTCGGTGTGGCTGGCGCCATCGCGGCGCGCGAGCCGTTCCTGGGGCTGAAACGCGTGGAGCTGGAGAACGCGGCCCAGGACTGGGACGATCGCCTCCGGGAGGCTCGGTCCCCTGCATCGGCATCCCGCTGAGGCCGCGGGCCACGCCCCACGGGAATCAGAACCGCAGCCCGTCCGGGCTGAACTGGTCGGCGTGGGGATCGAGCGGCGTGACCGCCAGGGCCGACGTGTCGCGCGTGCCTCCCACCTGGAAGGCATCGCCGATGCCGGTGACCTTCGCCTGCCCGTGCAGAAGTATCGCACCCTCGGGGAGGTCGAGCACGAGGGAGGGTGGCGTGCCCGGGGGAGGTGCGAAACGGACCGCCTTCACGACTGCCTGCCACTGGTCCGGCGTGGTCCCGAGATCGCCGTCCGCGTCGACGAGCACGGTGTCTCCGGCCATCACGGCAGCCGTCGCCGCGACGAAGAGCTCGGTGCCGGGGCCACCCACCGCATCTCGCACCAGGTCGAGCACGACGCTGGGGCGGAGTCGAACCTCGCCTCCGATGGCGCCGAGCTGCACCACCAGGGAGGACGTCCCGTGGCCGGACGAGAGCGCGGTCGAGAGCACGATCTCGTCGGTGGTGGTGTCGAGGCCGGTGATGGTGCGCAGGTCGTAGACCGGGCTCGACGCTGGAGGGGGCTCGTACACCGCGATGGTCTCGCCCAGGAAGAACCCGGAGGCGTCCTCGACCTGGATGCGCGCGCCGCTCGCCGAGACGAGGGGGGTGGGCAGCGCCGGACCGCCGGCGACGACGCAGACGAGGTCGCCGGCGCCCAGAGACGAGACGAGCGGCGCGCCGAGAGTGAGGAGCCCGCTCCCGCCATCCACGGTCGAAACCGGCCCGGCCTCGCCGATCCGGGACCCGTCGTCGCCCCGGACGAGCAGGAGGCGTCCTTCCAGTCCGGCCTGGAACAGCGCCGTGTCGCGCACCTGGAGGATGACGTCGCCGGGCTCGCGCGCGAGCAGCTGCTCCGTGCAGGTTCCGCGGGCCCTGAGCTCGATGGCGATGAACGCGTGCGAGGCTGCGCTCGTGGGGATGGAGCTGGGTGCGTCGGGTGCGGCGCCCCAGCCCGTGTGGACCACGCGGCTCACCATGAGGCGTGCGTTCTGGACCGTCAGCGTCGGGGTCGCATCCGTGCGCATGGGTTCGGAGAAGCTGACCCGGAACGTCTTCGTGAACGTGACGCCGCGCTCGACCGCAGACGTGAACGGCTGGGGAAGCCCGTCGCGATCGATCTCGATCTCGGTCACGAGCCCCGGGAACCCGTCGGAGGTCTCGAGGAGCGCGCTGAGCCCGTTCGAGACGGTGGTGCCCGCCGAATCCTCGGCCGAAACTGCGAACTCCACGTGGTTGCCGAAGCTCCAAGGGAAGCCGCCGGTGCCGATGCCCGCCGTCCACGGGTTGAGGCCAGTAGCCACGACCGTGGGCGCGAGCCGGGGATCGGGCGCCGCGACGGTGGCGAGCTCCTTCCAGTCGGTAGGCGCGATGTCCTTGTTCCGCGCCAGCACGTGGTACTTCGCGGCGCCCTGGACCTGCGGCCAGCTCAGGGAGAGGCCTCTCTCCTGGCCCCAGTGAAGTGAAGGGTCGGTACCGTAGACGAGGTCCCCGTGGTCGTCCACGAGCCAGATCGTCCCAGCGTCGACCACCGCACGGGTCGCCCGAAGCGCCGAGGTGAACTCGGCATCGAGGAACAACTCGGGGGCGCCGGAGCCGCCCCCCGACGTGGGCGGATCCCTGGATTGAGAGGAGCTGCACGCCTGCAGGAGGGACGTGAGGGCGACGGCGGCTGCGAGGAGCCCGCAGAACGTTCGCGAGCGCCGCGCAATGCGGGTGCAGGGTGGGCCCATCGGTTGGTCCGGAACGGATCGGGACGGCAAACCTAGGCGTCGCCGACGGCGGAGGGATGTCGGAAGGGAAACGAACCGGCGTCGACGCCCGGCCGACTACCTGAACCAGCGTGTGGACCAAGCGGCCGGAGACGTGGGAAACGGTACGGTACGCCCGCTCGCAACGAGAAGGACGATCGCGGTGATCACCCCGACGGTGGTCAGGCCGATGACGAGCGCAACGACGAGCAAAGCGTTCATGACTCCTCTCGGGCGCCCATTCGCACCGTGAGATCGTCCACCCCTTCCGTTGGCCCGTCGGCATCTTCTTCGCAACGACTCCGTGTCTCCCGCTCGGGGCTGCGCTCCGGAGGTACGGGAGCGGCAATCCGTCCCGCTGCGCGGCGGGATGTACCGCCGCACTCGCGGATGGGAGTCTCGCGGTCAACGAGGACGTTCTCGCGCCTGCTCGAGCAGCACCCAAAGGCGAGCTACGTGGCCCCCGCGAGCCTCGCCGCCTGCGGGGGCTTCTCGTATCCGGAGCCGTGACCTCGGGGAGGCTCCAGGTTACACGGGGAACGACCATGGCCCGTGACTCCTCCACCTACCGTGCGATCCGGCTCGCCGGGCCGGGTGGTCTCGACCGCCTCGAGGACGTCCGCCTGCCGCTGCTCGATCCCGGGCCCGGGGAGCTTCGCGTCCGGGTGGTCGCCGCCGGCGCCGGAGCCACGGACCTCACCATGCGACGTGGCCGCTATCCCTTCGCGCCGCCGTTCCCCTTCGTCCCGGGTTACGAGGCGGTCGGCGTCGTCGATGCGATCGGCTCCGGCGTCACGGGATTCTCGCCCGGCCAGAAGGTGGCCGCGCTCACGGTCCACGGTGCCTTCGCCGAGTACCTCGTCCGTGGCGCCGAGCACTTCATTCCGGTCCCTGCGGGGCTCGACGACGGCGAGACCGTTGCGCTCCCGCTCAACTACGGGACGGCGTGGCAGATGATCCATCGGGTCGCGAACCTGAGGCCCGGGCAGACGGCCCTCGTGACGGGCGCCAACGGCGGGGTCGGCACCGCGCTGCTCGACCTGTTGCGGGACGCCCAGGTGCGGGCGCTCGGCTCGTGCTCCGACAAGCACGCGGACCTCGTCCGCTCGCTGGGTGGCGAGCCGATCCCGTCGCGGGCCGCTCCGCTCGACCGGACGGTCCGGAGCATCCTCCCCGAGGGCGTGGATGCCGCCTTCGACATCCTCGGCGGGGCGGGCACCGCCGAATGCATCCGGGCCACGAAGCGCGGAGGGGTGATCGTGGGCTACGGCTTCATGGGGACGATCGTCGACGGCCGGACGAGCCGATGGCTCACGCTTCGCGGATTCGCGAGCCTGCTCGTGGGGGCGAGGCTCCGCGGGAGGCGCGGCACCTTCTACGGGATCACCCTCCGTCACAGGCGCGACCCGCGTCCCCTCCGGGAGGACCTGGCCGCGCTGCTCGCGCTCCTGGCCTCGCGCCGGATCGCTCCGCGGATCGCGCACCGGCTGCCCCTCCTCGCGGTGCGCCGGTCGCAGGAGCTGCTCGAGGCGGGTGGGATCGATGGAAAGGTCGTGCTCCTGCGGGAGAAGGGGCTGGACGGCTGAGGTCGGCTACACGAGGGAGATGGCCGTCGTCTGTTTCGTCCTCGACGCCTCGGGTGGCAGCATCCCGGAGGCCCGAGCCTGATACGCTCGGCCACCGTGACGGAGGAGGTCGCGCATGCACACGGTGTACGTCGTCGCCTCGGGGTTCGGCCTCCTCGCGGCCTGCCTGCTCGTCGGCCGAGCCATCGCCGGGTCGGCGGGCCTCGCTCCAGCCGCCCTCCTCTTCGTGCCGCTCTGGCTCGTCGGGGCGGCGATCAACATGTACGCCGGGGTCAAGCGGGCCGGCTACTCGGTGGCCGACGAGGCGCCGGTCTTCCTCGTCGTCTTCGCCATCCCCGCTGCGGTCGCGCTCCTCCTCTGGTGGAGGACGCGCTGACGGCGATTCGGGTTCCGGCGTCCCGGAGCGTTACACTGCCGCGATGCCCACCGCTCGCCGCCGATCGCCCGGGGCCGGCCGCCGCGCCGACGTCGAGCGCGGCCGTGCCGCGTATGCCCGCAAGGCCTGGGCGGACGCACACGAGGCCCTCGTCCGCGCGGACGGCGCGGAGCCCCTCGACGCAGAGGACCTCGAGCGTCTGGCGTGGTCCTCGGCGATGCTCGGCCGCGACGCCGAGATGGTCGCTGCAATGGAGCGCGTCCACGCCCGCAGCCTCGAGGAAGGCGACGTGCACCGAGGGGCCCGGGCCGCGTTCTGGGTGGCGTTCCGGCTGCAATCGCTCGGCGAGGTGGCACGCGCCGGAGCCTGGTTCGGCCGGGCCGCGCGGGAGCGGGACCCCGCGGACGAGGCGCTGCGCGGGTGGCTGCTCATGCCCGACATCTACCGCTGCCAGCGGAGCGGCGAGCTCGACCGGGCGTTCGAGGCCGCCGGGGAGGCGGCCGCGGCCGGCGAGCGTGCCGGCGACGTCGACCTCGTCGCCTTCGCACGGACCCAGCAGGGCGCCACCCGGCTCCGTCAGGGTCGCGTGCGCGAGGGCCTGGCGCTCCACGACGAGGCCATGCTCCTCGCCACGAGCCACGAGCTGAAGCCGGTCGTGGCCGGCCTCATCTACTGCTCGCTCATCGCAGGGTGCAGCCGAGTCTACGCGCTCGACCGCGCCCGGGAGTGGACGGGCGTCCTGGCCCGGTGGTGCGATTCCCAGCCGCAGCTCGTGACGTTCACCGGCACCTGCCTCGTGCACCGCGCCGAGATCCTCGAGCTCGACGGAAGCTGGCGCGCCTCGCTCGAGGAGGCCCGCCGCGTGCCGCCCAGGGACTCGGTGGCCATCGGCGCGGGGGCCTACCAGCAGGG
>Ga0335084_10001475_pt1 | contig 22070 bp, 26 predicted proteins | sample Lox_Sample_44_FD_206721 | JGI IMG/M metagenome (GOLD analysis project Ga0335084, IMG submission 206721) | Soil microbial communities from Loxahatchee National Wildlife Refuge, Florida, United States - Lox_Sample_4.4 | ecosystem: Environmental > Terrestrial > Soil > Wetlands | place: USA...
GCGGGCTTCATCGGCGCCACCGTCGGCGCAGTGTTGGTGCTGTTCATTTGGAACCGACTGGTCGCCGCGCGGGTGATACCTGACCCCGGAGCCGGGCCGCGCTAATCGAGGCTTGCAGGCAATTTAAGCGCCGTGGTGACGCGCAGGATTGAGGGTCACCGGCGACCGTACGATTTTTGTCACATGCGTCAGGGGTATTGATCTTGCCCAATTCCTCCAGCACGATTGCGGGACCTTTGCGTTTAAAATACTTCGAAACCGCCATTAGCTTTCTCCAACATTCGGTGAAGATCATGGTCCGGCTGACCGCTGTAATCCTCACACTGTTGTCTGTAACGGTGGCATCCGCCCAGACACAAGTCCCGTCCGATAGTCGTCTGAAAACCATCGCCAGCTCAAAAACGATCAAGATCGCTTATCGGACGGATGCCAGGCCATTTTCTTTTCTGAATGACAACAAAGAACCGGTGGGCTTCACAATCGATATCTGCAAATTGGTGACGAACTCCATCGAGCGACAACTTGGAGTGGGCGCCCTCAAAATCGAGTGGGTTCCTGTAAACGTTCAGACGCGCTTTACGACGGTGGCAAGCGGCAAGGCCGACATGGAATGCGGGTCAAGCACGGTGACGCTGGGCCGCATGAAAGAAGTCGATTTTTCGAATTTTATTTTTGTCGAAAGCACCGGCCTTGTCGTTACGAGAGCTTCCAATATACGCACCTTTACGGATATGGCGGGCAAGCGAATTGCTGTCGCCTCGGGGACAACCAACGAACAGGCTATCGTTGCGCAGCTGAAGCAGCAAAAAGTTGAGGCGACTGTGATTTCTGTGAAAGATGGAGCCGAAGCGATCGCCTTGTTGGAGGCCGGCAATGCCGATGGTTTCGCCAGCGACAAGCTGCTGCTGGTCGGCGCTCATATGAAAAATCCGCAAGCCTTGGTCATGTTGCCGGATGATCTGTCGGTTGAGCCATATGCCATCGCGTTGCCTCGCGGCGATTGGGCTCTTCGGCTGGCAGTCAATACGGGACTTGCCGAGATTTACCGTAGCGGACAGATCATAGCCATCTTCAAAGGATGGTTCGATCGGATAGGCCTGCAAATGAGTCCGGTATTGAGGATTATGTACGGCCTGGGATCGCTCTCAGATTAGGCGTGAAGGGCGGTATCAATCGACGGCGGCCGGGGAAACGATCGGAGCAGCCGAAATAAATTGTTGCTCGGCGAGTCGGGCAAATCGGCCGCCGGCGCTGATCAGTTCGTCAAACGATCCGCTTTCGACAATTCTCCCCATGTCGAAGACGAGGATGCGCGAGGCCTTGCGCACCGTCGAGAGGCGGTGTGCGATCACGAAAGTCGTTCTACCCTTCATCACCTCATCCAGGGCGCGCATCACCTTCGTTTCAGTGTCAGCGTCAAGGGCACTTGTTGCCTCGTCGAGAATAAGAATTGGCGGATCTTTGAGAAGCGCGCGCGCAATCGACAATCGCTGGCGCTCGCCACCGGACAGCGAGCGGCCGCGCTCACCGACACTGTCCCCAAAACCCGCTGATTTGCGCTCGATAAACTCCAGGGCTTGGGCGCGCTCGACTGCGTCGAGAATCTCCGCGTCGGTCGCATTGGGTTTGCCAACCAGCAGGTTCTCGGTGATCGAGCGGTTAAATAGCAGCGCCTCCTGGAAAACCACACCGATGTTTCGGCGCAATGCCGAAAGCTTGAATTTGCGAATGTCCGTCCCGTCAATTTCAATTTGACCTGATTGAGGGTCGAAGGCGCGGTGAAGCAGCGCGATGGCGGTTGATTTTCCTGCACCGGTTGCACCGACCAGCGCAATTGTTTCGCCCGGCATTGCCTTGAAGTTTAAGTCCTTAACGGCCATCTGCTTGCCGTCATATGAAAAAAATACATGCTTGAATTCGACAAGTCCGCGCAGCCTGCCGGGATCGACCGCGTCCGGGTCGTCCCGAATAGACGGAACGGTATCCCATACCTGGAAAAATTCGCGCAGACGCGGCGCCTCCGACACCACATTGTTTATGAAACCGACGCTGCGCTCGAGACGGGCAATGATAAGACCCGCGAAATTCATAAACGTGACCATTTCTCCGACCGTTGATTTGCCATTGATTGTCAGCAGGGTCCCCGCGATGATGATCGCGAGCACCGTCAACGTCGTCGCGGTTCGCGTCAGCACGTTCGCCAGCGCCCACCAGGAAAGGACCGGCATTTGGGCGGACAACAGACGTTCGACGACCGAACGTAGCTCGGCAACCTCGGTCTCGAGACGTGAAAAGCTTTGCACAAGAGCAATGTTGCCCAGGGTATCGGACGCGCGCTCTGCAAGATCCGAATAGTGACGTTCGACAGAACTTTGCAGGGTTTCGGTCTTACGCACGATAAGTGCTGTAAGCGCCGCAAACACGATGCACAGGACAATCAACAACGACGCGAGCCGCCAGTTTATGAATAGCGAAATCGGCAGCAGGATCAGCAGTGAAATAAGCGAAGAGAGATTGTCACGAAAGAATCCGACCCACAGGCCCCATAGCGCCTCCGTGCCCTGGAGCATCATCTTCATCAGCCGTCCGGAATGAGTGTTGCCGTGATAGGAGAGGGGGAGTTGCAGGACATGCTCGAAATAATTGGTCAAAACCACGTGGCGACGCCGATGCGCGAGACGATCTGCGTAAAGAGCGATCAACGTTCCGCAGGCGATGGTGAAAAGCCCGAACCCGGCCCAGGCGGCCAGCAAAGTCGCTAATTTCGACCAAACCGGGGGTTCCCCGCGCATCTGTGCCCCCGTGAGCGTGTCGATGATGCGGCCGAGCAGCACCGGCTCGGCAAACTGCGCTGCTGCGAGGGCAAGATTGGCCAGCGCCAAGGTCCACGCCAAAGGGCCCTCGGAGCCCAACAGCGCAAGAACACGCCCATAAAGACCGAGGATACTCATGCGTGTTCTCGACAATTGCGTTCCCGGTTTCAGCATACGTTACAGGCTGTCCGCGGCAGACCAAAATAGATGCAATTTTGCGACCGGCTAAGCCCTGGTCCACCGATCACGATATTGCGATTTGTTGGGCCAGACTGGCCGGCCTTTAATAGTAAAAGTGTAGAAAAACAGGTTTCATTGGATGACAGTCATACCCTCCGTTTCTGACAAACGTACGCCGGGTCCCCGCGGCACAAACTCGGTTGTCGTTAAGCGCTCAATCATCCGCGATGGACACAAGTCTAGCGTGTCTTTGGAAGATCAATTCTGGGATGGCCTGCGCTATATCGCGGCGCGCGAAAACATGACGGTTTCGAAGTTGGTCGAGACCATTGATCACGGCCGCAACAGGCGTAACCTGTCGTCTGCAATCCGCGTATTCGTATTGGACTACTTCAGGCGCAACAGTCGGGATAGATTACCGTTCGAGGCGGACACTTCCGGCGCGAGTACGACGGCGCCATCTCTGGAAAATACAACCACGAAATAAATCATAGTAATAGTACACACATCGGTTTTTGAACTGCACTGGCGGACCATCATCACTGAGGCAAAGGAGATTAAAATGGCCAGGGGACGTCGTGGACTGGACCGTCGCCACCGCGATCGCGGTGGTAGAATTGAAAAAAAACACGGCAACACCCGGGTCGGTTCTCTCCGCAAGGAATACGGCCCTAAGTTCGCGAAAGGCCGGCGTAAAGACATGATGCTCAAGACATTGCTCAAGGAGACGGGCACCGCCTCATTGCACGAATATTTGCGGCGCCACCACAAGTGACGTTGGTGCCAACGCGCAAATCACAGCAGCCCTGCGCGACGGAAGCCTTCCAGATAGTGCGTGCGGTCCACGTCCCTTTTGAACGGCATCTCGCTGGCGAGCCAGTCTAGGGAGATATTGGGCTGCACGCGCCGCAGCTCGAGCAGGGCGGCTTTGGCGAGTTCCTTCTGCCCGAGCATGCCTGCGGCGGCGGTGAGCACCCTGTGACCGCCGACGAAATCATTGCGTAGACGGATGGATTCTCGCGCCAATCGTATGGCCTCGTCGTAGTTGTGTCCGACGTATTGCGAATAAGCGGCAATGCCGCAATAGATCGCCGAGAATGGATCGCGCGGACTTAGTCGCAGTGCGCGGCTTGCGGCCAGGTCTGCCTCCTGCCACCGCCCGCAATACGATAGCGCCAGGCCGTAATAGCCCTGTGCCAGCGAGAAGTTGGGGTTGAGCCGCAGCGCCAATTCAAATTCGGCGAGCGAATCGTCAAAACGCCGCGTGAACAGATAGACGTTCCCGAGCGCATAGTGTGCCCAAGGGTCTTCGCTGTCGGCTCGGATCGCCGCCAGCGCCGCTCGTTCGGCGACAGGTACTGACGCTGCCATGTCCGTCCAACCCATGTGCGCGCTGAAGGTATGAGTGGCGCCAAGCACACCGAGTGCCTGGCCATAGTTCGGATCAATGGCGGTCGCCTTCTCGAGCAGGGCCTGGGCAACCACATTGTCCTGTCTCGTCACTCGCCAGTAATGTGAAAGCGCCCGCATCACCAGGTCCCACGCATCCAAGCTGTCGGGCGGCTTGCGCTGGGCGTGAAAGTTCTCGGCCGCGTAAATTTGCGGTTCGATCGCGGCAACAATCGCCTCGGTGATTTCATCCTGCACAGCGAACACGTCGGCAATGTCACGGTCGTAGCGTTCAGCCCATATGTGGCTACCGGTTTCGACGTCGTTGAGCTGTGCGGTGATACGGACGCGATCGCCGCTTTTGCGCACGCTGCCCTCGACCACATAGCCGACGCCGAGCTCTTCGGCGATCTGCTTCATGTGGACGGTTTTGCCCTTGTATGTAAACGATGAGTTGCGTGCGATCACAAAAAACCAGCGCAATTTGGACAGTGCGGTGATGATGTCTTCGCTAATACCGTCGGAAAAATACTCGTGTTCCGGATCGCCGCTCATGTTGATGAAAGGGAGCACGGCGATGGCGGGCCGATCCGGCAGCGGCAGAGCCGACCGGGATGACTCATGGATATCGATCTGCGGTTCGATGCCCAAGGGCCGCAATTGAACGTCGGCGACGAAGCGCAGGCCTTTGCGGGCAATGGTGCGGATCAGTTTCTGCTTGCCGCCGCTATCACCCACCGCCTTGCGTGCGGCATTGATACGGCTGGTCAGGGTCGAATCGGAGACGACCCGGCCACCCCAGACCGAAGCGATGAGATCGTCCTTGCTGACGACGCGATCACGATTCTGCACCAGATATATCAGCAGATCGAATACCTGCGGCTCCACTGCAACAGGTTCGGCGCCGCGGAGCAGCTCGCGACGGTCGTCGTCAAGGGTATGATCGCCAAAGAGAAATTGCACGTTGGTTGCCCCCAACTGCACTTCAGAACCGGTCTCAGGAAATAATCAAGCTTGTCTCAAGGACAAATCAAGCTCCGCGCAAAGTCTTTTCGGTGCGGAGTCGGTACTCACATCTCAATCATGTTGGAAATTGGACAGGAGATTGTGATGCCAGCCGCAACGTTAACCGCCGTCAAACCTTCCGTGCAGGAGGCGCCCGCCGCATCGGCCGATCTGACAGTCATAAAAGCCCGGCAAAAGGCGGCCTGGTCATCGGGCAACTACGCGATCGTTGGCACGACCTTGCAGATCGTGGGCGAGGAACTATGCGAGGCACTTGATCTGCAAGCAGGCAGCAAAGTGCTCGACGTGGCCGCCGGCAACGGAATGGCCAGCCTGGCCGCCGCGCGGCGCTGGTGCGACGTCGTTTCGACGGATTACGTGGCGAGCCTGCTCGAGCAAGGTCGCGCCCGCGCTGTGGCCGAAGGCGCGGCTATCGAATTCAAGGAGGCCGATGCCGAGGCGCTGCCATTTTCTGATCGCACGTTCGATGCAGTACTCTCGACGTTCGGCGTGATGTTCACACCCAACCAGGACAAGGCCGCTGCAGAGCTTCTGCGCGTCTGCAAGCCGGGTGGCCAGATTGGCCTCACAAACTGGACCCCGGATGGCTTCATCGGACAAATGTTCAAGACAATCGGCAAACATTTGCCGCCGCCGGCAGCGGCCAAATCTCCTTTGCTCTGGGGCACGCGCGCGCGCCTGACCGAAATGTTTGAACCGGCCGCGGCCTGGATCAAAACCGAATCGCGCCACTACAATTTTCGCTACCGGTCAGCGCAACACTTCCTAGAGGTGTTCAGGACTTACTATGGCCCGATGCTCAAGGCCTTCTCGGCCCTTGAGACCCCCCAGCAGAATCGTCTGGAGAAGGATCTCTACGATCTCATTGCGCGCATGAATCGGGCGGATAACGGCACGATGGTCGTGCCGAGCGAATATCTGGAAGTCGTCATTATGAAGCGGTGATGTGCGTCGGCGGTTCGTTCGCGATTTGACCGCCGCGACAGCCAAAGCGATCGAGAAGGAAAAACATGATGGATGCCGCAACTTATGGGGGCGCTCGCGCCCCCGCAACGGCTGTTTCCAGCCGCGTGAAGACCGAAGCGCGCTACGGCCTCTTTGCGTGCTTCATGAATGCGTTGAGGAAATCGCGAATTCAGCAGGCGCGCCGCGTGCTCGAATATTACGCGCATCTATTGCCGGCAAATCAATCGATAAAGGTGAGACGATGAAACGTTATCTGATCGAACGGGACATACCGAATGTGGGCGGTCTGAACCCTATGCAACTCAAGGAGCTTGCGGCTAGATCCAACAGTGCCGTCTCCAAGCTTTCAACAAAAGTGCAGTGGATTCAATCGTTTATCGCTGCGGACAAAACCTTTTGTATCTACCTTGCGGAAAGCGAAGCTCTGGTTCGTGAGCATTCCCGTATAGCGGGTTTCCCGATAACGAGAGTGACTGAAGTACCGACAGTCATCGACCCGATGACTGCGAACGCTCGAGTGTTGCTCGAGGAGGTGGCGTGATGGAATTGATTTGGAATAATCCCTGGTTGGCCGCCGTTCTGTCGCCCGGCGAACCAATGCAGCGTTGCCCGATCACCGGCTTTCCATGCGAAGGCGATCTGTCCCATCTTTGCAAAGATTACGGTTGCGCCCGCAAAGGTGGTTTGTCGCCCCGCTCGAATGAAAATTAATTTGAGTTTCAGCGGGCCAGCCGACCCGTAGCAAGCGCCTGCAATCCTTGTGCGATCTCACGCTGCTCGGCATCGCGCGCCATGCGCTCGTAATCTGTTGCAGCTTTCAGCAACTGATCGCGTGCAATGTGAACGCGGAATTGTTCAGCCATCGATCGGCATTCCCGGGCTCGTGTCCGGCATCGTCGGCTTTCGGGAACGGCGAACGATAGAGACATAAGCGACTCGGGCCTGGGTGGTTCTCGCCTGAAAAACCCGGCGTCGCGCAATCTGTTCCATGATCGCGGCAAAAATTCGAATCCGCACGGTAAGATAGGACGGCCTGTTAATAACCGGTGTCCTAGTTTCATGTGCGGTCGAAATTTTTTGCGTCGTTTTTGTCGGCGAGCTCGCGGAATGTTTCTGCCATGTCGAGTAATCGGGCCTTGTCGTCAGGGTTCGCAATGCTCTGGGCAAGCCGGACGCATTCCGCGGCATATCGACGGTAATCGACAGCGGAAAATGGCGGCAATCAACCCTCCCGGCAGCCAGCCGTAAAAGTCGCGCCAACGTCGGTTCGTTCCCCGCCGTGTTCGGCTTTATCCCAAATTTTTTTCACAATAACAAAGTTCCATTGAAGCACGTTGCCTCATGCAGGGACTGAGGAGGCAATGGTGTTGGAGTCGGAAAAATACAGGCAAAAAAATACAGGCAATATGCAGCGGATTGCATTCGCATGGCCCGGACAATGTCGAAGGATAAAGTGACTTTGTTGGAGATCGCCGAAGCTTGGGAAAGACGTGCGCAGGAAGCTGAACTCAGGGAAAAGAAGAAAGACGGCACAGGCTGATGCCGTCGGGAGGTTTCAAAATAACGGTATATATGTATTATGTATAATGAGCAGAGCTTTATTGACCGGGCGTGCACCCCGCCTATGATTCATCATTGTTGATGGGGATGGAGTCCCCCGATAACCGCCGACAGGCTGATGACTCCTACCGGGCGGTTCGGCGGCGGTAGGAGATTGTCTCCCCGCCAGGTGCCCAGCAGAGAAGGGGCGCCGTGTTTGCATTGATCCCGTTGGATGTTTGGCTGGCGGCTGCACTTGCTGCTGCATTCGGCCTGGTGGCCATTTTCGGGCCATCGGCAGGCCTGTTCATCCTGATCTATGTTTGCCTTTGCGTGTATGTCGTCATCGAGGTCATCAGCGACGAAGTCGCGTGACGGCCGATGCTGGGGCAAACCTTGCGTCCGCGCGCCGACGCGCCGGTGACGATGGCGCTATTGAGTGGTGCCGCACCGGCCGATCTTGAGTTCCTTGCACGGGTCTTTGACCGCGCTGATGGTACCGAGAATCTTGGTACCGAGCTTGCCGTCCGGCTTGCGGATCACTTCCATCGCGTGCTCGTCGTTTACGATGTCGCGCGTCTCGGGATCGATGCTGATCTTGCCGCGCGGTCCGGACGCCTTCCATTGCTTGATTTCGTTGACAAACGTGTCGGCGTCGAATTTGCCGTTGAGTTTCTTGATGGTGTGGAAGACGGCGTCGATCGCGTCCCAGGCATTGGCCGATTCAAAATCGGGATAATTGTCCGGACCATAGGCCTCATGCCACGCCTTGACGAAAGCCTTGTTGGCGGGATTGTCGAGGTCGTTGCTGTATGAACTCATCACGATCGTTCCGATCGCGGCATCGCCCATGGTCTGAAGCTTGCTGTCGGGCACGACGTCTTTCGGCCCGATCAGCTTGACGCCGGCCTGGCGTAAACCGAGCTGGCCGTAGGTTTTGACCACCGCCGAGGCATGCGAGCCCGATGGGATAAACACGAAAAGGCAGTCGGGCTTCTGGTCCTTCACGCGCTGGAAGAATGGCGTCATGTCGGGAACCTGCGCCGGGTTGCCCATGGGAATGGCGTCAATCACCTTGCCGCCGGCCTTCTCGAAGCTGGTCTTGAACGCTTCCGTCGAATCCTTCCCCGGCGGGAAATCGGTATAGGCAGTAGCCGCCGTTTTGCACTTGAGTTTGTTTTCAGCGAAAGTGCCCATCGCGTAGCCGTCGTGCCACATGCTGAACGAGAAGCGCACGATGTATGGTGAGAGCTGCGTAATCCAGGCGGTGCCGGCATTGGCGATGATGAAGGGCACCTTGGCCTGCGTGATGACCGGCGCCATCGCGATTGCGGATGGCGAGTATACCACGCCAAGAATGAGATTCACCTTGTCACGGGTGATCAGCTCGGTCGCCGCGGTCTTGGCGTTTGCGCCGGACGGGGGGCCTTCGTCACGCTTGATGAGTTCAACGGTGTGTGGGGCAATATCCTTGGCGTGGAGCTTCATGTACAGGTCGAACGCCTTGTCCTGCACGTCGCCAAGATCGGCATTGGTGCCGGAATAAGGGATCAAAATCCCGATCTTGATCGTCTCGGCCTTCGCCGGCGCCGACAGCGCCACGCCCAGCGCCAGGCAGCCCAGCCATGTCACTCTTCGCATCGCACCCCCCTGAGACAATGTGCTTTTCTACTTGATAGTGGGAACTATAGCAGAGGGGTATTCGAGGGCGAGGCTGTCACGGGTGATTTACTTTGCGCGCATTCCGGGGTGAACGTATTGAGAACGGATGCGGCCAGGAACGATGCAAGATTGGCCTTGAGCGACTACACTATTGATCTGTCTCGTTGTGTAGGAGTTCCCCATGGCCCCGCGCGCGTACTGGAAGGGCTTCTTGCGCCTTTCGCTCGTGTCTTGCCCCATCCAGCTTTTCCCCGCCACGAGCGAGCGCGAAAAGGTCAGGTTCAATCAGATCAACAAAGAGACGGGCAACCGTATCCGCTATCGCAAGGTCGATGAGGACACCGGCGAAGAGGTACCGTCGGAGAATATCATCAAGGGCTATGAACTTGCCAAGGGACAATACATTGAGATTGACGACGACGAACTTGAGACAATTGCGCTCGAGAGCACGAAAACAATCGATATCGATGAATTTGTCCCAAAGTCTGAAATCGATGACCTTTACAATATCCGCCCGTACTACATCGCTCCCGATGGCAAGGTTGGGCAGGACGCGTTCGTCGTTATCCGCGACATCATCGAGAAAATGAATATGGTTGCGCTGGGCCGCGTCGTCCTGACCAGCCGTGAGCATATCATCGCCATGCAACCGCGCGGCAAAGGGCTTATGGGAACGTTGCTGCGGTACCCTTATGAGGTCCGCGACGAAAAAGAATATTTCGACGACATTCCGAATTTGAAAATCAGCAAAGACATGATGGATCTGGCAAAGCACATTGTCGAAACCAAATCAGGACACTTCAAACCGGAAAACTTCGAGGACCATTACGAAGCGGCGCTGAAGGAGCTCATCCAGAAGAAATCAAAAGGCATCAAGATCGAGGCTCCACAGGAACACGCTCCTGCCAAGGTCATCAATCTTATGGACGCATTGCGCCGAAGCGTAAAGGAAGAACGCCAATCCGGCCGCAAGCAGCCCGCGACTCGATCACGCAAGCGGATCGAAGGCCAGAAAGAAATGTTGTTCTCGATTTCCGGCAAGAAAGCCGGGAAAAAAGAAGAGACGAGGAAGCCAGCACCGGCAGCGCGTCGGCGCAAGGCGGGCTGAGCTGTTTCTTCTGTATGGCTGCCGGGTTGCAATGTCCGCCGATGATCCAAGGCGGACAAGTCATTCACAGTGACGAACGCCCGCTTTTTCTTAGCAGCGAATCATAGTCACGGTTTGATCTTTGCCGTCAGCTCCAGGAACCGTCACACTCTGCGCGGGGCAGCCGGACGGCGCAAATGTTATTCGTGGAGGAAGTGGTTCAGGAGGACTGGCAAAAAAACTAGGGGGATATCGGTGTGCCCAATCCCAAGGAACATCAAATTTGTATGTGTAATTGAAATCGCCTGCTATTGGCGCCGATATCGGTGGCGCGACCTCTAGCGGGCCATTCGATGGTCCCCAGAAGAAGCCGCCGGACCCCGGAAAGAAAGCGCCCACATTGCGTCCGTCGCGGTGAAGGTGCGATCGATGGACTGATGGATGGAATGGCGAATGCGTCGAAGCACCACCACGAGCTGCCCCTAAAAACTGGCCGAAAGCTTGGTTGGAGACAAGGGTCAGCGCTATGCCGACAGACATTATGAAGGCCGCATACACTTTATTACGCTTCATGGCACGCCCACCAATTCGCAACATCCCAAAACGCATACTAGGCTCGGCCTTTCGCACCCGCCAAGCACAAATCAATCATTAGTTAAGGCGTAAGCTTAATAGCTGGAAGGCTCGCACCTGGGCCGCTCTTGGCTCTTAGAACCGCGCGGTAATGCCGAATACGGGCCCATACATGCTCATATCATACTCATAGTGCGTCAGCCCGCTACCCTGTGAATAGTCAACTTGCAAGGCCTTGTACCCGACCATGCCGCTCCAGATGACAGTCTTCGATCGGCAAAATTCGTAGTCCAGGGTCGCGAGTGCCTGCCACGAGGACTTGCTGCCGGCACCGAACCCGCCGACGTCGCCGCTGACGACGAGATTCCAGCCGGGAGCAAACTGGTGGCGCAAACGCATTCCGACCAAAGGATCAATCCAGCTGACGTCACCTGATGCCAAAAGTGTGCCGTTGCCGGTCCGCGTCAATCCGACGATATTCGCTGTGCCGGATGCAGTCACTTCTGCGTCAGCGTGCTGCCACCAGACGCGCCCGCCGGCGTAAAGATCGAGCGCGGTGCGCGAGCCGGGTGAGGTCAGACCGCCCCAGCTTGCGATTTCATAAGCTGCGGCTGCCTCCGCGATGAGCATTTTGATGGTCAGTCCGGCGGATGCACCGACACTACCGCCGAGTTCGTCGGTGCCGCGCGATCGATTTAAACTCGCACCCAGGCCCAGCTTCATGTAGGCGATGTCGGTGAACAGTCCGAGGCGGCCATTGCGCGCTTCACCAAAGGCTGCGAGTTGAAACAGGCCTTTCGGAAACTGGGTGTGATCGAGAATGTCGAAGAAGCCGGCGTCGATGTCGGTCGTTATCCCCTTCACCGTCGTCGAGCCACTGAGTGACGTCGCCCAGACATATGGCGTGAGACTGAATGTCCAACCTTGAATTGCAGGCGGGGGCGTCATCGGCGCCTTGGTCGGCATCGCGACGTCGGCCGCCATCGCCGTGCTTGAGACACCGATCGCGATCGCGAACGACGCTATGATTGCGATTTTTGCGCGAGCGAGCCGAATATACACATCACCCCCCCAATAAGCTTGCCTACCCTTATCATCTTTTAGATCGTCGCGTTCCTCGTATCCAGATCACTCTCTTTTTATTTTACTGCAAGTTTACTGGCAAAACACGCAAATGTGCTTTCGGTCACCAGGCTCGTATATGCAATGCTGTTTGTAGCCGTGCACGAACTTCTTTTGATGCAAATCAACACTCGTCCCGATGGGTCTTTTAATGAGAAACGAGCGCTCAGCCGAGTGATAAGGGGAATGTAATGAAAACAAAACCATTGAAGAAGTGCGGAATCGCGCTGTGGTTGTCCTTTGTCGTCAGCGTCACAGCAGCGTCTTCGTTGGTGGCCCAGCAGATCACTGGCACGCCCGGGTCGCCGGGTGCGACGACGACAATTGACGGAAAGCAACTTCCGCCCCCCGATCCGAAATTTGGCGGCGTGATAAAGGATGACGCGCTACAGTCGAAACCTTGGTGGGCGCCCCGTGTCGTGCCGCCGAAAGGCGCGCCGAACGTGCTGCTGATCATCACCGACGACGCCGGCTTCGGCGTCCCGAGCACCTTCGGTGGGGTCATCCCGACGCCGAGCATGGATCGCGTCGCGGCTCAAGGTCTGCGCTACAATCGCATGTTCTCCACGGCTTTGTGCTCACCGACCCGCGCCGCCCTGATCACCGGGCGCAACCATCACTCGGCGGGGTTCGGCGTGATCTCGGAGCAGTCGACCGGCTTCCCCGGCTACAACAGCATCATCGACCGGGACAAGGCAACGATCGGACGCATCCTGCTGGAGAATGGCTACGCCACGTCGTGGTTTGGTAAAGACCACAATACGCCAGCCTTCGCCGCCAGTCAGGTCGGGCCGTTCGACCAGTGGCCGACCGGGATGGGCTTCGAGTACTTCTACGGCTTCGTCGGCGGCGACGCCAACCAGTGGCAGCCGAACCTGTTCCGCAACACGACGCAGATCTATCCATTCGAGGGCAAGCCGCCCGGCACCTGGAACCTGGTCACCGCGATGGCGGACGACGCCATCGACTACATGACGCGGATACACCAAACCCAGCCGGACAAGCCGATCTTCATCAAGTATGCGCCCGGCGCCACACATGCGCCGCACCACCCCATGAAGGAGTGGGTGGATAAAATCAGCGCGATGCACCTTTTCGACGATGGTTACGAGAAGCTGCGCGAGCGCATCTTCGAGAACCAGAAGCGGCTCGGTGTGATCCCCAAGGATGCGAACCTAACACCATGGCCGAAAGACATGCTGAAGCCGTGGGATCAGCTCACCGCGGACGAGAAGAAGCTGTTTATTCGCCAGGTTGAGGTGTTCGCCGCCTACGCCGCCTACAATGACCATGAGATCGGGCGCGTGATCCAGGCCTTCGAGGACCTGGGCAAGCTCGACAACACGCTGATCATCTATATCAACGGCGATAACGGCACCAGCGCCGAGGGCGGGCCGCTCGGCACGCCGAACGAGGTTGCATTCTTCAACGGCGTCAGTGTGCCGGTCGAAGTCCAGATGAAGTGGTACGATGTCTGGGGCACCGAGCAGACCTACAACCACATGTCGGCCGGCTGGTCGTGGGCCTTCGACACGCCGTTCGACTGGTTCAAGCAGAATGCGTCGCGGCTCGGCGGCATCAACCAGAACATGGTGGTGTCGTGGCCGGCACGCATCAAGGACAAGGGCGGTTTGCGCGAGCAGTTCATGCACGTGATCGACGTCGTGCCGACCATTCTTGAGGCGGCCGGCATCCGGGCACCCGAGATCGTCGACGGCATCAAGCAGAAGCCGATCGAAGGCACGAGCTTCGCCTATACCTTCGATGCAAAGAATGCCAAGGCGCCTTCGCGGCATACGACCCAGTATTTCGAGATGATGGGTCAATGGGCGCTATATAAAGACGGCTGGATGTTGAGCACCAAAGTGAACCGCGCCCCGTGGCAGGCGTTCGGTCCGGCCAATCCCGATCCGCTCAACAACCAGGAATTCCAGCTTTATGACCTGACCAAGGACTTCAGCCAGTCTGATGACATCGCGGCAAAGAACCCCGCGAAGGTCGCGGAGATGAGGAGGATGTTCGTCGAGGAGGCAAAGAAATACCAAGTCCTTCCACTGGATGCCTCGGTGGCGGCCCGTATCGTCGCGCCGCGTCCGAATATCACCGCCGGGCGCACCGAGTTTGTCTACACGCGGCCGATGGTCGGGTTACCGCAGGGCGATTCGCCGTTCCTGCTCAACAGCTCGTACACGATCACCGCCGACATCGACGTGCCGCAAGGCGGCGCCGAGGGCATGATGCTGACCTCCGGCGGGCGTTTCGCGGGTTATGGCTTCTACCTGCTGAAAGGCAAGCCAGTCTACCTGTGGAACCTGGTTGACCTCGAGCGCATCAAGTGGGAGAGCCCCGATGCGTTGACGCCAGGCCGGCACACCGTCGAGTTCGACTTCAAGTACGAAGGGATCGGTGCCGGCACGCTCGCGTTCAACAGCTTCAGCGGCGTCGGCCGCGCCGCCACCGGTACGCTGAAGGTGGACGGCAAGGTTGTTGCCACCAGGTCGATGGAAAAAACTTTGCCGATGATCCTGCAATGGGACGAGAGCTTTGACATCGGTTCCGACACGTTGACCGGCGTGAACGACGAGGATTACAAGCCGCCGTTCACCTTCACCGGCAAGCTCAACAAGCTGACGATCAAGGTTGATCGGCCGCAACTGTCACCTGAGGACATCAAGAAGCTCGAGGTGGCGATGCGGGCTGCCAGCGATGGACCGGTGGGCGATGATCTTGGTTTACTCAACAAGATCGAGATGCGGATCGACAAGAGAGAAGACTGCCGAAAGCAGGCTATCGCAAAAAAACTCGGTCTGGTCGAACGCCTCGACTTTGTGCGTGAATGCATGAAGTGAGTTGCAGACCGAAAGGCGAAGCAGGGGCGCACCGATGCCCTTTCCACTCGCCTTCGACACGCGGGTGCAGTCTCACTGATGCCACTGTGTGCTCAGGAAGGCCACCACGACGAAACTCGCTGGCGCGATGTGATTGTGACGGAAAATAAACAAGAATACGTTGCCGATTGACCGGCCGAAGCTTTCGTCTGAAGGTATCAATAACTTGCAAGAGGCGCAGCGTAACAACAAAGTGAGCGAATAATGATATGGTGTGTATGGGGAGCCAGGCTCCCCGTACGGCCATGACGGCCACGGTCAGGGAGAGTGCTATGAGGAAGTTTGTAATCGTTGCCGGTGTCGCGGCGATATCTCTCGGCGTTCAGGTTTACGCCGCGCTCGCCGACGATGTGCCGACTTTCAACATCCGCAAAAGTTGCAAGGCCGACGTGCAGGCCTATCAGAGCAATGCCGAAGGCCAGGCCAGTTCGGCAGCCTGCCTGAAGGATGAAGAAGGCGCGCGGACGACTCTCGTGAGCCAATGGACGCAATTTGCTCAGGACAGCAGGACGAGATGCGTGCGTATGGTGGGCGACGGCGCAGCCTCCCAGAGCTACGTCGAGTTGCTGACCTGCCTGCAGATGGCGAGGGACGTGAAAACTCTGCCGAAGAACTGACCATCCAGTGGTCGGGAACGAGGCTATGAGCGTTGGCAGCCCATCCCGGCTTCGCCAATTGCAGAAGCAGCACAGCGATCAGCTCCTGAGTGTGCTGACCGTTCTGCTGCTCGTAATGTTGTTTGTTGTCGCGCCGTTTCAGGCTGTTGGGGTCAAGACCTTCGACGTGTTCGGGGTGCTCGTCGGCCTGGTCATGATTGCCGGCGTGCTGATCATATCTGCAAGCCCTATGGCTACGGCCATTATGCTCGCCGGATTTTCACTGAATGCCGTGGTCGTCACAGCGCGGCTCATCAAGCCTCTGCCTTACGACCTTTATCTCGCGGCGGCGGGGTGGCTCATCAGCGTGAGCGTACTCGGGTACGTCGTTGCGCGGAAGGTGTTTAGTGCTGGCCGCATCAATGTCCACCGAATAGTGGGGGCAGTTCTGCTCTATCTGTTGATTGCAATGGCATTTGTGTCCCTGTTCATGATTGTCGGATTTTGGGTCCCGAATGCTTTCAACGGGATGGTTCTGGAAGATAATCAAAAGTTGTCGAGCAGCTTGATCTATTTCAGCTTTGTCACACTGACCACCATCGGCTATGGGGATATTGTGCCGATACACCCTGTTGCCCGCAGTCTGTGCAATCTCGAGTCGATTATTGGCCAACTTTATCCGGCGACATTGCTCGCGCGAATGGTTAGTTTGGAAATCGAGGCCCGACGTCAGTGAGCGTAATTATGTGGAGTGCCGTCATGCGAAATGTACTTGCGGCGTCCGTCCTTTTGGTCGCGGTGATTGCCTTCGCCATCCCGCTCCACGCACAGAACCCTTCCTGGTGCGCCATCATGGACAACGATGGCAACCTGCAGTGCAACTATTTCACAGAGCAGCAATGCCTACAGACGCTGAGCGGCATTGGCGGTCGATGTGTCCTCAATCCTGCCGGAAGCGGGCCGCAATCGAATCCCTATCCGCCGACATCGGAAAACGCGCAAGGCTTGTTGCAGTTGCAGATGCAGAATCCGGGCCCGCCACCTGGGTTAGGCGCGGTTCCGCCCCCGCCGAACAACTGATCTCGTAAAGAACGTAGGAGGCCAATCATGCCGACTCGTCTCGTCATCATCGGATCCGCGCTGCTGGCTTGCGGCCAAGCTTTCGCGCAACAGCAGACCATCGTGGTACCCGATAACCTGTTCACTCAGGCCGGGTTCGTCGTCAAATACGCGACGACGCCGGAAAAGACAGCGATCCTGAAATCGTTGCCGCCGGACAAGCTTGTGACACGAAGGAAGGATGGCCAGCTTTATTACGTTTATGCCGATGCCGCCGGCTGCAATTGCGCTTATGTGGGGACGCCGGAGGCCTATGCGGCATACCGCAACTGGGCGAATATTGGCCCAGGCGGCAACGGTGGTTCTCTGAACGCCATGGATGCGATCGATTCCGAGCCCGGGCCTGCTTACGTTCCGGACAATACACTCTATCCCAGCATGGGCAGCATCCTGCAGCCGGATTTCTAAGCCAGCCGGTACCGTGAGCGTTGATGGCATCCAGCCGTTCACGAACGCGAAAAGCGCTTACGATCCTCGCGGTCGTTCTCGTTGCCTACGGGGTCACGGCCTACATCCTGCTCCCGCTGGCGTGGACCCATTACGAGCACCAGAGGGGGCTCGCCGGACTCCCGATGGTGACACGAACGGGGCAGGATATTCCGGGTGACCCGATCAATGTTGGACTGGCCGGGACGAAAGAGGACGTTTTGTGCGCTATGCATGCAGCGGGCTGGTTTCCCGCTGATCCGATCACATTCAAATCAAGCGTGGAGATCATCGGCAGCGTGATCCTGCGCAGGCCTTACCGTGATGCACCGGTGAGCCCGCTTTTTTATGAAGGGCGTCGTGAGGATCTTGCGTTCGAAAAGCCGGTCGGAGATAGCGCCGACCGGCGCAACCACGTTCGTCTCTGGGAAGTGCTCAAGCAAGGACAGGAGAGCAGGCCGGTGTGGCTCGGCTCCGCTACGTTCGACCGCGATGTTGGCTTAAGCCGTTATACGGGACAGGTCACGCATCATATCGGGCCTGATATCGACGCAGAGCGGGACGAACTGACCGACGATTTGAAAAAGGCAAAAGTCGTGCAGGCCATATATGAGGTGACCGGTGTCGGGCCAACGCTTATCGGCCACAACGGCGAAGGCGATCGCTATTACACCGACGGCGAGATCAAGATTTCCCGTCTCGTCGCGGGCTGCAATACGAAAACGGAGACGACTGTTGAACTGGCCAATCCACCGATGGTCGATTTGAAAAATGAAACGTGGAAGGCTATCGCTGGAACGCTGGAGTCTAGGACGTCCAAGTGAGGGACTGTCGTCTACAACTCTTCACCGACCTGCCAATCTCGCTTGACGCTGCGTGATTGTGACGCCCGGCTGGTCCTCTGTGGCGCGACCTGCCACACGCCCTGGCACATGGTTGCGTTCACGCAAATATCTCCGACGCTTCCGGCGGCAACCCAGCCGCCACCGCCGGCCTGCCAATCCCTGCGTGTGTTATTGGCCTGACCGCGGCTGCCAAAGCCGGGCCCTTTGTGCCACACACCCGGCATGTTCGCCCATTTGTTTCCTTGACCACCGAAACCGGGGACCGAATGCCATTGTCCCTGGGCGAGCGAATTGTGATGCATGTTGTGCTGCCCAAAATTTTGCATTCCATGCGAATGTTGTCCCTTGAACGAAAAGTGGCGCATCTGGCCGCGCATGTGTTGCGCACCGCCATGCATCGCTGGTCCATGCCAGCCTGAGCTCATGCCTCCGTGGCCACCTCTGCCCCCGCCACCACCTCCGCCGCGCGCCAACGCTTCGCTCGCAAAGTAACCAGCGCCGAGAAGAGTGGCGGCTGTGAAAGCAAGAATGACCGTTCTGCGCATGCCGAAATCTCAACTGTGCCTGGCGAGTTCGTTCCCCCCTCGCGGGCTTGTCAGCGGGAATACTTGTCCGAGGTCATACTCGCTGAAATGTTAGCCGCGTAAAAGTATGCCACAACGGGCCCTGCGCGTTAACCTGAAGAATAAAGTTTAATTCCAGTGGTTATTGCCAAAGCTGTGGCAGCTTGGGTTGGCACTCGTGCATTTCCATCACTCTGTGCCACAGTGACGTGGTGGCCTTCGGCAACATGCGTGCTGACGGTTGGGCTCGATGAACTGGCGCCTTGGTTTTCTCAGATTGTGGGTGGTTTTTTCCGTGCTTTGGCTCGCAGGCTGCGGGGCATGGGCGTTTTTCCAGTCGAACGGCAGTATCAGCGCCAGATATCCTGTGACCGATCCCAGTGGTTTGAAATTTATTGTGACCGCTCCGGTCGGCACGGCCAAATCCGACATATTGCCCTTCATGCGGAACTCGGCGGCCGTAAGAAAGTGGCAGGCCGATTGCGGCAACGAGCGCAGCGAGTTGTGCAGGCAAGAAATCCCGGTTCGAATGCCCGGTGTCCTTCTGAACATTGTGCAATTTCTGGTGTTCGCTACTTGCGTACCGCTTCTTGTTCTCGTACTCGGTCTCATTAGCGGCTGGGTGATCTCGGGTTTCCAGAGGCCGGTTACTCCCAAATCCTGAAAGACCAAGCCCGGCGCTTGCCGCGCCGGGCGTCTTCAATTTCTTTGCTGGCAATATTGGACCCAGGTCCAATAGGCGGGGCAGGTCGCCATTCTAAAATCGCACTGCAGAATGCGGCCAGCTACAATCTCGACCAGGTTTTGCAGCAGGTGAAAGACATGAAGACGTTCAGTCACCCGGGCGAATAACCGCGGCAGCTGCTCGACCCGAAACTGCGTGCGTCCGGCGACGGGCGCACGCATCACTTCTCAGCGTCAACCATGCATTCAAATGCTCATCGAATTGAGGAAGTCATGTTACGAACACTGACAACGCTCGTCCTCGCGCTGGCCTTGGCAGGACCGGCATCTGCTCAGGCGCCTGGAAACTGGACTCAAGTTGGCATGCTCACATGCAAGCTCAATCCGAGCATCGGTTTCGTCATCGCCGGCCATCAGTCCATGGAATGTCGCTTTGTTCCGAATACGGCTGATCCGCCGCAGGCTTATCAGGGCGCGCTGAATATGGTTGGGATCAATATCGGGATCAGCGCCGGCGGTGTGCTCGGATGGGCGGTCCTCGCGCCGACGAAAGGTATACCGGCCGGCGCGCTCGCCGGTGAATATGTCGGTGCATCCGGCGATCTCGGAATCGGCCTCGGCGCCGGAGCCAATGTTTTGATTGGCGGCTCTGCCCGCACTCTCGCGCTGCAACCCGTCTCCCTCGAAGGGTCGATCGCAGTCGATGTTGCGCTCGGAGTTTCATCGCTGAAGCTGCGACCGGCGTTATGACACAGGCAAACCTAAAGTCTGGAGGACTCCATGAGACGCAAAATATTTCAGGGTGCAGCAATTGCCGCGGCCGTGCTCTGTAGCGCGTTGAGCTCCGCCGACGCCCAGCAACAACAAAAGCCCAACATCATCCTCATCCTGTCCGACGATTTCGGTTACGGAGATGCGGGTGCGTATGGTGGCGGCGAAAACCGCGGCATGCCAACGCCCAGTCTGGACCGCTTGGCGGCCGAGGGCATGCAGTTCATGTCGTTCTACGCGCAGCCGAGCTGCACGCCAGGGCGCGCCGCGGTGCAGACCGGTCGCATTCCTAATCGCAGCGGCATGACCACCGTCGCCTTCCAAGGTGAAGGCGGTGGGCTTCCGGCTGCCGAGTGGACGTTGGCGTCCGTGCTGAAGACAGGCGGCTACAAGACGTTCTTCACCGGTAAATGGCACCTGGGCGAAGCTGATTATGCGTTACCGAACGCGCAGGGTTACGACGAGATGAAGTATGCGGGCCTGTATCATCTCAACGCCTATACTTACGGCGACCCAACCTGGTTCCCGGACATGGACCCCGAGCTGCGCGCCATGTTCCAGCGCGTCACCAAGGGCGCCATGTCAGGAAATGCAGGGCAGCCGGCAAAGGAAGAATTCAAGATCAACGGTCAGTACGTCAACACGCCGGTCATCAATGGCCACGAAGGCGTCGTCGGGATTCCGTTCTTTGACGAGTATGTTGAAAAGGCCTCACTCGACTATCTCGACCGCAACGCTCGGTCGACGCAGCCCTTCTTCATGAGCATCAACTTCATGAAGGTACATCAACCAAATATGCCAGCGCCTGAATTCCAGCTCAAATCACTCTCGAAAAGCAAATATGCAGACTCGGTTGTAGAGAACGACACGCGGATTGGAAGGGTCCTGGACAAGATCCGTGCGCTCGGCCTCGACAAGAACACCTACGTGTTCTGGACGACGGACAACGGCGCTTGGCAGGACGTTTACCCTGATGCGGGCTATACGCCATTCCGCGGAACGAAGGGCACGGTGCGGGAGGGCGGCAATCGCGTTCCCTCGCTCGCCTGGGGTCCCCGGATCAAGCCAGGCTCCAAGAGCTCCGATATTGTCGGCGGCCTTGATTATATGGCTACTTTCGCGGCGCTTGCGGGGGTGAAACTGCCGGAGAATGATCGCGCCGGTCAGCCAATCATCTTCGACAGCTATGATATGTCGCCTATTCTGTTTGGCACAGGCAGGTCGGCGCGTAAAAATTGGTTCTATTTCACCGAGAATGAGTTGACGCCGGGCGCCGCCCGCGCGGGCAACTACAAGGCCGTGTTCAACCTGCGTGGCGATGACGGTGTGAAGACAGGCGGCCTTGCCGTCGACTCCAACCTTGGCTGGAAAGGTGCGGAGTCCTACGTCGCGACCGTGCCACAGGTCTTCGACCTGTGGCAGGACCCACAGGAACGCTACGACATCTTCATGAACAACTACACGGAGCGCACCTGGGTGATGATAACCATTAGTGACGCAATCAAAGAGTTGATGAAGACCTATGTGAAATACCCACCGCGCAAGTTGCAGAGCCAAAGCTATTCAGGACCGATCACTCTTACCAACTATGAAAGGTTCCAGTTCATCAGGGATCAGCTCTCGAAAGAAGGTGTCACGATCTCACTGCCCACGGGCAACTGATCAGGCACAGCGGCCCCGGAACAATGGTTCCGAGCCGCTTTGTTTCGTCCATAGCCCAATCGGAGATCGCCAATGAGATACCACATTCACAGGCGCGCGGTTTTGACAGCGCTGCTCATGTCAGCCGCCGGCGCGATAGTCATTTCCAGATCTCCTGCG
>Ga0335084_10001476_pt1 | contig 22065 bp, 16 predicted proteins | sample Lox_Sample_44_FD_206721 | JGI IMG/M metagenome (GOLD analysis project Ga0335084, IMG submission 206721) | Soil microbial communities from Loxahatchee National Wildlife Refuge, Florida, United States - Lox_Sample_4.4 | ecosystem: Environmental > Terrestrial > Soil > Wetlands | place: USA...
CGGCGCAGCTCAACGTGAACGGCGGCGCGATCGCGCTCGGCCACCCGCTCGGCTGCACGGGCGTGAAGCTGATGACGACCTTGCTCCACGAGCTCGAGCTCAGCGGCGGCCGCTACGGCCTCCAGACTATGTGCGAAGGCGGGGGGCTCGCCAACGCCACCTTGATCGAGCGACTCTGATCGCGATGTCCCGCCGCGCGCCCGCGGAGGAGTCCGGATGAAGTTCGGGATCTTCTACGAGCACCAGCTGCCCCGGCCCTGGCGCGAGGGCGACGAGCTGCGCCTCTTCCAGGAAGCGCTCGACCAGGTCGAGCTCGCCGACCGCCTCGGCATCGACTACGCGTGGGAGGTCGAGCACCACTTCCTCGAGGAGTACTCGCACTCCTCCGCGCCCGAGGTCTTCCTCGCGGCCTGCTCGCAGCGGACGAAGCGCATCCGGCTCGGCCACGGCATCGTGTTGATGCCGCCCGGCTACAACGCGCCCGCGCGCGTCGCCGAGCGCATCGCCACGCTCGACCTCGTCTCGCAGGGCCGCGTCGACTTCGGCACCGGCGAGTCGTCGTCGCTCGCGGAGCTCGGCGGCTTCGGCGTCCCGGTCGCGGAGAAGCGCGCGATGTGGCGCGAGGCGGTCGAGCAGGTCGCCAACATGCTCGTGATGGACCCGTACCCCGGCTACACCGGAAAGTACTTCTCGATGCCATGCCGCAACGTGATCCCGAAGCCGGTGCAGAAGCCGCACCCGCCGCTGTGGGTCGCGTGCAGCAACCGCGACACGATCCACCTCGCGGCGCGCTGCGGGATCGGCGCGCTGACCTTCGCCTTCGTCGACCCGGCGGAGGCGCGCAAGTGGGTCTCCGAGTACTACGAGCTGATCCGCACGGAGTGCGTGCCGATCGGCCACGCGGTCAACGCCAACATCGCGATGGTGACGGGCTTCTCCTGCCACGACGACGAGGCCGAGGCGCGGCGGCGCGGCGAGGACGGCTTCCGCTTCTTCGGCTACGGGCTCGGACACCACTACGTCTTCGGGACGCACAAGCCGGGCCGCACCGACGTGTGGGCGAACTTCGAGAAGGCGCGCGCGCTGCTGCCCGACGCGGGCGCCTCGCGCGGGATCGGCACGCCGGACCAGCTGCGCCAGCACCTCGAGAGCTTCGAGGAGGCGGGCGTCGACCAGGTGATCTTCATCCAGCAGGGCGGTCGCAACCGGCACCAGCACATCTGCGAGTCGCTCGAGCTCTTCGCTTCGCGCGTGCTGCCGGAGTTCCGAGCGCGCGCGGAGGCGCGCGTGCGCCGCAAGGAGGAGGAGCTCGCGCCCGCGATCGAGAAGGCGCTCGCGAAAAAATCGTGGATGCGCCCGCTCTCCGACGCAGAGATCCCCGAGCTCGTCGCGCTCGGTCGCCAGATCGCGCAGCAGACCCCGGAGCTCGCGGACAACTCGGCAAGCCGCGCGAGCGGACTGCCGGTTCCGCTCGCGGACCCGCTCGCAGGCTCGCGTTGAGCGACTAAGATCCCGCCCCAGCGGACCGCGGGATCCGCACGCAAAGGGGGGTGGAGATGATCCGCAAGCTCGCGATCACGGCGATCGCGCTCGCGTCCGTCGCATGCATGACGGTCGGCGAGGACTTCGCCGTCGGGAAGGTCTCGCACATCCAGATCGGCAAGACGACCGAGAAGGACGTGCGCCAGATGTTCGGACAGCCGTGGCGCACGGGCCTCGAGGACGGCCAGCGCACGTGGACCTACGGCTACTACAAGTACAACCTCGTCGGCGCCTCGCAGACGCGCGACCTCGTGATCCGCTACGACGACAAGGGCGTGGTGCGCTCGTACACGTTCAACTCGACGTACCCGGAGGATGTGCAGTAGCCGAGATAGCGGGTAAGCAAGGAGGCCGACTCACCAGAGTCGGCCTACGCGCGCAAGCGCCGAAGGCGCGCGCAGCGAGCCGCAGGCGAGCGAAGGTGGGCCCCCGCGAAGGCAGGCGCAGCCGAACGAAGGCGGCAGCCCGAGCGCGAGCGATCAGCGAGCGCGAAGGCCCGGCTCAGACTCGGCTATGATGGCCGGCCTTCGATTCCGGCCGGGCCCCTCATGCAAATCGACCTCACCGACGAGCAGAAGCAGCTCCAGACGGAGCTGCGCGCGTACTTCGCGAAGCTGGTGCCGCCCGAGGTGCGCCGGCAGATCAAGGGGCTCGAGACCGGACCGCTCCACAAGGAGCTGATCCGGCGCATGGGCAAGGACGGCTGGCTCGGCGTCGGTTGGCCGCGCGAGTACGGCGGTCAGGGCCGCACCGCGATCGAGCAGATGATCTGGTTCGAGGAGGCGCGCCGCGCCGGCGCGCCGGTTCCCTTCGTGACCTTGAACACGGTCGGCCCGACCTTGATGGCGGCCGGCAGCGAGGCGCAGAAGCAGACCTTCCTGCGCGGCATCCTGGCCGGCGAGGTCCACTTCGCGATCGGCTACTCGGAGCCCGCCGCCGGCACGGACCTCGCCTCGCTCCAGACCTCCGCCGTGCGCGACGGCGACCACTACGTCGTGAACGGCACGAAAATCTTCACCAGCGGCGCCGACGCGGCCGACTATGTCTGGCTCGCCTGCCGCACCGACCCGGCAGCGCCGAAGCACAAGGGCATCTCGATCCTGATCGTCGACACGAAGCTGAAAGGCTTCTCGTGGGCGCCGATCCACGTGCTCGGTGACGGCCACACCAACATGACCTACTACGAGAACGTGCGCGTGCCCGCGAGCATGCTCGTCGGCGAGGAGAACCGCGGCTGGCAGCTCATCACGATGCAGCTGAACCACGAGCGCATCGGGCTCGCGGCCTTCAGCTCCTACGCGCACGCGCTCTTCGAGCGCGTGCTCGCCTTCGCGCGCGAGACGGCCTGCGAGACCGGTGCGCCGATCGCGTCGCTGCCGTGGGTGCAGAGCTGCCTCGGCGAGGCGTTCGCGCGGCTCGAGGCGCTGAAGGTGCTGAACTGGCGCATGGGCTGGTCGCTCGAGCGCGGCTCGCTCGAGCCGGCCTTCGCGTCGGGTGTGAAGGTCCACAGCACCGAGGCGCTGATCGAGGTCTACCGGCTGCTGCTCGAGGTGCTCGGACTGCCGGGCGCACTGAAGCAGGACTCGCCCGGCGCGGTGCTGCGCGGCGAGCTCGAGCGCGAGTGGCGCCATTGCCAGATCAACACCTTCGGTGGCGGCGTCAACGAGGTGCAGCGCGAGATCGTCGCGATGATGGGCCTCGGCCTGCCGCGCGCCCCTCGTTAGGCGAGTACCCGTGACGCAGGACGAGCTCGGCCGGAAGCTGCGCGGCGTGATCGGCGTCGAGGCCCCGGCCTTCTTCGCCCGCGATCCCGTCAATCAGCCGATGATCCGCCACTGGTGCGACGCGGTCGGCGACCGCAACCCGGTCTACACCGATGCGGCGTTCGCCGCGGCGTCGCGGCACGGCGGCATCGTCGCGCCGCCGACGATGCTCCAGGCCTGGACGATGCCGGGCCTCGTGTCGCGCGCCGAGCTGCCGGGCTACGACGGGGCGCACCCCCTGCGGCGCGTGATGGAGCTGCTCGACGGCGCCGGCTACACCTCGGTGGTCGCGACCAACTGCCGCCAGGAGTACCGGCGCTATCTCGTGCCGGGCGACGTGCTCAGCGTGACGACGCGCATCGAGTCGGTCTCCGAAGAGAAGCAGACCGCGCTCGGCGCCGGCCGCTTCGTCGACGAGCTGATGATCTATCGCGACGCGCGCGGCGAGGAGGTCGCGCGCATGCGCTTCCGCATCCTCAAGTTCGAGCCGCGCGCGCAGGCGGTCGGCGCCGCACGCGCGCAGGCGGTCAGCGCCGCTGCGAAGCCGGCCGAGGCCCCGCGCGCGCACCGGCGGCCGCGCCCGGGCCGCTCGCGCGACAACGACTTCTTCTGGGAGGGCGTCCTGCAGCGCGAGCTCCGCATCCAGCGCTGCGCGCGCTGCGGCAAGCTGCGGCACCCGCCGGGCCCCATGTGTCCTTCCTGCCACTCGCTCGAGTGGGACTTCGTGCGAGCCAGCGGGCGAGGGCGCCTCTTCTCCTACGTCGTCGCGCACCACCCGCCGATTCCGCCCTTCGACTACCCGAACCTGATTGCGCTCGTCGAGCTCGAGGAGGGGACGCGTCTCGTCTCGAACCTCGTCGGCGTCGCGCCCGGAAAGGCCGCGATCGGCATGGCCGTCGAGATCGAGTTCACGCAGGTCGATCCGGAGCTCGTGCTGCCGCTGTTCCGACCCGCGCAGGCTGGGAACTAGCATGGATTTCTCGCTCTCCGAGACGCAGGAGTCGGTGCGCGACCTCGCGCGCCAGGTCTTCACCGGCGGCGTGCGCCACGAGCGGCTGCTCGAGCTCGAGCGCAGCGGCGAGTGGTTCGACGCGGAGCTGTGGAAGGCGTTGGTCGCAGCAGGGCTGCCGGCCGTGGCCGTGCCCGAGCGCTGCGGCGGCAGCGGCCTCGGCATCCTCGAGCTCTGCCTCGTGCTCGAGGAGCAGGGCCGCGCCGTCGCGCCGGTACCGCTGTTCGCCACTTCGCTCTGCGGCGCGCTGCCGATCGCCGAGTTCGGGAGCCCGGCACAGCAGGACCGCTGGCTGCGGCCGCTCGTGGACGAGGGCGCGCTGCTCTCCGCGGCGCTCGTCGAGCCGGCTGCGACGGATCCGCTGCTCCCGCGTTGTGAGGCGCGTCGCGAGGCGGGCGGCTGGCGGCTCTCGGGCATCAAGGACTGCGTGCCCGTCGCGGACCGCGCGATCGCGGTGCTCGTGCCGGCGCAGACACCAGAAGGCGTCGGGCTCTTCGCGCTCGATCCGCGCGGCGCTGGCGTGGCGCTCGAGCGCCAGATCACGACCCACCGTGAGCCGCAATACCGGATCACGCTCGACGGCGCTCCGGTCGCCGACGACGCGATGCTCGGCGCGCCCGGTCGCGGCGCCGCGCAGCTCGCCTGGCTGGTCGAGCGCGCGATGCTCGGGCTCGCGGCGATCCAGCTCGGCGTGGTGCAGTCGGCGCTGCGCGACACCGCCGCGTACATCGCAGAGCGAAAGCAGTTCGGGCGTCCCATCGCGACCTTCCAGGGCGTGGCGCTGCGCGCCGCCGACGCCTGGATCGACGTCGAGGCGCTGCGCGCGGTCGTGATGCAGGCGGCCTGGCAGGCCTCCGCGGGGCGCGACGCCGCCGCCGCGATCGGCGCGGCGAAGTGGTGGGCCGCGGAAGCGGGTCAGCGCGTGGTCCACACGGCGCAGCACCTGCACGGGGGCATCGGTTCCGACATCGAGTACCCGGTGCACCGCTACTTCCTGTGGTCGAAGCAGAACGAGCTGCTGCTCGGCGGCGCGTCGCAGCAGGCCGCGCGCCTCGGCGTTCTCCTCACGAGCTCGCGCGCGTGAAGGCCCGACGCACGCTCCGCCCGGACGAGGTGAAGGTCGGCGACGAGCTGCCGCCGCTCGCGGTGCCGATCACCGCGACGACGATCGTCGCCGGCGCGATCGCCTCTCGCGACTACCAGGACGTCCACCACGACCACGCGCTCGCCATCCAGCGCGGGTCGAAGGACATCTTCATGAACATCCTGACGACGAACGGCTGGGTCGGCCGCTACGTGACCGACTGGGCCGGCCCGGAGGCGTTCCTCCGCGTCGTCGACATCACGCTCGGCGCGCCGAACTACCCGGGCGACACGATGACGCTCTCCGGCCGCGTGACCGCCGTCGCGGGCGACGTCGTCACGCTCGCGGTGCGCGGCGCGAACGGCCTCGGCGACCACGTGAAGGGGACGGTCGAGCTCTCGCTCCCGGGTGGCGCGCGCGCGTGAAGCAAGGCGACGTCGCGCTCTCGGACCGCACCGCCATCGCCGGCATCGGCGCGACCGAGTTCTCGAAGGACTCGGGCCGCAGCGAGCTGCGGCTGGCGGTCGAGGCGGTGGCGGCCGCGCTCGACGACGCAGGTTTGCGTCCCGAGGAGGTGGACGGCATGGCCACCTTCACGATGGACAACAACCCCGAGATCGAGGTGAACCGCTACCTCGGCGGCGGCGACCTGCGCTTCTTCTCGCGCACGCACTACGGCGGCGGCGCCGCGTGCGCGCCGCTGCTGCACGCGGCGATGGCCGTCGCGACGGGCGTCTGCAAGGCGGTCGTCTGCTACCGCGCGATGAACGAGCGCTCGCAGCAGCGCTTCGGCATCGGCGTGCAGGATCGGCCGCCGGCGCCGCGCGCCGAGGAGGTGCACTTCGGCTGGCACTCGCCCTACGGCCTGCTGACGCCGGCGTCGTGGGTCGCGATGAACGCGCAGCGCTACCTGCACGAGTTCGGCGCGACCACCGAGTCCTTCGGACACATCGCGGTGGCGGACCGCAAGCACGCGGCGACGAACCCGAAGGCGTGGTTCTACCAGAAGCCGATCACGCTCGAGGACCACCGGCGCTCGCGCTGGATCGTCGAGCCGCTGCGCCTGCTCGACTGCTGTCAGGAGAGCGACGGCGCGGTCGCCGTCGTGGTGACGTCGCTCGAGCGCGCGCGCGACCTGCGCCAGCCGCCGGTGCGGATCGCGGCCGCCGCCCAGGGCGCCACCACCGATCAGCAGATGATGACCCGCTACTACAGCCCCGAGATCACGGGGCTCCCCGAGATGGAGCTCGTGGCGCGCCAGCTCTACGCGATGTCCGGCATCGGCCCGCGCGAGATCCAGACCGCGGTCCTCTACGACCACTTCACGCCCTTCGTGCTGACGCAGCTCGAGGCTTTCGGCTTCTGCGGGCGCGGCGAGGCGAAGGACTTCGTGCCGGGCGGCCGCATCGAGCTCGGCGGCGAGCTGCCGATCAACACGCACGGGGGTCAGCTCGGCGAGGCGTACATCCACGGCATGAACGGCATCGCCGAGGGCGTGCGTCAGGTGCGTGGCACCTCGCAGAACCCGGTGAAGGACGTCGAGCACGTGCTCGTCACCGCCGGCACCGGAGTTCCGACCAGCGCGGTGATTCTGCGGCGGGACTGAGGCCCTCGCGGTAGGGTCTGCGACCTCATCCGGAGGTTCGTCGTGTCTGCACCGCTTCGAGTCGGCTCCGTATTCGCCGCGCTGATCGCGCTCGTCGCCTGTGCGTCGAAGGATGCGATCCCCGTGTCGACGAACTTCGACCCGCTGTACCGCTTCCCGGCTCGCTCGACCTACGCCTGGGACGACGCCGCCAACACCTTCCCGAACAACCCGGACATCGATCGCAAGGAGATGGACGCGCTCCTGAAGGACGTCGCCAACGAGGCGTTCGCGGCGCGCGGCTACCGCGTCGCCACCGGTCCGGCGGACTATCGCCTGTCCTATCAGTTCGCGGTCCAGAGCCGCAGAGGCGTGGAGTCGATCGCCGTGGGCTCGCTCTCCCTGCTGCTGACCGAGACGAGCTCCGGACGGCGCGTCTGGACCGGGTTCGGACAGGCCGAGGTCTTTGTGGGGCTCAAGCCCGAGGAGCGCCGCGCGCGGCTCCGCGATGCGATGGAGCGGATGCTCCAGAACTTCCCGCCGAATCAGCGCCCGAGCTGAGCGGCTCGCGCCACTCCGCTACCACCCGCGAAACCGGCTGATTCTCCTCGATTCTGGCCAGCTCCGCGAAGCCCGAGCGCCGCAGCGTCTCGCGCACGTTGCCGCGCGCCTCGGCGAGGCGCAGCGCGATGCCGCGCTCGCCGAGCGCGTGGTGGAGCTCCTCCAGCAGCGCGGCCCCGGCGAGGTCGACCATCGGCACGGTGCCGAGGAAGAAGACCGCCAGCCGGATGCCCTCGCTGCGCTCGGCCAGCAGCTCGAAGAAGCGATCGCGCACGTGCTCGACGTTGAAGTAGAGGAGCGAGGCGTCGCAGCGGAAGACGAAGACGTCCGGCAGGCGCTCGTTCTCCGGGTGCCGCACGGCGTCGGCCCAGTAGTCGGTGCCGGCGACGTGGCCGAGCTCGGTGGTGTAGGGCACGGCGCCGCGGCGCAGCAGCAGCACGAGCGAGATCACGGCGCCGATCAAGACGCCGCGCAGCAGCCCCGAGCCGAGCACGCCGAGCAGCGCCGCGAAGGCGATCGCGGCCTCCGCGCGGCTGAAGTGCCAGAGCTCGCGCCAGGCCGAGATCTTGAACAGGCCCGCGACGGCCACCAGCACGATCGCCGCCAGCACCGGCTTCGGCAGGTCGTGGAGCAGCCCCGAGAGGAAGAGCGCGACGAGCATGACGAGGAGCGCCGCCACCAGCCCCGAGAGCGGCGTCTTCGCGCCGCCGCTCTCGTTGACGAGGGACTGCGACATGCCGCCGCTGATCGGGAAGCCGCGGCCGAGCGCCGCGCCGAGGTTCGACGCCGAGAGCGCGAGGAACTCCTGATTCGCATCGAGCCGGTAGCGGTGCTTCGCGGCGAAGGTCCGGCCGATCGCGGTGGTCTCGACGGCGCCGAGCAGGAAGCAGGCCATCGCGAGCGGCAGCAGCGCGTTCCAGTCCTGCGCGTGCACGGCCGGCAGCCCGAGGCGCGGCAGCCCCTGCGGCACCGCGCCGAGCAGCTCGACGCCGCGCGCTTCGAGGCCGAGCCACGGTACGCACGCGATGCCAGCCACCAGCACGACGAGCGACACCGGTCGGTTCGGCAGCCAGCGCTTGCCCGCGATCAGCAGGGCCAGCGCGCCGAGGCCGAGCGCGACGGAGGTCGGGTTCGATTCGCCGAGGTGACGGACGAAGTCGGCGCAGCGCTGCCAGAAGTTTCCGTGCGAGCCGTGGATGCCGCAGAGCTTCGGAAGCTGCGAGATGGCGAGCACGAGCGCGACGCCGCTCTTGAAGCCGACCAACACCGTTTCGGAGATGAAGTTCACGACCGAGCCCGCGCGCAGGGCCCACGCGCAGAGCGCGAGCGCCGCGACGAGCCCTGCGGTCGCCGCCGCGAGCGCCGCGTAGCGGGCGGCGTCGCCCTGCGAGAGCGCACCGAGCGAGGTGCCAACCAGCAACGAGATCGCGGAGGTGACCGTGACGATCGTCTGCTGCCCGCTGCAGAAGAGCCAGAAGACGAGGCCTCCGAAGAGGCAGGCGTAGAGTCCCGCCTCCGGCGGCAGCCCGGCGAGCGATGCGTCACCGATTCCGGAGGGCACGAGATAGGCCGCCAGCGTGAGTCCCGCGACGAGATCGCCGCGCAGCCACTGGATCCGGTAGTCGCGGAGCTTGCGCAGTCCCGGCGCGACGCGGAAGACGAGCGGCTCGGAGTCCGTCACGCTGCCTAACCTCCGAGCGCGATCGCGATGGCGACGAGCGCCACGCCGATCGCCGTGAACACGAACGCGGCGAGCCAGGGCTGGATCTCGAGGTGCCGGCCCCAGAGATAGCCGACGACGAAGAGCAGCCCCACCAGCAACGCGTTCGAGAGACGCAGCGCGCGGTGCGGATCGTCGACGACGAGGAAGGGCAGCACGGCGGGTAGCGCAGGGGCGACGACCAGCACGAAGACCGCGAGCGCCGTCAGCCAGTCGTCCCTGCCGAGCGTCATGCGCCGCGGGCGCGCGTGAGCGAAGACCGTGTGGATGCTGCGGTAGAGCTGCTCGCGGTCCTCCGGGCGGCTCTCCACCTCCACGCCGGACTCGAACTCGTCGCGGATCGCGGCGAGCGCAGACTTCTCGTCGTGCGCCGCGCGGATCGCGCGCACCAGTCGGCCGTGTCGGTGGCGCGCGTAGCGGCTTCCCATCACCACGAGCACCGCGTCGATCACGCCCCAGGCCACGTTGCAGCCGATCGCCGCGACGATCAGGCCGCGCTCGTAGCCGGACGCGATCGCGGCGCCGAGCGTGAGAGTCAGCACCATGATCAGCCCGAAGAGGAGCTCGCCGAGGATGTCGGACGGGTCGAGCTGCCGTTCGATGAAGGTCACCGCGCGTCGCAGCATAACGGCCCGCGCGTGGCGCAGCCGTGCGAAGATCCGCCGCCATGGCGCCCTATCTCGTGTGGATCGAGCTCGCGATCCTGCTCGCCTGCATCGTCGTCGGCTCGCGGCTCGGCGGCATCGGCCTCGGCGCGATGGCGGGCCTCGGCCTCTGCCTCTTCGTGTTCGGCTTCGGCCTGCCGCCCGGCGGTCCGCCCGGCACGGTGCTCGGCATGATCCTCGCGGTCGTCACCGCGGTTGCGCTGATGGAGGCGGCTGGCGGCCTCGACACCGTCGTGCGTGCGGCGGAGCGTCTCCTCCGCCGCAACCCCCGCCGCGTCACCTGGCTGGCGCCGCTCGTCACCTATGCCCTGATCTTCGCGGCGGGCACGCAGCACGTCGTCTATGCGCTGCTGCCCGTGATCGCGGAGGTCGCGCGCAAGGCCGGCGTGCGCCCCGAGCGCCCGCTCTCGATCTCGGTGATCGCCTCGCAGCAGGGGCTGGTCGCGTCGCCGGTGTCCGCCGCCACGGTCGCGCTCGCGGGCGCGCTCGCCGGCGTGGACGTCGCGCTGCCGCAGATCCTCGTCGTCGTCATCCCCTCGACGCTCCTCGGTGTGGTGGCGGGCATCCTGGCCGTCGTGCGCCGCGGCCCCGAGCTCGATGCCGATCCGGAGTACCAGCGGCGGCTCGGCGCGGGCGAGCTGACCGATGCCGAGGCGGGCGGGACGGGTGAGAACGCGACGCGGCCGGGCGCCGTCGGATCGGTCGCCTTGTTCCTCGTCGCGGTGGCCGCGGTCGTCGCGATCGGCCTCTTTCCCGCTCTGCGGCCGGTCTACGAGAAGGTCGCGGAGGGCGTCACGGAGACGGGTCAGGTCGAGATGGGCCGCGCGATCATGATCGCAATGCTCGGAGCTTCTGCCCTGATGATGCTCATCTGCAGGGCCGACCCCGAGGCCGCCGTGCGGGGCGGCGTCATGCGCGGTGGGCTCGTCGCGCTGATCAACATCCTCGGCGTCGCGTGGCTCGGCTCGTCGTTCTTCGAGGGCAACGAGACGGCCATCGTCGGCGCGATCTCCTCGCTCGTGCGCTCGGCGCCGTGGATCTTCGGCCTGGGGCTCTTCTCGCTCTCGATCCTGCTCTTCAGTCAGGCCGCGACGGTGCTGCTGCTCGTACCCGTCGGCCTCGCGCTCGGCCTGCCCGGCGCGCTGCTCGTCGGGCTCTACCCCGCCGTGAACGGGAACTTCTTCCTGCCGACCTACGGCACCGTGCTCGCGGCCGTCTCCTTCGACCGCACGGGCACGACGCGCATCGGACGCTTCCTGCTCGACCACAGCTTCATGCGGCCGGGCCTCGCCGCGACGATTGTCGCGACCGCCTGCTCGGTTCTCTTGTCGCGCGTCCTCTTCTAGCTCTGATCTCCGCTCGGCTACGCCCGTCTTTGCGGGGGCCCACCTTCGCTCGGCTTCGCCTCGCTGCGCGCCGCCTACGGCGGCTTGCTGCGCGCGCCTTCGGCGCTTGCGAGCCGGTCGATGTGCGCGCAGGCCTCCTCGACGGAATCCGTGATCAGGAATCCGCCGACCTCGCCTTCCTCCGCGCAGCCCTCGCGGAACATCGTCTGCGAGATGAAGTCGAAGAGCCCCTGCCAGTAGTCGCGGCCCATCGCCACGATCGGGAAGCGCCGGATCTTCCCGGTCTGCACCAGCGTGGCCGTCTCGAAGATCTCGTCGAGCGTGCCGAAGCCGCCCGGCATCAGCACGAAGCCGAGCGAGTACTTGACCAGCATCACCTTGCGCACGAAGAAGTAGTCGAAGTCGACGGTGCGGTCCAGGTAGGGGTTGGGCTTCTGCTCGTACGGCAGCACGATGTTGCAGCCGATGCTCTTGCCGCCGGCCTCGCGCGCACCGCGGTTGGCGGCCTCCATGATCCCTGGCCCGCCGCCCGTCATCACGGTGTAGCCGCGACGGGCGAGCGCGCTGCTGAGCTCGCGCGCCATCCGGTAGTAGCGATGCGTCTCGGGGAAGCGCGCCGAGCCGAAGACCGTGACCGTCGGGCCGATGTCGAAGAGCGCGCGGCAGCCGCCCACGAACTCCTGGAACATGCGATAGGCGCGGTCGAAGTCGACGAGCAGGTCGTCGCTGCGGCGCAGCAGCGCCTCCTCGGTCAGGCTGTGCGGCTCCTTGCGGGCGGTCTCGGTCACGAGGACTCCTTCGGGTCGTTGCGCGCCGGGCGACGCGCGGTCAGGCGGCTTGCAACACGGCCGCATCGCCATGCTCGGACAGCGTCCAGCGCTGCGCCATCAGCTCGAGCGCGGTAGGTCGCAGGCCCGCGGCGATCATCGCGGTCCGCGGCAGGAGCTCGATCAGCGTGTCGTAGAGGCGCCGCTCGCTCGGCTCGTCGAGCGCGGAGGTCGCCTCGTCGAGCAGAAGCCAGTCCGGCTGCTGGAGCAGCGCGCGCGCGATCGCGACGCGCTGCTGCTCGTGCACCGAGAGCTGCTGCTCCCAGGGCAGCGCCGCGTCGAGCTTCGGCGCGAGGTGCGCGAGGCCGACCTGCGCGAGCGCGTCGCGAACGCGCGCATCGTCTAACGCGTTCTCGGCGGCGGGGTAGCAGACGGCCGCGCGCAGCGTCCCGAGCGGCAGATAGGGCCGCTGCGGCAGGAAGAGCATGCGCTCGCGCTCCGGTCGTTCGATGCGTCCCGAGCCGAAGGGCCAGATGCCGGCCAGGCTGCGGAAGAGGGTGGTCTTGCCGCGCCCGGGCGTCCCGAGCAGCGCGACGCGCTCGCCCGCGCGGAGCGACGCGCTCGCGTGCTCGAGGAGCACGCGGCCCCCCGGCGCGTCGAGCCGCACGTCCACGAGTCGGATCGCTGGCGCCGGCTCGATGCGGATCGGCGCCTGCGCGAGATCGCGGCTCGTCGCGTCCATCACATCGAGGAAGCCCTCGAGGCGCTCGATGTTCGCGCGCCAGCGCGCGATCTCGCGGTAGGCGTTCACGAACCACGAGAGCGCGCCCGACACCTGATCGTAGGCGACGCGCGTCTGCACGATCAGCCCCAGCGTCACCAGCCCTTCGAAATACGAGGGGGCGGCGAGCAGCAGCGGCACGAGCCCGTTCAGGCGTCCGAGCGTGCCCGTCAGGATGCTCAGCTCGAGCTCGGCGCGGACGAGCGACAGGAAGACGTCGAACACGTTGCGGAAGCGCGCCAGCGCGCCGAGCCGCTCGACTGCCTCTCCGCGCGAGAGCGATACCTGCTCGACGTGGTCGCGGAAACGCACGAGGCCGTAGCGGAAGTCGGCCTCGTAGCGGAAGCGGTCGTAGTTGATCGGCACGAGCCGGCGGCCGAGCAGATGAGTCAGCCACATCGACACGATCGCGAACGCGACGGCGGCCCACAGCAGCAGGCCCGGGACCTGGTGCTGCGCCCCGCGGAACGGGATCTGCCAGCCGCTCGAGAGCGTCCACAGGAGCCCGCCGAACGAGACGAGCGTCGCGACCGCGGCGAGCAGCGAGAGCGAGAGCCCGAGCGCGCTGCCCACGAAGTCGCGGATGTCCTCCGCGATGCGCTGGTCGGGGTTGTCGATCTCGCCGCCGTGGAGCTGCGCCTGTCCATAGCCCTCGCCTCCCATCCAGCGCGACACGAACGCGCCGGTGAGCCCGCGGCGCCAGCGGATCTCGAGCACCTGGCGCAGGTAGACGCGGACGCTCGAGACGAGGATCGAGAGCAGCGAGAGTCCGAGGAAGAGACCGACCAGGAAGGCGAAGCCCGATGCGTCGCGGCTCTCGAGCGCCTCCACGGTGCGTCGCTGCGCGTCCGAGACGTAGACGGTCGCCTGGACCGATCCGAACTCGAGCGCGATCGCGCCCGCGAGTAGCAGAGCGCCCCACCGGGCATCCGGCGAGGTCCAGTAGATGCGGACCAGCCGCCAGAGCGAGGAGGCGAGACGCCGTCCGCGCAGCGCCGGCTTGCGAACCGTGGCCATGGAGTGCTCCTTCGGGCCCGCAGCATCGCGGCCGGGCCCGAGGCGTGCCAGATTCCGCGTCGTCCCGAGAGCCCGACACGATGAACTCCCTCCGCCCCGTTCGACTCGCGAGCCCGTCCGAGCTCGCCGTCGAGCTGTGCGCAAACGGGTCGATCCGCCGCATCACCTGGCGCGACGTCGTGGTGAATGCCTTCCTCGGCAACGAGCTCGAGGGCGGCCCCGCGAACCTGTGGCTGCGGCGCCGCGGCGAGCGCGTCGCGTGGATCCCGCTGCTCGGCCCGCGCTCGCCGGGCTTGCTATGCCTAGACGAGGGCGGGCTCGACGTGCGCGGCGAGTGGTCGGGTCTACGCTTCCGCGCGTCGCTGCGGCTGGCGCAGCAGGCGCCCGCGTGGTTCTGGCACGTCTCGCTCGAGAACGTGAGCCGCGTGCCGCTCGCGCTCGACCTCGTCCACGCGCAGGACGTCGCGCTCTCCGATTACGGCGCGATCCGGCTGAACGAGTACTACGTGAGCCAGTACGTCGACCACACGCCGCTCCAGCACGACGCGCACGGCGTCGCGCTAGCAAGCCGGCAGAACCTCTCGGTCGGCGGTCGGCACCCGTGGGCGCTCTTCGGCTCGCTCGACCGAGCCGCGAGCTTCGCGACCGACGCGCTGACGCTCTATGGCGTCGAGGCGCGCGAGACCGGCGAGCCCGCCGGGCTCTCCGCGCCGAGCCTCCCGAGCCGGCGCCTCCAGCACGAGCACTCCATGGCCGTGCTCCAGGACGAGCCCTTCTCGCTCGCGCCGGGCGAGCGCGCCGCGCGCGGCTTCTTCGGCTGGCTCGACCCCGATCACCCGGCGGCGAGCGGACCCGCGGACCTCGCGTTCCTCGACCGCGCGCTCGCGCTGCCCGAGGCGGCGCCGCCGGCGGACCCCGTCGCCGCGCCGACCGGTGCGGCGCCCGCGCGGACGCTCTTCTCCACGCGACCGCGGCTCGAGCCCCAGGAGCTCGACGACGCGCAGCAGGGCGCCAGCTTCGGCCCCGCGCGGCGCGCGCAGGAGCGCGAGGACGGCCGCGTGCTCTCCTTCTTCCACGGGGAGTGCGCGCACGTCGTGCTGCCCGCGAAGGAGCGCGCGAGCCTGCGGCCGCATGGTCAGATCCTGCGCACCGGCGATGCGCTCGTGCCCGACGAGTCCGCGCTCACGTCCACCGTCTGGATGGGCGGTGTCTTCCACTCGATGCTGACGCAGGGTCACGTCAGCATCAATCGACTGCTCTCGACCACGCACGGCTACCTCGGCCTCTTCCGCTCGCACGGGCTGCGGGTCTTCGTCGAGGCGGAGGGCGGCTACGCGCTGCTCGAGCGGCCATCGGCCTTCGAGATGACGACGAACGGCGCGCGCTGGATCTACCGCCACGCTGGCGGGCTGCTCGAGGTGCGGAGCTTCGCCCCGGTCGATCGCCACGAGATGCAGCTCGCGATCGACGTGCGCGAGGGACCCGCGGCGCGCTTCCTGATCTCGTGCCACCTGGCCGTGAACGGCGACGACGGCTCGACTCCCGGGCCCGCGCGTGTCGAGCGCGACGCGGAGGGCGTCACGGTGAAGCTCCTCCCCGACACCGATCTCGGTCGCCGGTTCCCGGACGGCAGCTTCTGCTTCGAGCCGGCGCCCGGCACGCGCTTCGAGTCGATCGGCGGCGACGAGCTGCTCTTCGAGGACGGGCGCTCGCGCGAAGAGCCCTTCCTCGTCTTCGTCGGCGAGCCGACGCGATCGCTCGGGCTTCGCATCACGGGGCGCCTCGTCGGCGAGCCACCGCGCCGCGCGCCGGGCGACGTCGCCGCGCGCGCCGCGCAGGACGCCGCCGCCGCCGATCGCTTCGCGGCGGGCGCCACCGGCTCGCTCGACCTCCACCGCGGCGAAGACGCGCCCGCGCAGCGCGCGATCGCGCCGCTCGCGGAAATGTTGCCGTGGTACGCGCACGATGCGCTCGCCCACTACCTCGCGCCGCGCGGGCTCGAGCAGTACTCGGGCGGCGGCTGGGGCACGCGCGACGTCTGCCAGGGTCCCGTCGAGCTGCTGCTCGCGCAGGGCCGCACCGAGCCGGTGCGCGATCTCTTGCTGCGCGTCTTCCGCCAGCAGAACCCGGACGGCGACTGGCCGCAGTGGTTCATGTTCTTCGAGCGCGAGCGCGGGATCCGTCCGGGCGACTCGCACGGCGACATCGTCTTCTGGCCGCTGCTGGCCCTCGGCCAGTATCTGCTCGCCTCCGAAGACGCGACCTTGCTCGACGAGGTCGTTCCGTTCTTCCACGGAGAAGGCGACGCGAAGGCCGAGCGCGCGAGCGTGCTAGCGCACGTAGAGCGCGCGCTCGCGCTGATCGCGCGGCGGGTCATCCCCGGCACCTGCCTCGCGGTCTACGGTCACGGCGACTGGAACGACGCGCTCCAGCCGGCCGACCCCGCGTTCGCCGAGCGGCTCTGCAGCGCGTGGACGGTGACGCTCCACTTCCAGATGCTCGGGGCGCTCGCCGCCGCGCTGCGGCGCGTCGGGCGCGAGTCGCTCGCGCGCGAGCTCGACGCGCAGCGGCCGGGGATTCGCGACGACTTCCAGGAGCGCCTCGTCGCGGACGGCGTCGTGACCGGCCTCGCGCACTTCGGCGAGGACGGGCGCGTCGCGCCGCTGCTCCACCCGCACGACCGCGACACCGGCGTCTCCTACAGCCTGCTGCCGATGGTCCACGCGATCCTCGCGGAGCTCTTCACGCGCGAGCAGGCCGAGCGCCACCTCGACCTGATCCGGCTCCACCTGCTCGCCGCCGACGGCGCGCGCCTCTTCGACCGGCCGCTTCCGTATCGGGGCGGCGTGCAGCGGCTCTTCCAGCGCGCGGAGACCGCGAGCTTCTTCGGCCGCGAGATCGGGCTCCTGTACACGCACGCGCACCTTCGCTATGCGGAGGCGCTCGCGCGCCTCGGCGAGGCCGAGGACCTCTTCACCGCGCTGCGCCAGGCCTGTCCGGTGGCGCTGCGCGAGGTCGTGAAGAGCGCACGGCTGCGCCAGGCCAACTGCTACACGTCGAGCTCCGACGCCGCGTTCGCCGACCGCTACGAGGCGTCGGCGCGCTACGACGAGGTCTGGACGGGCGCGGCGCCGGTCGAAGGCGGCTGGCGCGTCTACTCGAGCGGCGCCGGCATCGCGCTGCGCCTCGTGCGCGAGTGTCTGCTCGGGCTGCGGCTCTCGCGCGCCGAGCTCGTCGTCGACCCGGTGCTGGCGTGCAAGCTCGACGGACTGCGCGCCACCGCCCTGATCGGTGGACGGCCGGTGGAAGTGCGCTACCACGTCGGCGCGCGCGGGTACGGCCCGACGTCGCTGCGCCTCGACGGCGCGCTGCTTCCCTTCGAGCGCGGCGAGAATCCGTATCGCGAGGCCGGCGCGCACGTCGCGATGGACGCGCTGCGCGCGCGGCTGCGCGAGGGCGGAAGCGTCCTCGACGTGGATCTCGGCTGACGTGCAGAGCGAGACGCTCGACGACTTCCGCGACCTCTTGCCCTGGAGCACCGTCGCGTCCGGCGAGGCCACGCTGCGCCTCTCGCAGGAGCCGGGCCCGCACGGCTCTGCCCTGCGCATGGACTTCGACTTCCACGGCGGCGGCGGCTTCGTCGTCGCGCGGCGCCTGCTCGCGCGCAGCATGCCCGAGAGCTGGGCGCTCGCGCTGCGGATCCGCGGCGAGGCGCCTGCGAACAAGCTCGAGCTGAAGTTCGTCGATCCGACGAACCGCAACGTCTGGTGGTGGCACCGCGACGCCTTCGCCCCCCCGCGCGAGTGGGAGCCGCTCCGGATCCGCAGCTCGGAGGTGTCGTTCGCGTGGGGCCCGGCGGGCGGCGGTCCGCTCCGCGAGCTCGCCGCGATCGAGCTCGCGATCGCGGCGCCGCCCGGCGGTCGCGGCAGCGTCTGGATCGAGGACCTGCGCTTCGAGGACCTCTCGCTGCGCGAGCCGCCGCGCGTGCGCGCGTCGAGCGAGCGGCCGGGCTGCGCCCCGGAGCGCGTGCTCGAGGCCGACCCGGCGACCTGCTGGCGCAGCGCGCCGGGCGCCGCGCCGCAGTGGCTCTCGCTCGACTTCGGCGCCCTGCACGAGTACGGCGGCCTCGTCGTCGACTGGACGCCGGGCGGCGAGCCGCGCGCCTTCGAGGTGCAGGCCTGCGACGACAGCGACGACTGGCGCACGCTCTGGTCGGCGCGCCAGGCGGAGGGGCGTCGCCAGTACGTGTATCTGCCGGGCGGCGGGCGCTCGCGGCGGCTGCGCCTCTTCCTGCGCGAGCCCGCGAGCGCGGACGGCTTCGGCATCGCGTCGCTGCAGGTCGAGCCCTTCGAGTTCTCGCGCTCGCTCCACGACTTTTTCCACGCCGTCGCCGCGCGTGAGCGCCGCGGCCTCCACCCGCGCTGGCTCTACCGCGAGCAGAGCTACTGGACGCCGGTCGGTGTCGAAGGCGGCCGCGTCGCCGCGATCCTGAACGAGGAGGGCCTCTTCGAGCCGGATCGCGCGAGCTTCACGCTCGAGCCCTTCCTCTACGCCGACGGCGAGCTCGTGACCTGGGCCGACGCCGAGATCACGCAGTCGCTCGCGGAGACCTTCCTGCCGGTGCCGTCGTCGCACTGGCGCTGGCGCGACCTGCGCCTCACCACCACCGCCTTCGCGACCGGATCGGGCGAGAACGCCTTCGCGCGCGTGCGCTACCGGGTCGAGAACGCGGGAGGCGCCGCGAAGAAGGTGCGGCTCTACGCCGCGCTGCGTCCCTATCAGGTGACGCCGCCCTGGCAGGCCTTCCAGGGGATGGGCGGCACCAGCGAGATCCGCGAGCTCGACTTCGAGCGCGATGCCTTCCTCGTGAACGGGAACAAGCTCGTCGTCGCGCTCGAGGCGCCGAGTGGCGCGGGCGCCGCGGCCTTCGAGCAGGGCGGCGTGCGGAGCCACCTCGTGCGCGGCGAGCTGCCTCCGCGCAAGCGCGTGCGCGACGCCTTCGCCCATGCGTCGGGCGCGCTGGCCTGGGACCTCGAGCTCGCGCCGGGCGGGGCGCGCGAGATCGAGCTGGCCGTGCCCTTCGGCGAGAAGGCGCGCGATGCCGTGCGCGTGCGCGAGTCGGAGCGCGCGGAGACGCTCGCGCGCTGCGAGCGCGGCTGGAAGATCCGCCTCGGGGAGGTCCGCATCCGCGCGGGAGGCGATCCCGCCTGGATCGAGACGCTCCGCACCGCGACGGCCCACATCCTGGTGAACCGCAATGGCCCGATGCTCCAGCCCGGCCCGCGTCGCTACACGCGATCGTGGATCCGCGACGGCGCCACCATGTCCGCGGCGCTGCTGCGGATGGGACGGCACGGCGCCGTGCGCGAGTTCCTCCTTGGCTACGCCCCTTATCAGCGACCCGACGGTGACGTGCCGTGCGCGGTCGACCAGAACGGGGCCGACTGGCTGCCCGAGCACGACAGCCACGGCCAGCTCGTCTACACGCTGGCTGAGGCCTTCCGCATCCACGGCGACCTCGGGCTGGTGCGCGAGCTCTGGCCGCACGCGCTGCGCGCGACGCAGTATCTCGAGACGCTGCGTGCGCAGCGCCTCGTGCCCGAGCTCCGCACGGGCGAGCACCGCGCGCGTTACGGACTGCTGCCGGAGTCGGCGAGCCACGAGGGCTACCTCGCGCACCCGGTGCACGCCTACTGGGACGACTTCTGGGCGGTGCGCGGCTTCGCCGACGCGGCCCATCTCGCGCAGGCGCTCGGCGACGAGGCCCGCGCGGAGCACCTGCGCGCACAGGCGGCCGACCTCGCGCGGTGTCTCTACGCCTCGATCGAGACGGTGATCGCCGAGCGCAAGATCTCGTACGTGCCGGGCTCCGTCGAGTGGGCGGACTTCGATCCGACCGCGACGTCGACCGCGCTCGTGACCACCGACGCCGCGGAGCGCCTGCCCCAGGCGGCGCTCGCCTGGAGCTACGACGAGTACCTCGCCGGCTTCCGGCGGCGGAAGCGCGGCGAGATCGACTGGAACAACTACACGGCCTACGAGATCCGCATCCTCGGCGCGCTCGTCCGCCTCGGGCGGCGCGAGGACGCGCACGAGCTTCTCGACTTCTTCCTCTCCGATCGCCGCCCGCGCGTCTGGAACCAGTGGCCGGAGATCTCGTGGCGCGACCCGCGCAGCCCCGGACACCTCGGCGACGTGCCGCACTCGTGGATCGGCGCCGAGTACGTGCTCGCCGTGCTCGGGATGCTCGCGTACGAGTCCGCGTCGGACTCGCTGGTGCTCGCGGCCGGCGTGTCGCAGGCGTGGCTCGCGGGCGACGGGCTCGAGGTCGACGGACTTCCAACGTACTGGGGCCCGCTCACCTACCGGTTGCGACGGGACGGTGACGACGCGCTGCGCCTCGAGCTCGCCGCGGGGATTCGCACGCCGCGCGGCGGGATCGTCGTGCGCCCGCCGCTCGCGTGCCCGCTCGTGCGCGCGGAGGGCGAGGGCGTCGCGCGCTTCGACGCGCAGAGCGTCACGTTGCGGGAGAGCCCGGCTCGCGTGCGCATCCAGCTCGGGAGGTAGCAGGTTCGGAGATTCGGAGCGTTCGTAATCGCTCCAAGGTGGAATCTCCGCTTCGCCGGCCGGCGTCGCCGCCTTCTGGGGGGCTTCTACAGGACTTGGGCCCTTCAGGAGCCTCCATCTCAGGGAGGCAGGTCAGACTGCCGAATGAGCTGCGGGTGGGAATGCGCGGGGATGGTCGGCGCCCGACCGGCCATGGCTGCGAGTTGGAAAAGTCGTGCTCCACCACGCTGCGTCGACGAGCCGCAGGGACCCGCTTCAGGAAACGCTTGGGGGCTCGTTCAACGGCGAGGGTCTCGAGCACTTCTTCAAGGCTGCGAAGCCTCGCGAGCCGTGCCGAGCCGCGCGCGAGCCCGTCATCGCGGGACAGTGTGGCCGCGGGTTGAGTCACCGCGCCTCACGAACAAAGCCGCCGAGAGGGATTCCGCGCACGGGGGCTAGTCATGCACACAATTGGGCTTGGCCCGCCCCTTGCACGATCGAAGCGCCTGCAGCGTTTCGGCACACGTCGCGTTCGCGCGTGGCGCACGACAGGAGACCACATGGGCAATACGACCAATCGCGTCAAGGGCAAGATCGAGGAGCTGGCGGGCAAGGCCAAGACTCGCGTGGGGAGGACGATCGGCAACGAGCAAATGCAGGTCGAGGGAAAAACCAAGCAGCTGACAGGCAAGGCCAAGCAGGAAGTCGCCAAGGCCGGCGAGCGCGCGAAGGGCAAAGTCGAGCAGGTCGCGGGGCTCGCGAAGCAGGTCAAGGGCAAACTCGAGGAGATCAAGGGCGTCGCACGCCAGCGTGCACACAAGTAGGTCGCGCAGTCAGCCCCGCGGTGCGCCAACCGGGCAGCGGCGGCGGGCGTAGGGGAAGGCCGCTGCGCGATCCCACGAGAGGGTACGCAGAAGGTGACACCGTTCCACTCGGTCTCGCGCTCCAAAATCCCGAGAGCTACGCATCCGCCATGCTGTTCCGCACCTGCTTGCGGCTCGGGGTCGGCGTCATGCTCGTCGGCTGCGCAGCGCTCGGCGGGGCCGAGCTGGCCGAGCGGTATGGAGAGAGCCACCCGCGCAGCCGCGTGGTTGCGGAGCTGACGCCCGGCGAGGTCGACTACTGGCGCCAGGTGAAGCCGGTGCTGGAAAGCCGCTGCGCGGTCTGCCACGGCTGCTACGACGCGCCGTGCCAGCTGAAGCTCGATTCGATCGAAGGGGTCGAGCGGGGTGCGACGACCGAGCGTGTCTACGACACCAGCCGACTGAAGGCCAGCGAGCCGACGCGGCTGTTCGTCGACGCCCAGACGCCGGCGGAGTGGCGCGAGCGCGGCTTCCACCCGGTACTGAACGAGCGCGCCGATGTGCCCGAGGCGAACCGCGAGCTGAGCCTCCTGTACCGCGTCCTCGAGCAGAAGCGGCGCAAGCCGCTCACACCGGACGACCTCGGCGTCTTCGACTTCACGCTCGATCGGCCGGAGACGTGTCCGACGGCGGAGGCCTACGACGAGTTCGCCGCCGCCCACCCGCTGCTCGGCATGCCCTATGCGCTGCCCGAGCTCACTCCGGAGGAGCAGGCCGTCGTGATGCGCTGGGTCGAGGAGGGCTCGCCCTACCAGGCCCGCCCGCCACTTCCCGAGCGGGAGCAGCGCGCCGTCGCGACCTGGGAGGCGTTCCTGA
>Ga0335084_10001477_pt1 | contig 22056 bp, 18 predicted proteins | sample Lox_Sample_44_FD_206721 | JGI IMG/M metagenome (GOLD analysis project Ga0335084, IMG submission 206721) | Soil microbial communities from Loxahatchee National Wildlife Refuge, Florida, United States - Lox_Sample_4.4 | ecosystem: Environmental > Terrestrial > Soil > Wetlands | place: USA...
AGGTCATGGCGGCGAATTCCAGGTGTTCCGGCCCGAGTATGACCGCAGCCACCCGACCGGTCACGCCGATGGCGACACGACGGCGTGTTCGGCCACTGATGGCCGACGACGATGCGCTTGAACTCCGAGGGCGGGCTTAGGCTCCGAGATTCAACGCGAAGGCATATCCGAAGGGCATGAGCTGAGCGAGACAAGGCCGAGGCTTCTCGCCCCTTCGTGTGACCGTTGGCGTCGGGACGCGCGCAGATCGTGTCCGTCCGTTCGCCAAAAAAACAAACCGCCTCGTGTCGAGGCGGTCAATGCAACCCTAACCGTTTGATCTTCGAGGTGGAGCGGGAAACGAGATTCGAACTCGCGACCCCAACCTTGGCAAGGTTGTGCTCTACCAACTGAGCTATTCCCGCATGGTCGGGCATGGTACCCGTGCGTCGGCGGCGCTCGCAAGGATGCGCCGCGAGTGGCGTCCCCTAGGGGAGTCGAACCCCTGTCGCCGGGATGAAAACCCGGTGTCCTAGGCCTCTAGACGAAGGGGACGTGGACGCGGAAGCGGCGCGCATTCTATGAATCACCCCTGATGGCGTCAAGGGAACGCCTCTGATACGCCCTCCACATGAGACGTCGACGCGCGTCTATTTCGGTATGTTCTCCGTCAACAGTCGGCCGACCCAATCGCGCGCGAAGTACTGCGCCGTGCGGCCGTTGCGCGCGCCGCGCGCGAGCGCCCACTGCAACGCTTCGCGGCGGGCCGAATCCGTTAGCGTCGCGCGCAATCGGTGGCGGCTCCCGATCCGTTCGAGCCAGTGTGCGACGACGTCGAGATACGCGTCTTGCTTGAACGGTTGGAACGACAACCACACGCCGAAGCGGTCGGACAACGAGATCTTCTCCTCGACCGCTTCGCTCTCATGCAACTCGCCGCCTTCGTGCGTCGCGGCGAGGTTGTCCGCCATGTGCTCCGGCAGCAGGTGACGCCGGTTCGACGTCGCGTAGATCAACACGTTGGCCGATGAGCGGAACACCGATCCTTCGAGCACGCTTTTGAGCTCCTTGTACGACGCGTCGTCGGCCGAGAACGACAGATCGTCGCAGACGAGAATGAAGCGATACGGTTCGTCCCGCACGAGATCGGCAATGCGCGGCAGCGAGGCGAGCGCGCGCTTGTCCATCTCGATCAGCCGCAAGCCTTGGTCGGCGTAGCGGTTCAGCAGCCCGTGAATCAACGACGATTTGCCGGTCCCGCGCGCACCCCAAAGCAATACGTTGTTGGCCGGAAAGCCGCGCACGAACTGGACGGTATTGGCCTCGATCCGCTGCTTCTGGCGATCGATGTACATCAAATCGTCGAGGTCGATCGGATCGAGGTCCGCGTGCGCGCGCAGTTCTCCGCCGAGCGTGCTGAGATGCCATACGGCGGCGTGCACGTTCTTCCAATCGGGTGTCGTCACGCGCGGCAATACGGTGTCGAGGCGTTTCAGAACGTCGTTGGCGAGGCCGATCAGGTCGTCGAGGGGCGGTTGGGACATCTTCGGGCGCCGCTGCAGAAAACGCCGCCATTCTAGCTGTGCGAACGGCGGGTGCGGGATGAGCCGCGACGCATTTTCAGAGTAAACTTCGCAGCGGTCTCAGCGAGTATTCTCCATGGGCGAACCACTGACCGAGCGCCGGAAAAACAACAGCAACCGGCGCCGGAACCTCGAAGACCGCCGCAACGCGGAACGCGTCGCCGAAGACCTCGCACCACGACGCGAACCCGAGAAGCCGGGCCGTCGAAAGTCCGATTGAACTAATCCCCGACGCAGCTACTGGCGCTTGCGCAACGGAATGACGTTGCTGCGCTGACGTACGTAGACGCGCCGTTCGCGACCCGGGCCGTCGATGCCGATCGAACCGTTCTCGAACAAGCGCAACTGATATGTACGCGGGCCGGCGTCCGATTCGAGCTCGATCTCGCTCCCGAGCAATCGCCAACGACCGCGCTCCGTCGCACGGCCGGATTGCTCGATGTAGCGACCCGACGTTGGTTCGCCGACGAACTCGAGCACCCACGGCCCGTTGGGCGCGTCGCATTGCCATACGCCCGGTAACGACAGGCGCGCAATCCAACGTTCGCGCGCCGCGCGCGTGCGTCTGACCCATAGAACGCACGCTGCGGCGATGATCACTATTGCAAGGACGCCAGCCATGAATCGCATGCTGCCGCCGCCGTGGTTCGGGCGCAAGCGCCGTCCCGCGAACGCGTCAGACGTACGCCCGATCGATCCCCGCGATGCTGGCATCGACCGTCTCGGCGATCCGCTGTTCGATCTCGACAAGCGTCTGGTCGATCAGCTTCGCAGTCAGCGCCGTGGCGACGAACGTCCACTCGGCGCGGTCGTGGTCGTCGTGGAAGTCGCTTTCGCAAACCGCCACGTTCACTTGCCGCCCGTATCGCTCGCGCAGGCCGCCGAGCCGCTGCCGCTTCTCCTTCAGCGACCGGCAACCGGGCAATAGAAACGAGATCCGCAGGACGCCGATCTGCACGCATCCACCTGTGCGAAGTTCAATCGTTCTCGAGAAATTCCGACCGCGTCATCGAATAGAAGACCGTGTCGAGGCCATGGAATTCGCGCCGGCAATCGAACGTCATCCCGAGCTTCTGTAGGACGCGAACCGATTGCTGGTTCGGCGTATCGGTCGCCGCGATGACCCGATCGAAGGCGCACGACTCGAAGCCGAACTTCAGCACTTCGCGCGCCGCCTCGGCGACGAGGCCTTCGCCCCAGTATGTCGGATGGATGCCGTACAAGAGTTCGATTTCGTCGGCCGCTTCGGCGCGGCGGTGTCCGCAGAAGCCGATCAGCGAACCGCCTTGATCGGCGAGCTCGAGGGCGAAAAAGCCGTAACCGTCGGTCTCGAACGTGGAGAGACTCTGCGCGACGATCTCTTCGACCGTCTCGCGCGGAAGGATGCGGTCGTCCCACAGGTAGCGTCGAACGTCGGGATCGGTCCACAGCGCGTGCAAAGCGTCGACATCGTCGCGATCGATCGGCCGCATGCGCATACGCGACGTCGTCAGCACCGCGCTTGTCTTGTCGTGTCTGTCCAAAGCCTCGACCTCTATCGACATGTCGATCTGTCGGACTCGAACGGATGCAGGTTCGCTGCACCTCCCCCACTTTCGTCGCGAGTTTGCCATAGCAAAGGACATAAGCGAACATCGAAACCATTCCCGACGGGAGACTCAACGTCGATGCGCTTCAGCTTCTGGCCCAACCCTTCGCAACCGTTCACCGAGGTCATCGCGCTCGCCAAGCACGTGGAGCGCACCGGCTGGGACGGCATCTGGTACGCCGACCACTTCATGCCGAACGCGCCGGACACGAGCACCCCTTGGCCCGAAGCGTGGATGACGCTCGCCGCAATCGGCGCGCAGGTGCCACGGATTCGCATCGGTACGCTGGTGGCCGGTAACACGTACCGGCATCCGGCGGTGCTCGCAAAGATGGCGGCGACGCTCGACCACATCACCGGCGGTCGCGTCGTGCTGGGGCTCGGCGCAGGCTGGCAGGAGAACGAGCACCAGCAATACGGCATTCCGTTCGGAACGTTCGGCGAACGGCTCGGCCGGCTCGCCGAAGCGTGCCAGGTGATCAAGTCGCTGTTCTCCGAGCCGAAGTCGAATTTCAACGGCAAGTATTACCAGTTGACCGACGCGTCGCTCGAGCCGAAGCCCGTGCAGAAGCCGATGCCGCTGTTAATCGGCGGCGGCGGCGAGAAGAAGACGCTGAAGATCACCGCGCAGTACGCGGACGAATGGAACGTCTGGGGCACGGTCGACACGCTAAAGGCGAAGATGGCGATTCTCGACGGGCACTGCAAAACGGTCGGTCGCGATCCGAAGTCGATTCAGCGCAGCGCCGTCGCGCTCCTTTTCATGAGCGACGACGCCGCCCATCTCAAGCGGATGCGCGATTCGAAGATTCCGCAGGCGGCCAACATCGGCACAGTCGACGAGATCCGCGCCGTCGTGGCGCAGTACGAGGCGATCGGCGTCAATGAATTGATCGTGCCGGACTTCACGCTCGGTCCGACGCCGCAAAAGCTCGCGACGCTCGACCGGTTCATCCGCGAAGTTGCCCGCCGATGAGCAAGACGCCGGCCGTTCCCGTTCCGGCGGCGACGATCCTGCTGTTGCGCGGCGATCATGCGCCGCTCGAAGTGTTCATGGTCGTGCGTCACCATCAAATTGACTTCGCGTCCGGCGCGTTGGTGTTCCCGGGCGGCAAAGTCGACGCGCAGGACGAAGACCCGGCGCTCGCCGAGCTGTGCGACGGCGCAGCGACCGACGCCGCGACGCGCGCGATTCAAGTCGCCGCGATCCGCGAAGCGTACGAAGAGTGCGGCGTGCTGCTCGCGCGCCGCGGCGCCGAATCGAGTCCGATCGCAGGAACCGAGCTTGCGAAGCTCGAAGACGCGCGTGCACGGCTCAATCGCAGCGAAACGACGTTCGCCGCGATCCTGCGCGAGCATCGTCTGCGGCTCGCCTGCGATCGATTGGTGCCCTTCGCGCATTGGGTGACGCCCGACATGATGCCGAAGCGTTTCGATACGCACTTCTTCCTCGTCGAGGCGCCGCGCGATCAGGTCGCACTGCACGACGGCCACGAGTCGGTGGATTCGGTGTGGATTACGCCCAACGCCGCGATGGACGGCGCGGCGTCACGCAAATACACGGTGATCTTTCCGACGCTTCGGCAAGTCGAGAAGCTCCGCCACGCCACCTCGCCGGCCGATGCGATCGAACGCGCCCGACGCAGCCGTATCGTCACGGTGACGCCGTGGACGGAACAGCGCGCCGACGGCGCGTATCTGTGCATCCCGCGCGAAGCCGGCTACGACGTGTCCGAAGAGAAGATGCCGGCGCGTGCGCCTCAGTGACGCCGTTGGTCGGCCCGGGTCGTCGCCGCGGCTGAACGGCAAGCACCTTGCGTGCATTGGCCTTTCAAATTAGGGTGCCGGTTCACACATTCTCACGAAGGCAATCATGGCCAGCCAACCGAAAGACGTCGCAAAACAAGAGGTCCTGTACACCGTCTCCGACCACGTCGCGACGCTGACGATCAATCGCCCGGAGGTGCAGAACACGATCTCGGGACCCATGCTCGACGCGCTGACGCAGTACCTGCTGAAGGCGAACGAGGACCGCGACGTCCGCGCGATCGTCGTCACCGGTACCGGCAAGTTCTTCTGCGCCGGCCTCGACTTGCGCGGCGGCGACATCGGCGGCGGCTTGAGCGGCAACAACGCGGGTCCCGCGAACCTCGACCTGCGCAACACCCCGCCGACGGTATTGCACGCCGTCGACAAGCCGACCATCTGTGCATTGAACGGCTCGGCCGCCGGCTACGGCATGGACCTCGCGCTCGGCTGCGACATCCGCATCATGGCCGACACGGCGAAACTCGCCGCCGCATTCACCGCGCGCGGCGTGCTGCCGGAGTCGGGCGGTACGTGGATCCTGCCGCGGCTGCTCGGTTGGTCGAAGGCAGCCGAACTCATCTTCACGGGTAAGACGCTCACCGCCGCCGAGAGCCTCGAGATGGGATTGGTGTCGCGCGTCGTCCCGGCCGGCGACATCGCCGTCGCCGCCGCACGACTCGCGGGCGAAATCGCCCGCAACGCACCGCTCGCGGTGCAAGCGTCGAAGCGGATGATGCGCATGGGCATGAACGAGACGTTCAACGACCACGTGCATCACGTGTTCCTGCAACTGCTGCCGCTCTTCCGCTCCGCCGATTTCAAGGAAGGGATGGCGGCGTTCCTCGAGAAGCGCGCGCCGAAGTTCCAAGGCAAGTAGCGCCGGGCATTCCCGAAACGATCGCGCCGTTTTGAGACGGCGCGACTCAGTGGGTTCGTCGAGGAATTTCAGCCGAAACCGATCTCGGTAACGTCGCTCGGAATGAGCGGGTAGCGAATGCCCGCCCATTTCTGCACGACCCGGATGACTTGACACGAATAACCGAACTCGTTGTCGTACCAGACGTACACCACGGCTCGGTTGTCCTTCACGATCGTCGCGCCGCCGTCGACGATGCACGCGTGGCGGTTGCCGACGAAATCCGACGACACGACTTCCGGCGAGTTGATGAAGTCGATCTGCCGCTGCAACGGCGAATACAGCGACGCTTGGCGCAGATAACCGTTCACCTCGTCGAGCGTGGTGTTGCGCGACAGGGTCAGGTTCAGGATGGCGAGCGACACGTCCGGCGTCGGCACGCGAATCGCGTTGCCGGTGAGCTTGCCTTCCATCGACGGCAGGAGATCGGTGATCGCACTCGACGCGCCGGTTTCGGTGATCACGAGGTTCAGCGGCGCGCTGCGGCCGCGGCGCGCTTTCTCGTGATAGTTGTCGGTCAGATTTTGGTCCGGCGTGTACGCGTGCACGGTTTCGATGTGGCCGTGCTCGATGTGGAACTCCTCGTCGATCGCCTTGAGGATCGGCACGATCGCGTTCGTCGTGCACGACGCGGCGCCCAGGATCTTTTCCACGCCCGTCAACTCGCTGGAGTTGATCCCCGCGACGATGTTCTTGATGCCCTTCTTCGCCGGTGCGGTAACGATGACGCGCGAAGCGCCTTTCGCCTTCAAGTGCTGCGACAGTCCTTTCTCGTCGCGCCACGCACCGGTGTTGTCGATGATGATCGCATCGTTGATGCCGTACTGCGTGTAGTCGACCTCGGCCGGATCGCTCGCATAGATCACGCGGATCACGTTGCCGTTCGCGATGATGCAATTGTGTTCGTGGTCGACGCGGATCGTGCCGTCGAACGAGCCGTGCACCGAGTCGCGTCGCAGCAAGCTCGCGCGCTTGACGAGATCTTCCTTCGATGCGCGCCGTACAACGATTGCACGCAGGCGCAACTGCTGCCCGCCGCCGGTCTTCTCGATCAAGAGGCGCGCGAGCAGCCGGCCGATTCGGCCGAAACCGTACAGCACGACGTCCTGCGGCTTCTCGAGCGGCGGCACGTGCCGACCGATGACCTCGGCGCACGCTTGCTTGACGAAATCCATCGCGGTCGTGCCGTTGCCGGCGCTCTCTTCCATGTACTTCAGCGCGAGCTTGCCGACGTCGATGTGACACGGACCCAAGTCGAGCTCCGACAACGCCTTCATGATCGGATAGCTCTCGAACTCGGACAGTTCGTTCTGCGCGATCTGACGCACGTAGCGATGCGTCTTCATGATGTTGGTCACGCTCTGGCTGTAGAGCGCGCGCCCGAAGCAGTAGCAGACGACGTTCTTGCGATACAGGTTGCCGATGATCGGCACCATCGCTTCGGCGAGCGCCTCGCGCTCCTTCCAGTCCGGGAAATAGTCATCAAGGCTGGGTAGTGCCACGTCCTGTCCTCGTCGTATTCGGCCGTGCGCGGGCGCGTATTATCGAAATTTACGTCACAGCGGCGCAACAAAACTACCCGTTGCGCCGCCGTATTCCGTGAAGAGTTGTAGCGACTAGGTGATTCGGTCTCGGGCTTGTCGAGGCTTACCGGAAGCTCGCGTTGACCGACTTCAGCGCGGCGTCGCCGGGGCACAAGTCGACTTCGTTCAGCGCGTTCAGCGGCTCATCGACCGTCTCGAGGATCGCGTGGCAGTCCGACGCATTCTTGTCGAGATACAGCAGCCCGGTGACGACTTCGCCTTCGATCTGTTTGTGCTGCACATAGGCGAGCGCACGCACGCGATCGTGCGGATCGTAGTCGTCGGCGAGCTTGCGCAGCCGCAGCGTCGAACCGTCCGGCATCGCGACGTCTTCGCGCGTGCCGGGCGGATAGTCCGCGACGATCTCGGCGTGCGGCGGGACAAAGTCCCCAGGGGGAATGAAGTCAGCCGCGACCACGTCACCGCGATGGTCCCGTACGTAGTCGTAGCTCTTCGTAGAACCCTTGTGGTTGTTGAACGCCACGCACGGCGAGATCACGTCGATGAACGCGAAGCCTTTGTGCAGCAGCGCTGCCTTGATCAGCGGTACGAGTTGATGCTTGTCGCCGGAGAAACTGCGGCCGACGAAGGTCGCGCCGAGTTGCAGCGCGATGCTGACGAGATCGATCGGCTCGTACAGGTTCGGCGCGCCCTTCTTGCTGGTCGACCCCTTGTCGTTCGTCGCCGAGAACTGCCCTTTGGTCAAACCGTACGTGCCGTTGTTGTCGACGATGTAGCACATGTTGATGCGGCGGCGGACGATGTGCGCGAACTGGCCCATGCCGATCGACGCCGTATCGCCGTCGCCGGAGATACCGATGCAATAAAGGTCCTTGTTCGCAAGATTCGCGCCGGTCGCGACCGACGGCATGCGGCCGTGCACCGAGTTGAAGCCGTGCGATTTGCCGAGGAAATACGTCGGCGTCTTCGACGAGCAGCCGATGCCGGAAATCTTCGTGAACCGATGCGGCGGAATCGAAAGCTCCGCGCACGCTTGCACGATCGCCGCGCTCACCGAGTCGTGACCGCAGCCGGCGCACAGCGTCGACACCGAGCCTTCGTAGTCGCGTCGCGTGAGGCCGAGGTCGTTGACCGGCAGCTTCGGGTGATGGACGCGGGGTTTCGCTACGAACGTCATCGCTTGACCTCCGAAATGCGCGCGAGCTTGTTGACGGCGAAGTGGTCGGCAATCTTCGAACTGATGAAATCGGCCGAGATCGACAAACCGCCGTAGTAGCACACCGGCACGATCTTCGCGGGATCGATGCCGCATTCGTTGACGAGAATCATCTTCATCTGCGCGTCGCGGTTCTGCTCGACGATGAAGACGAGCTCGTGACTGTCGATGAACTCGACGACCGCGTCGGTGAACGGCACCGCACGGATGCGGCACGTGTCGAGGTGGATGCCGTCGGTCGCGAGCAGATCGAGCGACTCCTGCATCGGCATCATCGACGTGCCGTAGTAGAGGATGCCGTACTGGCGCCGCGGCGTGCCTTCGTGGATCGCAGGCGCGGGCACGAGGCCCTTCGCCGTCTCCCATTTCTTGAGGAGACGATCCATGTTCTGCGTATAGATCGCCGGGTCCTCGGTGTACCGCGCGTACTCGTCGCGCGACGTGCCGCGCGTGAAGAAGCTGCCCTTCGTCGGGTGCGTGCCGGGATACGTGCGATAGCCGATCCCGTCGTTGTCGACGTCGACGTAGCGGCCGAACCTCTCGATGCGATCGAGGTCTTCCGCGTCGTACACCTTGCCGCGGTCGTATTTGCGGTTGTCGTCCCACGCGAGCGGTTCCGACATCACTTCGTTCATGCCGAGTTCGAGGTCCGACATGATGATGACCGGCGTTTGCAACCGATCCGCAACGTCGAGCGCGTCGGCCGAGAAATCGAAACATTCCTTCGGCGTCGACGGAATCATCACGACGTGCTTCGTGTCGCCGTGCGACGCGTACACCGCCGACATCAAGTCCGCTTGTTGCGTGCGCGTCGGCATGCCGGTCGACGGACCCGCCCGTTGCACGTCGATCAATACCGCCGGAATTTCGGCGAAGTACGCGAGGCCGAGGAACTCGCCCATCAGCGATACGCCGGGGCCGCTCGTTGCGGTGAACGCGCGTGCGCCGTTCCATGCAGCGCCGATCACCATGCCGATCGCGGCGAGTTCGTCTTCGGCCTGCATGATCGCGAACTTTTTCTTGCCGCTCGCCTTGTCGGTGCGGAAACGATTCGCATAGCGTTCGAACGATTCGGCGACCGACGTCGACGGCGTGATCGGGTACCACGCGCACACGGTCGCGCCGCCGTACACCATGCCGAGCGCAGACGCGGTGTTGCCCTCGATCATGATCTTGTTGCTAACGGTGTTACTGCGGCGCAGCTGAATCGGCAACGGCACGTCGAGATAGTCGCGCGCATAGTTGCGACCGATCTCGAGAGCGTGGACGTTCGGCTTCATCAGCGCGTCCTTGCCCTTGTATTGTTCGGCGACCATACCGGTCAGCACGTCGAAATCGATGTTGATCAACTCCGCCAACGCGCCGACGTAGACGATGTTCTTGAAGAGCTGGCGCTGCTTCGGATCTTGGAATTCCGACAGCAGCAACGTCGAAATCGGAATACCGACGTCGACGACGTCGCTGCGCGCGAGCTCGCGCGGCCGCGGTCGCGAGCTGTCGTAGACGAGGTAGCCGCCCGAAACGAGGCTCGCGACGTCTTCCTCGTACGTCTCGGCGTTCATCGCGACCATGATGTCGACGCCTTCACGGCGACCGACGTAGCCGTGTTCGTTCACGCGCACTTCGAACCACGTCGGCAACCCTTGGATGTTCGACGGGAAGATGTTGCGCGTGCCGACCGGCACGCCCATGCGGAATACCGCTTTCGCGAACATACCGTTCGCGCTCGCGGAGCCCGAACCGTTGACGTTCGCGAACTTGATGACGAAATCGTTGTAGCGCGTCATGACGCGTACGACCCCAGTTGAGGCAGATGAAGGACGGACTTCTGCATGTCCCACGCGTTCGTCGGACACCGTTCGGCACACAGGCCGCAGTGCAGGCAAAGGTCTTCGTCCTTCACCATCACGCGACCGGTCCTCAGTTCCGCCGACACGTAGAGATCCTGCTCTTTGTTGAGCGCCGGCGCGTTCAGATGCTGGCGCAGATCCGGCTCGTCGTCGTTCTGCGTGAACGTGATGCAGTCCATCGGGCAAATGTCGACGCACGCGTCGCACTCGATGCAGAGCTTGTCGGTGAACACCGTCTGCACGTCGCAGTTGAGGCAACGCTGCGCCTCGAGCGCGCCGAGCTTACGATCGAAGCCGAGCTCGACCTCGATCTTGATGTTCTTCAGCGATTTGCTCGGATCGACGTGCGGCACCAAGTGGCGCTTCGACGGATCGTGCTCGCTGTCGTAGCTCCACTCGTGCATGCCCATCTTCTGGCTGACGAGGTTCACGCCTTCCGGCGGCCGATCCTTCTTGAGGTCCTTGCCCTGACAGAAGAGGTGGATCGAGATCGCGGCTTTGTGCGCGTGCGCCGACGCCCAGATGATGTTCTCCGGTCCGAACGCCGAGTCGCCGCCGAAGAACACCTTCGGGTGCGTCGATTGCAGCGTGTCGCGATCGAGCACGGGACACTCCCAACGATCGAACTCGACGCCGATGTCGCGCTCGATCCACGGGCAATGGTTCTCTTGGCCGATCGCCATCAGCACGTGATCGGCTTCCATGAAGATGTCCGGCTCGCCGGTCGGCACCGTCTTCTGTTTGCCGGACTCGTCGGTGATCTGTTTGACGCGCTGGAAGATCACGCCCTTCAGTTTGCCGTTCTCGTGCACGAATTCGACCGGCGGGCGGTTGTTGACGATCGGAATGCCCTCGGACATCGCGTCTTCCTTCTCCCAGTCGGACGCTTTCATCACATCGAAGCCCGACCGCACGACGACCGTCACTTGCTCGGCACCGAGCCTGCGCGAGGTGCGGCAGCAATCCATGGCGGTGTTGCCGCCGCCCATCACGATGACTTTGCCTTTGATCGACGTCGTGTGGCCGAACGCGACGCTGCCGAGCCAATCGATGCCGATCGAAATGTGCGCGCTCGATTCCTTGCGCCCCTTCAAATCCGGCAGGTCGCGGCCGCGCGGTGCCCCCGTGCCGACGAAGTACGCGTCGAAATCGTGCTCAGCCATGAACGCCTTCATGCTGGTCACTTCGTGGTTGTAATGACACTGCACACCCATGCCGACGATCAGATCGACCTCTTCTTCGAGCACCTCGGCCGGCAGCCGAAAGGCCGGGATCTGCGTGCGCATCATGCCGCCGCCGGCCGGATCCTTTTCGAACATGTGCACGTCGTAGCCGAGCGGCAGCAAGTCGCGCGCGACCGCGAGCGACGCCGGGCCCGACCCGAGCACCGCCACGCGCTTGCCGTTCTTCTTTTTCGGCACGCGCGGAAGGTACGGGGTGATGTCACCTTTGTTGTCGGCGGCGACCCGCTTCAGACGGCAGATTGCGACAGGCTTCTCTTCGGTGCGCACGCGGCGACAGGCCGGTTCGCACGGGCGGTCGCAGGTACGGCCGAGAATTCCCGGAAACACGTTCGAATCCCAGTTGAGCATGTACGCTTCGGTGTACTTCTCTTGGGCAATCAACCGGATGTATTCGGGAACCGGTGTGTGGGCGGGGCAGGCCCATTGGCAATCGACGACTTTGTGGAAGTACGCGGGCTCGAAAATGTTGGTGGGCTTCATATCCGTTCTGTGACGATGGGACGCATTTCCATCGGGCGCTGCACTCTAACGCGTCTGAATTAACGGATCTACTAGGCGGGTCCTACAGGCGCACGCGCCCGCCCGCAGCGCGTCGATGCAGTAGAATACCGCGCCTTCTCCAGGCGTCCGCGAATGTCCGACCCCGAACGACCTCCACTGCCGGCACGGCCCGGCGAGCGCATCGGCTGGACCGGTCTCGTCGACGGCGCGGCGAGTCTCGCGATCGCGCGCGCCGCACAGGCGAGCGAGCAGCTATTCGTCGCGGTCGCCGCGAATCCGGCGGCCGCCTACCGCCTGTGTCGCGAAATCGAGTTCTTCGTGAGCGGCGCGCTCGAGGTGGTCACCCTGCCCGATTGGGAGACCCTCGCCTACGACGCGTTCTCGCCGCACCAGGACATCGTGTCGGATCGGCTGCGCACGCTGCATCGTTTGCCGCAGTTGCGCCGCGGCGTGCTGGTGGTGCCGATCCGCACGCTGCTGCAACGTCTGCCGCCCCGCGAATTTCTCGCCGCGCACAGCCTGCTCGTCGAAGTCGGCGCGCGCTTCGATGCGCACAACTATCGCCGTGCACTCGAGCAAGCCGGCTACCGCTGTGTCGAGACCGTCTCCGAGCGCGGCGAGTTCGCGGTGCGGGGTTCACTCGTCGACGTTTATCCGATGGGCGCGGCGAATCCCTTTCGCATCGACCTCTTCGACGACGAAGTATCGAGCCTGCGCACGTTCGATCCCGATACGCAGCGGACGATCGAACAGCTGCGCTCGATCGAGATCCTACCGGCCAAGGAGTTTCCGCTGACCGCCGACGCGATCGCGCGCTTTCGCCATCGTTGGCACGAACGCTTCGACGTCGACGTGCGGCGTTGCCCGATCTACCAGGACGTGAGTCAGGGGCTCGCGCCGTCCGGCATCGAATACTACTTGCCGATGTTCCACGAGCGACTCGCGACGGTATTCGACTACCTCCCCAACGACTGCGTTGCGGTGCTGCCGCGCGGCCTCGACGACGCGGTCACGGCGTTCCAACTCGACGTGCGCAATCGCTACGAAAGCCTGCGCCACGACATCGAACGGCCGATCCTGCCGCCCGACGAGATCTACTCGCGCACCGACGAACTGTTTCACGCGCTGGGCTCGCTTCGACAAATCGTGCTGGACGGTCGCCATCACGCGGTCGAGTTCGCATCGCGCGCGCTGCCCGACGTCTCCGTCAATCACCGTGCCCACAACGCCGGCGATCGACTGCTCGCGTTCGTGCGCGAAGCGAACGTGCCGGTGCTCTTCTGCGCCGAATCGGCCGGCCGGCGCGAAGTGTTCGGCGAGTTCCTGACGCGCGTCGGTTTGAAGACGACCGACGTCGCGACGTTCGACCAATTCCGCACGACGCTGCCGCCGCTCGCGCTCGCGATCGCGCCGATCGAATGCAGCGCGTGGACCGACGCGTTCGCGCTGATCACCGAAACGCAAGTCTTCGGCGCGCGCGCGGACGCCGACGTACGGCGCGACGCACGCTCGATCGATCCCGATCAGATCATCCGCAACTTGAGTGAGTTGCACGTCGGCGCACCGGTCGTGCACATCGACCACGGCGTCGGCCGTTACATGGGCCTCCGCACGCTCGAGATCGACGGCGCGTTATCCGAGTTCCTCACCATCGAGTACGCCGACGAAGCGAAACTCTACGTGCCCGTTAGCGCGTTGCACCTGATCACGCGCTACGGCGGCGCCGACGAAGCGCACGCGCCGCTGCATCGGCTCGGTTCGGACCAATGGGACAAGGCGAAGCGTCGCGCCGCCGAGAAGATCCACGACGTGGCCGCCGAGCTGCTGAACATTTACGCGCATCGCGAAGCGCGCGGCGGCACCGCGATGCGTCCGCCCGACGCCGACTATCAACGCTTCGTCGATCAGTTCCCGTTCGACGTCACGCCGGACCAACGCCACGCGATCGACGAAGTGATCGCCGATCTCACCCGCGCGAAGTCGATGGATCGGCTCATCTGCGGCGACGTCGGTTTCGGCAAAACCGAAGTCGCGATGCGCGCCGCGTTCATCGCAGTGCAGAACCGCAAACAAGTCGCCGTGCTGGTACCGACGACCCTGCTCGCGCAGCAACACTACGAAACCTTCCGCGATCGGTTCGCCGATTGGCCGGTGCAGATCGAAGCGGTGTCACGCTTGCGCACCGATGCCGAAGTCGATGCCGTTCGCGCGAAGCTGCGATCGGGCGCGATCGACATCGTGATCGGCACACACAAGCTCTTGAACCCCGCGTTCGCGTTCAAGGACCTCGGCCTCGTCATCATCGATGAAGAACACCGCTTCGGCGTGCGACAGAAGGAACGGCTGCGTACGCTGCGGGCCGAGGTCGACGTGCTGACGCTGACCGCGACGCCGATTCCGCGCACGCTCAATCTCGCGATGGGCGGCATCAGAGATCTGTCCATCATCGCAACCCCGCCGGCAAAGCGACTCTCGGTGAAGACGTTCGTCGTGCAGCGGCGCAAAGACCTGATCCGCGAAGCGATCACGCGCGAACTCGCGCGCGGCGGCCAAGTGTTCTATCTGCACAACGAAGTGCGCACGATCGAATCGACCGCGCTCGAGCTGGCCGAATTGGTGCCTGAAGCGCGCATCGGCGTCGGTCACGGCCAAATGCCCAAGCGCCGTCTCGAGCTCGTGATGAACGACTTCTACCACCGTCGCAGCAACGTGCTCGTCTGTACGACGATCATCGAGACCGGCATCGACATCCCGAACGCGAACACGATGATCATGGAGCGCGCCGACAAGTTCGGTTTGGCGCAGTTGCATCAGCTGCGCGGCCGGGTCGGCCGCTCGCACCGGCAGGCGTACGCCTATCTGTTGATTCCGCATCCGAAGGCGCTGACCGAGGACGCGCGCAAGCGGCTCGAGGCGATCGAAGCGGCCGGTGAGCTCGGCATCGGCTTCACGCTGGCGACGCACGACCTCGAAATTCGCGGCGCAGGAGAACTGTTGGGAGAGGAACAGTCCGGCCAGATCGAGTCGATCGGCTTCTCGTTGTACATGGACATGCTCGATCGCGCAGTGCGCGCGATTCGCGCCGGTAAGACGCCGGACCTCGACGCCGATCTGACGCCGCACCAGGAAGTGAACTTGCGCGTACCGGCGCTGATTCCGGAGGACTACCTGCCGGAAGTGCACACGCGACTGATCCTCTACAAGCGCATCGCGAGCGCCGAGTCGCGCGAGGCGCTCGACGAGCTGAAGGCGGAGATGATCGACCGCTTTGGCGCGTTGCCGAGCCCGACGAAGATGCTATTTCGGATTACCGAACTACGCCTCGCCGCGGCGGCGCTCGGGATTGCGAAGATCGACTTCGGCCCGGCCGGCGGCCGCATCGAGTTCGCCGCCGATACATCAGTCGACCCGTTCGCGCTCGTGCGGCTCGTCCAACGCGAGCCGAACACGTTCCGTCTCGAGGACGGCACGCGACTGCGCGTGACGGCGAAATCCGACGACGTCGACGCGCGCTTCGAACGCGTCGCGGACCTCCTCGCTCGATTGGGACCTACCGAGAAATCTCGCATGGCGGCGACGGCATGAACATCGCTCGAACGATCATCGCCTTCGTGGCGTTGGCGGCAACGGCGGCCGACGCAGCGATCACGGCGGACTTTCCGACGCTGCCGAACGATGCGTGGTACCGAGTCGAGGTCATCGTGTTCGAGCGCGTCGCCGACCCGGCGCCGACGGAGGAAGTGCTGGTGCTACACGCACCGCGCACGCTGCCGTTCGACGTCATCGCGTTCGACGACGACGCGAGCCGCGCGGCCGCCTACCCGCTCGACGCGGACACGCGCGCGTCGCCGACCGTCTACGTCGTCGCACAGGGGCCGAATACCGCGGCGCCCGCGCCGGTGTCCCCAACGCAACCGACGCCGGCCGAGCGCGCCGCGAAATTGATCGGCGATTACCAAGGTCAATTGCAGGCGCGCAGCTATCGGCCCGAACCGAACAACACCTATCTACTCGCCGGAGAGGACGGCCGCCTGCAGCGCAGCGGCGTCTACCGTGTGCTGCTGCATCGCGCGTGGATTCAACCGGTGCCCGATCGCGATCGCCTGCAGCCAATGCTCATCCAGATCGCCGAGAGCGACGGTCGGCGCATCGACGGCTACCTCGGCATCACGCGCGGCCGCTACCTGCACATGGACACGCGCCTCTGGTACGAATCGCCGGCCGTCGCCTTGCCCACCGAACCGAAAGGCGCGGACTCGAACCCCGGTTACATGGAAATGCGCGAACAGCGCCGGATGCGTAGCGGCGAATTGCACTATCTCGATCATCCGAAATTCGGCGTACTCGCGCGGGTCGACCCCGTGCAGCCGCCGGATTCGCTCGTCGCCGAACTTGCGCGACTCGCCGCGCTGGCTGGACAGCCCGCCGCACCTGCGCCGGTCGCAGCCCAATAGTCTCGTTGGGGATCAGCCGAGCGCGACGAAGCGTTCGATCAATCGCTCGACGCGACCCATGCCTTGTCGAGCCACCTCGAAGATCGCTGCCTCGCTGATCGGACCTTCGCCGCGACCGGCCGCCCGGTTCACCGACAGGCAAACCGCCGCGTACGGCAACCGCAATTCGCGCGCGAGCCCGGCCTCCGGCATGCCGGTCATGCCGACGACGTCACAGCCGTCGCGCGCCATGCGGTCGATCTCGGCCGCGCTCTCCAGACGCGGGCCTTGTGTGCAACCGTACACGCCCAAGTTGAAAATCGAACAATCGAGTTCGAGTTCGAGCCCCGCCGCGCGCAGACGATCGCGCATCGCTGCGTCGTACGGTGCGCCGAAGTCGACGTGTTCGAGCGGCCACGTATCCATGTACGTGTGCGCACGACCCCACGTGTAGTCGATGATCTGGTGCGGCACCATCAAATCGCCGGGCGCCATCGCCTGGGCAATCGAGCCGACCGCGTTCGTCGCGAGCACGGCACTCGCGCCGAGTTCGCGCAAGAGCCACAGGTTCGCGCGATAGTTGACGAGGTGAGGCGCGATGCGATGCGGCTGGCCGTGCCGCGCGAGGAAGATTACCTCGCGGTCGCCGACGCGACCGAGCTGCGGCGCCGTCGACGGCCGCCCGAACGGCGTCTCGATGCGGTCGACCGCGCGCGTCGCCGCCGCGAGTCTGTTGAGGCCGGTACCGCCGATGATCGCGAGCGTCACGGTGCGCTCCATCCGAACGGCAACGCGTAGATTCCCGCGAGATTGCGCCAGTGGCCGCGATAGTCCATGCCGTGGCCGAAGAGGAACCGGTCGGGACCCGCGAGCGCCGCGTCATCGACCGTGATCGGGCGCGGCCGATCGATGATCTTGTCGACGAGCACCGCCGTCTTCACCGATCGCGCGCCGGACGCGACCAATCGCTCGACCACCGCCGCGAGCGTGCGCCCTTCGTCGAGCACGTCGTCGACCACCAACACGTTGCGCCCCTCGACCGACATATCCGGTTTCGCACGCCACTCGATCTGCGCGCCGCGCAACGCGTCGCGGTATCGCGTCGCGTGCACGTACGTCACTTCCAGCGGAAATTGGAATCGCAGCAACAGCTCGGCCGTCAGCGGCAATCCGCCGTTCAGCACACACACGACCACCGGGTGCGCGTCGGCGAGCTTCAGCGCGAGTCGAATCGCCAGCCGGTCGACCGCGCGCTCGACCGCAGCGGCGGAGAACAGGCAATCGGCCGCGTCACGCGCGGCGAGCACGTCGGCGGGAACGTCGTTGTTCGGCTGCGCCATCCGACTGCCACTTATATAGGGTGTTTTGGCGGCGTGGCGGGTCCGGAACCGCATTGCACCGCGCCGCACGACGAGCGCGGGATACTAAACCGAGTGGTCGCGGGGCCGATAGGCGAAGCGTTTCGCGCAGTTGCTTTTCGATCTTGCACTGCGGCTCACGCTGGCGTTGCGTGAAATCCGCTGTATATAATGCCAGGCACTGTATATCCGAACAGGTCGCACATGCAGGGTCTGACCGAACGCCAGTCGCAAATCCTCGATCTCATCCGCCGCCACATTCTCGACACCGGCTATCCGCCCACGCGCGCCGACATCGCGAGCGAACTCGGCTTCAAGTCCCCGAACGCGGCCGAGGAGCACTTGAAGGCGCTCGCGCGCAAGGGTGCGATCGAGATGGTGCCGGGCACGTCGCGCGGTATCCGCCTGCCGGTACCGACGGGTTTGCCGATCGTCGGGCGCGTCGCCGCCGGCAGTCCAATCCTCGCGCAGGAACACATCGAGGACTCGTGCGACCTGCCCGGCAGCTTCTTCAAGCCGCGCGCAGACTATCTGCTGCGCGTATTCGGCGACAGCATGATCAACATCGGCATTCTCGACGGCGACTTGCTCGCAGTGCACAAGGCCGACGAGGCGCGCGACGGTGAGATCGTCGTCGCCCGCATCGACGACGAAGTGACGGTGAAGCGCCTCAAGCGCGGTCGCGCGCGCAGTCGTCTCACGCTGCTGCCGGAGAACGATGCGTACGAGCCGATCGAAGTCGATCTCGAACGGCAGAATTTCGCGATCGAGGGCGTCAGCGTCGGGGTGATTCGCCGCAATTGATCGACGGCGCGAGCGCCGATTTCGGTTCGACGACTCAGCTCTCTGCGCGTTTGCGCGCTGCGCCGGTCGATTTGCGCGGCGCGCGGCGGCCCGGCCTCGGCCTGCCGGTCTTCGTCTCGAGATCGTCGCCCGCCTCTTCGACCCACGCGCCGTTGCGGTACACGGCGCGCCAGCCGGTCGGCTTGCCGTCGACCTCGCTCGACACGAACTGTTCGCGCGTCTTACGGCTGTACTTGACAATCGCCGGATGGCCCGCGGGGTCGGTCTCCGGCGCGTCCAACAAATAGCGGTGCTTCGGATCGAGTTCGGCGCGATGCGGTTTGAGTTCGGCGATCGTCGGCGCGCGCGTTTCGCGATGCTTCGGAAACTGACTCGCGGCGAGAAAGATGCCGGACGCGCCGTCGCGCAACACGTAGTGATCGTCGACCTTCGCGCAGCGTAGCTCCGGCATCGGGACCGGCGCCGATTTCGGCGGCGCCGCTTCGCCGTTGCGCAGCAGCTTGCGCGTGTTCTTGCAGTTCGCGTTCGTGCAGCCGAAGTACTTGCCGAAGCGGCCCGACTTCAATTGCATATCGGCGCCGCACTTGTCGCATTCGATCACCGGGCCGTCGTAGCCCTTCAAACGGAACTCGCCGCTCTCGACGAAGAAACCCGGACAGTCCGGGTTGTTGCCGCAGACGTGCAACTTGCGCCGTTCGTCGACGAGGTAACTATCCATCGGCGTACCGTCGACCGGGCATTTGTGCTTCGTACGCAGCAGGCGCGACTCTCCTTCCGAATCCGAATCGACGTCGACGACTTCGTCGCCGGGGATCAAATTCAGAGTGTGCGTGCAGCGTTCCTTCGGCGGCAGCGCGTAGCCCGAACAACCGAGGAACACCCCGGTGCTGCCGGTGCGAATCTGCATGCGTCGGCCGCATACGCTGCACGGGATGTCGGTGTCGGTCGGCATGTTCGGGCGCATGCCGCCGTCCTTCGCTTCGGCGCGCGAGAGCTTCCCCGAAAAGTCGCTATAAAAGGTATCGAGTACGTCGCGCCACGGCACTTGCCCTTCGGCGATCTGATCGAGGTCGCCTTCGAGTTTCGCGGTGAAACCGAAGTCGAGCAGGTTGTCGAAGTTCTCGACGAGCCGGTCCGTCACGAGTTCGCCGATCTTCTCCGCGTGAAAGCGTCGCGCGCTCAGCGTCACGTAGCCCCGTTCCTGAATCGTCGAGATGATCGTCGCGTATGTCGACGGTCGGCCGATACCGCGTTTCTCGAGTTCCCGCACCAAGCTCGCCTCGCCGTAGCGCGGCGGCGGTTTCGTGAAGTGTTGGATCGGCATGATCGCGGCGACGTCGAGCGTTTCGCCGGCGACGAAATCCGGCAACGTGCGGTCTTCGTCCTTCCGCGCGACCGTCGGCAACACCTTCGTGTAGCCGTCGAAGCGCAGGATCCGGCCGCGGATGCGCGCCTCGAAATCGCCGGCGAGCGCCGTGACCGTCGTGCTCGTATATTCCGCCGGCGGCATTTGACACGCGACGAACTGCCGCCAGATGAGTTCGTACAGCCGCACCGCATCGTCTTCCATGCCCGTGAGCATGCGCGGCCGCGTGCCGACGTTGGACGGACGAATCGCTTCGTGTGCTTCCTGGGCGGCTTCCTTGCTGGCGTACGAATTCGGCTGCTCCGGCAAGTAACGGCTGCCGTATTCCTTCCCGATGTATTCGCGCACGGCCCCGATTGCGTCGTTCGACAAGTTCGTGGAATCCGTTCGCATGTACGTGATGTAGCCGGCCTCGTAAAGTCGTTGGGCCATCGTCATCGTCTTCTTGACGCTGAACGAAAGGCGCGTGCTCGCCGCCTGCTGCAACGTCGACGTGATGAACGGCGCATTCGGCTTCGTCGCGGTCGGCCGATCTTCGCGCGACTGCACCGTGAACGGTTTACCGCGCAAGCGTTCCATCGCCTCGTCCGACTGCGCTTGCGACGTCGGCCGATAGTTCTCGCCGCGATCCTTCACGATCTGAAAGCGATGCGCCTCGGGATCGCCGCCGCGCGTCGCGTCGATGAATGCTTCCCAGTATTCCTCCGGCACGAACGCGCGAATCTCGCGCTCGCGCTCGACGATCAATCGCACCGCCACCGATTGCACGCGCCCGGCCGATAGTCCACGCGCGACTTTCGCCCACAGCAGCGGCGACACTTCGAAGCCAACGACGCGATCGAGGAATCGGCGCGCCTGTTGCGCGCTGACGCGATTCGCGTCGATCGTTGTCGGATTCGCGAACGCTTCTTGGATCGCCTTGCGGGTGATCTCGTTGAACACCACGCGATGGTACCGCTCGGGATCGCCGCCGATCGTCTCTTTCAAATGCCACGCGATCGCCTCGCCTTCGCGGTCGAGGTCGGTCGCGAGATAGATCTGCTCGGATTTCTCGGCGAGCCGTTTCAGCTCGTCGACGACTTTCTCTTTGCCCGGGAGAATCTCGTATGTCGCCCGCCACTCGCGCTCGGGATCGACGCCCATGCGACGGATGAGTTGCTCGCGCGCGCGCTTCTTGCGGTAGGCGTCCTTTGCCTTCGCCGACAACTTGCGCGTCTTCGCGGCTTCCTTCGCACGCGCTTTCGGATCGCTCGCCTTGCCGCCGGTCGGCAAATCACGGATGTGGCCGACGCTCGATTTGACGATGTAATCCTTGCCGAGATACCGATTGATGGTACGCGCCTTGGCCGGCGACTCGACGATGACCAACGATCGGGCCATGTTCCTCCAACGAAATTCGCGAACGTGCCATTCGCGAAAGGCGCCATGTATACGCGGTCCTTTTCCGCACTGTCAACTCGAGTGCGAGAAAACGTGCGCGTTGAGGGGAGGCAAATGCGCGCTGCGTCAGCCTTCGTCGTCTGCTGCTTCGGCGGTTGCGCGTTCGTGCGCAAGCATTTGAATTTCCGCGAGCTTGTCGAGCAATGCAGCGAGTCGATCGACACTCGATTCGGCGTCGTCTTGTGCGGCGCGTTCGTGCCACCAACAACTCGTCTCGCGCGCGTTCGCGGCGCACGCAAGCGCATCCGCTGGCAACTGCCGCACGACTGCGAGCACGTCTTGCCAATACGCAGCATCGTCGACGCGCGGCGAGTCCCATTGCCAACCGTCGAGCGGTCCGTCCGTTGCCGCGCGATTGCGCAGCAACTTCCACTGCGGCGCCGCGCGCGCTTCACGGTGCAGGCCCAGCCGATACGCCGCGCACG
>Ga0335084_10001478_pt1 | contig 22048 bp, 17 predicted proteins | sample Lox_Sample_44_FD_206721 | JGI IMG/M metagenome (GOLD analysis project Ga0335084, IMG submission 206721) | Soil microbial communities from Loxahatchee National Wildlife Refuge, Florida, United States - Lox_Sample_4.4 | ecosystem: Environmental > Terrestrial > Soil > Wetlands | place: USA...
CCTTGAAATCATCGAGTCGGAAGGATTTTCCGTCCTGGTTGACCAGACTCAGATCGGGAACACGTTCCCCGATATCCAGACGGTGCACGGTAGCGGGCTTTATCGTCTTGCGGCCACTCGCATCCGTGATCCGGATGTTTTCCAACCAATACTCATTCCCATTCTTGGCCGTGATTACATCTGCGGCAATGACATCTCCCGGCTCGACTTGTTGGAATCCAGTTTTGTCTTTCACCGAATAGGACATGGTCATCGCGGACATAAAGCCCGGAATGTTTTCGTGGTTTACCGTGATCTCGTTCGTAGCCGGCTTCTTATCGAGCACCTGACCCTTGAGGTCGAAATGCTTCGTTTTGGATTGGCAACCGCTTAGCAGAATGCCCAAACAAACCACCGGAATAAATCTTTGAAGATTCATCCAACCGCCCTCCTGAGTTCACTCTCGCCCGCACTCGTGCCGGGCCTCCAATTCCGTTGTTCGGCGGCCCTTCTTTGAACGGCTCGTTTCTTCCACCAGATGTAGACTCCGGTGATCGAAAGCATCGTGAGGATCAAGCCGAATAGCGCCACCATAATTCGATATGGGAGAAAATCGCGAATGTCGCCGTAGTGCAGTCCCCAGAGCCAAGTACTGACGGTGTTGCCTGAATGCTGGCCCGAGGGCAGAAAAACCTGACGAAGTGCGCCCGTGTTACCGTCCACCCAGACGCCTGTATCCCAGCCATGGCCGCGGATGTCGTTGCTGCCCCGGACGTCGTAGGTATAAACGCCAAATTCGGGAATGTAGGCGAGGCCATAGGGACGGGTCACCGTGAAGTGGTGCTCGGCCGCCATGTCCGCGACCAGCCGTTCTCCAATTGTCTGGGCATCACGCCACGTCAGCTTCGGATTCCAGAGGGGTTGGGGCAGCGCGTATGCGGCAAGCGCCACTTCGTCAGACTGATAGTCAAGAACGGCAGAGGTAACACGGTCATATACCGGCCGAAGTGAAAGCATCACGCTCGACCACGCGAAGACAAACAGCAACGGCCAGAACCAGAGCCCTCCGGCACGGTGTAGGTCGAAATTGATGCGGAATGCATTGGCGCGCCACTTAACCTGCCATGCGTATTTCCAGCGTTGCCAGAAGCCACCGTTTCCGCGCGGCAACGTGAGATAAAAACCTACGAAGCAGTCCAGAGTCCACACCAGGGCAACGATGCCGAGCGTCCACGCTCCTACCGATCCCACTGCCATCGAGGTGTGAAGTTTGTAGACGAACGGCATGAAGTTAATGCGCCAGTCCGGGCTCGCGCAGCAACGGCCGAGTTCACGGCCGGTGTAGGGATCGAGAATGAGATGATCAAAGTCCGACTGATATGGCTGGCCCGTGGCCGGATTCGTCCGAAAGCGGAGAGCGATGCTGGCCTGATCGTTGTCAATCGCAAAATATCCTGGTCGGGCTTGAGGCACCAGCGACTCGGCTCTTTCGGCGAGCGTCGCCAGATCGAGAGGCACCTGGCCGGGCTCAGGCGACGCATGCCACTGCGGATTGAGCACCCGGTCAATCTTTGACCTGAACGCTAACAGCGTTCCTGTAAGCCCGACGACGATGAGAAATACCGTCATCAATAGGCCCGTCCAACGGTGCAGCCAAACGAAATAACGATGGATCATCCAGATGCCTCCCGTATTGCCAGCGGTCGAGTTCAAAATGACAACTTAAGTGCGAGTTGGATGGAACGTGGCGCTCCGAATTGATACAGCGGACTGAGGGCGCCGCCTCCACTGCTGTTCCCGCCGAGGTACTGCCCGAGTGTCGTCAGCGAATAGCCGAATTGGGCGTTTGAACCAAAACCAAGATTGAGCGAACTATAGGGCGGCGCAAAATTGGGATGGTTCAATACGTTGAACAGTTCCGCCCGAAATTGGAGCTTGAGGGACTCGCGGATCGGAAAGTCCCGATGAACCGCGAAGTCCCACTGCGATGCAGGAAAGGCGCGCAAGGCGTTTCTTGGAAGGTTTCCCTGGCTTAGTACGTTTCCGTTCCCATCCGTTGGAGGAAAGCAGAACGGCCCGACGCAAGACAGGTTCGGCCCATCCGGAGTGTTGTTGATGATTTTTCCGCCCGGATACTGAGACCCGTAAAGATAAAAAGGAACTCCGGGAAGAACATCGGGCCGCACGTAGACCGGTTTTTGGGTGAACGATTGACTCTCGTTAATCGTCACGTCCACTGGAGCGGAAGAATATGCTTTGATGACGCTCTGCAGCGACCACCCGCTCAAAACGGCTCCAACGAAACGATCCGGTTTGTACGCGGGAATGTCATAAGTCAGCGCCGCAGAGAACTGGTTACGAATGTCAAATTTCGAAGGTCCGCGATTGTCGTTGATCCCCTGTCCACCTTGGCCAAATACGGTGGAACCCGTGTCAATACTGTGTGCCCAGGTGTAGGAGACCAGCGCTTGAAGCCCGTGTGAGACCTGACGTTGAAACTGCGTTTGGAGCGCGTTGTAACTGGAAGAACCACCGTTGTCGAACAGCCCGATTCCTCCGGGGTAATTCGCCGGAGGAGAGTTGTACGGGAAGATTGTTTGCACCAGTCTTCTTCCTGCAGCACCGACATACGAGACCGTGAGAGTTTGCTGCTTGCCAACTTCTTGCTGCAAAGCTACATTCCACTCCAGACTGTAAGGCGTTTGAAAGTGGGGATTGAATCCGAGCAGAAGCCCGCTATTCGCAGATCCGGGAGGCACGATCGCAGGTGGCGCCGCATAGGCGGGGTCGAGCGGGAAAGTTCCGCCAGTTGGGGGGTAAACGATTGGGAGTTGACTGCCGTCATAGAATGCATATCCGGTATAGGGATATGCATACGCAACCAGATTTCCTGCTGCGCCTGCCGCCAAATCGTCGTAGAGCCCGATTCCGCCACGCAACACCGTCGAAGGTGCGCCGTCTCTTTGCGCGAGCTGGTACGCCACTCCAACGCGAGGCATGAAATTTCGATAGGAGGTTTGATAGGGTGACGTTCCGGCGGGCGCCAATGTGATTTGCGAAAGATTGTTGAGATCGTAGTTTGCGAGGGCAGGAAAGGCCGGGCCTTCGATTGTTTTGGGCGGAACTTCGACTCCCCATCGCAGGCCATAAGTCAGGGTAAGCCGGGGCTTCGGTTGCCATGTGTCTTGTGCAAAAACGCTAAACGTCCGAAAGAGGAACGTCGCTGGAATGTTTTGGTTCGTAAAAGCAAAGCCGACAACACCATCCTCGGTAGTCGGATAATCATTGAACTGCACATATTGGGTGTACTGGGCTGGGATAAATCGCGGTGACAATCGGCGATAGTCCACTCCGAGAGTCAGTCTGTGAGAGCCCCGTTGTATTGCTACGTTGTTCACGGCTTCAATCTGCCGCTGCAGGCTCTCTTCACTCGCTCCAATATCGAGATACCCGTTGGTGGTGAATCCCGCTTGAAACCCGATGTTGCCGTTCTGCAGGTTGTAGCCGTTCGGCAAAGGGGCTGAAGTAATGGGAGTCGCACCGCCAAAATTGCTTGATTGTGAAGTACCGATACTCTTCAGACGGCTGTAATTGAACCGAAAGTCGTCGTTGATGGTCGGAGAAAACGTCCAGGTTGTTCCGAGCGTCAGGGTTTGTATCGTTTGTGATTGAACCCCTTCTTGACTAAGTGCCACGCCAGATCCCGGTCCGAATCCGTATTGCGAAATGCTGGAGGGCGAGTTGTTATACCTGCCAAAAAGCGTGGCCTTGTCGTTCAACCGGTGATCAATGCGGATGCTGTAGGCGTCGAGAGAACTGGGATTCGAAAAGCTGGTGTTGAATTGAGCAACGCCGTTGCCAAGATCGGGCTGCTTCGGATCGAATGGATAGGCATTCAGGAACGGCTGTATGGCAGGAATCGCATCCTGCCGAGCCTGAAGGTCGGGAACCTGAGTCAGTTCCGTTTGGGGCAGTCGGAGGCGCAGCCCCTCATACGAGAAGAAAAAGAAAGTCCGGTCTTTGAGGATCGGGCCTCCAAAAGTTCCACCGAAATCGTTCTGTCGTTCTTCGGCTTTAGGGAGAGCAGGATTGTTTGTGTAACCGTTGAACCAATCGTTGGCATCCAAAACGTCATTTCGTAGATAGTCGAATAGAGAGCCATGAAACTGGTTAGTGCCGGAACGCGTAACGATCGCAATCTGTCCCCCTGCGGTAAGGCCCGATTCAGGAGCGGCTGTAGAGGTCTGAATTCGGAATTCCTGCAGCGCGTCGACCGAGACGAGACTGTTTGTGCCTCCCGACAGGCTGGTGGCTCCAGACTGTCCACCAAGTCCCGCACCCGGATTACCAATGTTGCCCCCGATTCCGAAATTTGCACTGACTCCGTCTACCGTCCAGTAGTTCGACGTCTCACGCTGCCCGTTCACCACGAAAGTATCCGTGTTGCCCTCTCCGCCAGTGGGGAGCACGCCCGGCGTCAACTCAATCAAACTTTGAAAACTTCTTCCATTCAGCGGAAGGTTATCGGCGAATTGCCGGTCCACCACGGTGCTCACGGTTGCGTCTGTCGTATTGATGTTGAGAGATTCTGCGGTTACCGTGACGCTTTCGCTCGCCGATCCAACCTGCAGCACAAAATCGCGGGCGACATTGTCCTGCGCATTCAGGGAAAACTGCGTCACCGTTACCACCTTGAAACCAGGCTTGCGCGCAGAAAGTTTGTAGCGGCCAGGGCGCAACGAAGGAAATGTATAGAGACCATCTTGATTCGTTTTGACAGTCGCGGACAGATTCGTATCCACGTTTCTGATTTCAATTTCCGTATCCGCTACGACGGCGCCAGATTGATCAGTCACGCGGCCAGATACATGGGCAAGTTCTGTCTGAGCAGCACCGCGAGCAGCAAAGGCCACACAAACCACGGCGAGTGTGGCAGGCCAGAGCGACGAACGGGAAAAACTCAACAGCGGATTGCGGAAGCACTTGGTCATATCTCCGCTCCTTTAGCGGAATGCACGCTGCTCATCAATTCGGTCCCAATGATTTCGGGGAAACTCATCCCCCCACAAGAAACGGGCGTAGTCATAACACCGACTCGCCCGCAGCGAGAGTTCGATGAAAAGACCAGAAACAAAAAGGCTTAGGCTTTAATCACTAGAAATAGCGATTGAGGGAGCGTGTAGGGGGACCACGTTGGAAGAAAGGAAAATGCACGTGCGAACTTGAAGTGAAGGATTCTCGCCCCCGTGACAGAATCGAGGACGGAGGAAGGTAGGTGCTCGTGCTCGTCCGTCCTACTTGTGCTTGCGCTACTGGAACTAGAGTCGCAACTGTTGAGCGGAACGGGCAGCGAGCAGGAATCGTGCGGAAAGCAGGAGCCTTGTCATTGGAAACCATCACGCCGGACATTCCCGACATGCAGCGATGCTTGCCGTCGCGTCGGCAGCATGCAGGCACTCTGCTTTGCTGGAAACACAGAGCCAGCGGCGCCAATAGACTGGCAATCAAAATGACAAGCAGCGAATTGGCGATCAGTCGTTTCAAAACTTGAGACCTAAGTCATGGGAGGTTCTTCGCCCCCCGGATTTCTATCTCTGGCTGCTGTAGCAGCAGCTCATCTAGCAACATGCATAATCACTTCGACGCCACAACCGGCTTCACTTGCTCATATTCCGGGTTTCTCCATAGCGAGCTTTTATACTCCAGCAAATCGGCGGTGCCTTGCGCTACATCATCCCCGTAGTACCTCGCAATCACGTGTAGTGCTAGATCGATGCCTGAGGTCAAGCCGCCCGCAGTTGCGATTTTGCCATTCTCCACATAGCGGGTTCCGCTGACGAAGTGCACAGCGGGATATTGCTTCTGCAGTCGCTGAAGAAAGTAATGATGCGTCGTCGCAGTTTGGCCGTCCAACATTCCATAGTCCGCCAACACCGAAGCGCCGGTGCACACCGACATGGTTTCATCCGCGGTGGCCGAATTGGCCAGCAACCATGCCTTTTGCGCAGCGCTGCGTCCGTTCTGCGCAGGGATCACGATAACCTGGGGCTTGGGCGCATTCTCAAAAGTGTAGTTGGGAACGATGGTCAATCCATTCGCATCCACCGGTTTGAGCGAATCGGAAACGGTGTATACGTTGATCGGCATCACCATGTCGTCCCAGTCCGACTCATTCCATGGTTTGCCCTTGCTCGTAAGCATCGCGCCGTGGAGAGTCTCCCAGGGGCCGGCGATGTCCATGACGTCGGCACCCTCCGAAATCACGAACGCCACGTTGATCTTGCCCGATGCAGGCGGCTTTAGTGAGCTGGCCGGTTGGATGGCAGATGTTGGTTGGTGGGACGCTTGCCCGTAACTTGTGGGGACCATCAGGTCCAACATTCCCACAATCGCAGCAGCCATCCAGAGTGCTCTACTTTTCCTTTGCATACGATCCTCCTTGAAGTCTTGATCGTTTGAAACCATCCATCATCGGAGCTTGTCCACTCCAATTCGCGCCAAATGAAGTGAGGAACCTGTGTCGGCTGCCTGCATCCAGGCGAGCAGCACAGCGTTACCCTGTGCCCGCATTGATGGATAGCCGAAGCCGGAACCATGCGCAATTTCAACTACAGGGCCAAACTGCCCGTCGTTCAGGATTTGCCTCGCGCGAAGATGCGATTCTGGGTTGCCGGATTCAATCCATGCGAGGATGGACGATCCATCGGCCAGAAGTGCAATCGCCGGATGACCAACCGTCGCCGTTGCCGCACTCACTTCCTTTGCAGAAGTGAAGTCTTTGCCTCCGTCCGTAGATGTCGAAAACGACAGAAGCGGACCATTTGCGGCGCTGAACCATGCGACGACAACCTTGCCGTTTCTTACGTCCAGTGCCGGACCGTTTGTGGGGCAGGCATTGATCTTCCACCCGTCATGGTGGACCGAATACGGGCCGTAGGCAGTAAGCTTGTCGCTAAGTCTCACGGTGTTCATATCCCTGATCTCGGCCTGCGTGCGATCACGGTAGCCAATCAGCATCTCGTTGCCCAACGAGACGGATGCTGTGGGGCAACAGGTGCAGACGTTGTCGTCGAGCATTTTTTCGCCGGAGTAGTGGCCGTCCGGATAAAGCATGCCCGCCATCAGATGGTAGTGGCCGTCTGGATACGGAACCTTGGCCGTTTCGCGTCCATCTAGCCAAGTGAAACCGACTGCTCCCGAGTCGAGCACCGCACCGGACAGATAACTATGCTCGGTCTTCGAAAAATCGGTGGCGAGCGCCTCAGGATGAGACCATGCATTGCCGCCATCAGTACTGCGCGAGAAATATCCGAATTCGGTCCAGTTGTTGTGGTCGTGGTCCTTAATCTCTGTCCAGAGTGCGACAAACTCCTGGGGGCGCGGACTCAAAACGAAGGCTGAAGCGAATTCCTCAGTCGCAACTGGGCCCTCCGTGACCGTCGTGGGGGCACTCCAACCGTTTTGCTGCTGGACTGCGAAGCGCAGTCTCCCTTGCGATGAGGAAAGTCTTTCCAGCCAGCTGAGCACAGCATTTCCGTTCTGATCCATCGACAGTTTCGGGGCCAAGCCTGCCGACGCGGGCACAGGCAGGTTTTCAACCTTGAGTTGAGTAGGCTTACGTTCACATCCAATAAATTGCAGCGCAAGGATTACGAGACCTGCGATTCTTGCGAAGGCTCGCGTTTTAATACCATCAGGGAGTTGTTTTGGTTTCAAAATCGGACCTCCAGACGGCTCCACGCATTCACCGGCGAGCCGGGGAAAATAACGGATGGTGTGTTGCCAGCTTCAAAGTAATGCCGGTCGCTTACGTTCTGCACGTTCACGCTGATCTTAAAAAGCTTCTGCTCTTTGCGGACGGGACCGAATGCATACGAGGCCATCGCATCGAGCCGACCATAACCGGGCAGCACAACATCGTCAGACGGATCAACAAAACGATAACTGAGCGCTTGAATTCCGCCTCCAAAGGTCAATCCGCGGAGAGGGCCGCGCTGAAGTTCGTACACCGTCCAAATCCTGCCGCTATGACGCGGCGCGTTCTGAAAAATATTGCCAACCGGATAAACCGGGTCCGCGACAATCTGAGCCTGGTTGAAGGCATAGGCGACCACGACATCCCAGCCCGGACGAATTCGCCCGGACGTGTCGAGTTCGATGCCCTTTGATTCCGTCGTGCCGATCTGAATCGACGCCAGTGGATTGCCCGGATTGGTGATCAACAAATCCGAGGCTCGTATGCGATACAACGACAAGGTCGACGCGACTCTTCCGTGAAGAGTCGATCCTCGAACACCGATTTCATATTGGTGGCCATATTCCGGCTTGAAAGGCTGTCCTCCCGGAGTGAATTGAGCGGCAAGAGTTGGAGTAAAACTGCGACTGTAGCTGGCATACAAAGTGAGCGGTTGTATCGGCTGATAGGTGACACCAATTCGCGGGAGCGCTGCTAAGTTGTCCTGCCGATTGTGTGTCCCGTACACGATTTCGTCATAACGCTGCGTGAAACCTTCGAACCGCGCTCCAGCTAGAACCTTCAATCCCGGCAGAAGCGTGACCTGGTCCTGCACGTACCCGCCATGCGTGAACAGCTTTGTAGTCCCATCGAGTGGAAAATAGTCCGGCGAAGTTGGGTTGAAGAAGTTATTGGTTAGGGTTGTCGGATCAGGACGTGTATAGCTGAACGGAATTGGATTGTAGAGATCAATCGGCGGCGCATCGCTGAAGATCGCATTCTGTACGACCTGTTGCCGGCCGTATTCGAAACCGATTAAAACATTGTGCTCAATCTTTCCAGTTTTGAATATTCCGGTGAGATCGGTTTGCCAGTCATAGAAGCGCAAAGGATAATGTGCGTCCTCAGAAAAACGCGCGAGCGTGCGATTGTCCGCTTCGAGAAAGCCGGTGCTGACATCGAGGTCATCCCAGTTGACGAGCGTTGCCCGAAAACGGCTCCGTACAACCCAGCGAGAGCCGAGATTCTGAGAAACGTCCAGGCCTCCAACGCGGCTTTGAAAAAGTCCCCGCTGCCAAGGCTCGCCGTAGAAATTGCTGATCGACACCGGCGCGGGACGATCACCGAGCGCTGGAATTCCATAATCGTTGACAATGTCGGCGTGCAGATATTCAACCAAAAAACGGACGGCCGTTGACTGCGTTGGCTTCCACGTTACCGCTGGAGCGAGAAAGAATCGATGATCGTGATAGTAGTTTCGGAAGCTCGAAGAGTCCGCAAATTCCCCGTTCACGCGATAAAGGAACTTGCCGTCACTGTCGACGGGGCCGGTAACATCAAACGTCGGCCGCACAGTGCCGTAACGGTCCCCTTGCAGAGAAAGCGTGGCGTGCGTGGCTGGCAGTGGTTCTTTTGTAATTAGGGTTATGATTCCGCCCGAAGCCGCGCGTCCGTACAGAACCGAGGCCGGTCCCTTCAGGACTTCGACTCGATCTATATCGGTGGTGTCCGACGGTGCCATCCCGTCAAAGGGAAAGCTGTCGCGGTAGTAGTTGCTGAATACGCCCAACGGAAGACCGCGAATGGTCAACGCACTCCCAACATCGCCGGCTGCGAGCAGGTCTCGATTCACTCCACTGACGTTGGTCGCGGCGTCTCCAAAACGGATGTCCTGCTGGCTCTGGATCAGCGACTGGTTGGCTACTCCAATCCCCTGCGGGACTTCGTTCAGCGGGATATTCGTTTTTGTCGCCGTCGAAGACTCATCCGGGCGAAACGAACCTACCTCAGCTGTCACCGTTACTTGCTGACCCGGTCCCACAACTCTCATTCGGATCGATAACGGAGTGGCCGGACGATCGTCGCCAACCGAGACAAGTTGGTCGTGGGCGGAGAACCCCGCCCTTACCGCGGCAATTTTGTACTCACCAGAAGGAACGTTCGAAAACGAAAAGGTGCCGTCTTGTCCAGTTTTCGTCTGCTGCACGCGCACCGCAGCCGTATTGAGCAACGCCACCGTAACCTCGGGAAGGACCGCTCCCGACTCGTCCAGAACTGTGCCCGAGATCGTTGTTCTTGCAGAGCCTGGTGACAGTCGCGATGGACCTGTCGATTCTTGCGACTGGAGGTGTAGCGTCCAGCTTAGGAATAATGCTAGGACCGCCACCCATACTGACCTTGTAGTCACCGTGTTATCTCCAAAATGATCTCATTGCCATCGTCCTTCGCGAAGGCCCCAGACTGGCGGCCAGAGCAACATCACTGAATCACTTCATCCAAATGAACTTCCTTCTGTGCGCCATCACTACTATTTCGACTGACGATGTTGAACGACACGCGCTTATCTCCGAAAATCATCTCGACGCCGCGCACCGAGACATTGCCGCTATCGGTGGAACGAGCCTCAATTTTGGCCACCTGACCACGCTCGGAGGTGAGCTTCTCAAGCAATTCACACATACGCTGCGCGAGTTCGACCGAGTCGTCGTTTTGGGTCCACTTTTGGAATCGTGCGACTCGTCGCACTCGACCCGAGTCGAAACTAACGACGCCGACGTAGTCGTCGGGTTCCGCCTTCGCTGAAATGAGCCAGGAATCTTCCTCTCCCTGCGCGCTTCGAAGTTTTTGAAGTTCATAGATCTGAGATAGCTGACGCATCACGGAATCACGTGCATCACCCTTTTTCACGCTGACTCCTGCAATGTCGAGCTCCCCTTGGATCGCCGAGACCATCGGCAGGGCCTCTTGCACAGGTTTCTTGTCATTTGCAACCGCCTCCGCCGGATTAACCGAGGGGCCCGTCGTAAGCACAAGCACGAGCGAGATCCAGACTGCGTGCATTCGAATTTTCATGCGTCTTTTCCTCTTTCGTACCACCGTGCCAATGTGGAGGCGGGCTGTTCGAATACCTTCTTCCGATGGCCCGTTTGGCTGAAAGCCGATGAGGCCCCAAGGCGCAACAACTCCGGCGCCGCGATCCCTAGAGAAGAAGAGACTTGTCCCCACCAACAAGGAGGGCGAGCTTGTTTTTGCCTTTGCTCACCCCACATTGTGAGCAAAGGTATGCGTTAGCCTAAAAAGAGATTTCAGAGCCAACAGGTAAATCAAATTAGCGAGTGAGAGACTGAGTAGGAGGACCGCGCGGGGAAACCGACGAACCAGTAGATGAATGAACTGCCGAGGATTTAGCTTGAAGAACCAGGCGCTCACAAGGCGTCCGGTGGGTCAATGTCCTTGATCCTTCTTGCCACACAACTACCGTGGGGCTTGCCAGTTCGGAGCGGTAAGGACAAGACGACGAAAGATTCCGGAAGGCAGGGTCTTGATCACCAAGACTTGCCATTGAGCCCGAAACTCCGGTCATGCAACGGTGTTTCCCGCTCCGGCGGCAGCAGGCTGGAGTCGCAACTGTCGTCACCGCCAATGCCAGCGGTGCAACAAAACTCCAGGCTAACGCGCCGATCACGAGACTGGCAAAAACCCGTCGCATAGTAATCTCGGAAACCTAGCACATCACAGGCTGATGTGACAACCAAGTGGCTCAAAGAAGTGTCAAACAGGAGAAATGCGCTTTACTTGCTTGTCTGCCTTTGGTCTTCTTCCAGGAAACGGTCAATGATCTCAGGGTGCCTGTCGAAGACATCTTTCTCGTTAGCGGAGCAAAAATAATACGTTTTGCCCTTGTAACTTGATCGGATCGATTTGTCCGCATCCATCTGGCACACTGGACAGATCGGATGCTCATCGCTCGAAACTACTAGTTTTGCGTATGCTTCGTTTGAGTTGGGATCCAGCCATCCCTTGCCCTGATACTCCATTCCATCGGCCACATCCGCGGCCGCTTGCTTCCCCGTGTAGCGTTCGACGACTCGCAGCGCAAGGTCGATGCCCGAGGATATTCCTCCCGCCGATGCTAAATTGCCTTCCTCGACGAAACGTGCTCCCCGCTTGAGGTGAACATCAGGAAACTCCGCTGCGAAACGGAAGTAGCCCCCATGGTGGCAGGTCGCTGACTTGCCGGAGAGCAGCCCGCTCTTGGCTAGTACGAAGGCACCGTTGCAAACCGACATGGTCACATCAGTCGCTTTCGAAGCGTTTCGGATCCACTCGTACATGTCCAGGGAAGCGGTCATCCGATCCATCGCTGGTATCACAATGATTTTCGGTTGCGGCGCGGTCTTGAACGTATAGTCGGGAACGATTCTCATGCCGCCCCCAACAATTACTGGATCTTTCGAGGCTGCGACCATGTAAGGGGTGAATAGCGGCTTTCCGTCCTTGGTGTAGGCATCAGAAAAGACTTCGAGAGGCCCACAAAAGTCGAGCACAACGGACTCAGGACCCAGGACGAATGCCGCGGGGAGCCCGCCCAAAGTTGGAGCAGGCAGCGGGGAAGGACGCTCAGCAGCAGCATTCTGGTTTGCTGTTCCTGCCGGCTGCTGGGCTGCACTGATGGAACTGGCGAGCGAAGCAGGTAGACCCAAAGCTAAACTTGCCAGTGCTGATCGTTTCAATAGATCTCGTCGATTCATACATTTTCCTTTCTTTTTTGTATTCATCTGCCTTGGAATGATGCAGTGGCCGATTTCATCGCCGTGGCTGGACTTTATCTTCAGTGTGCTGGCGAGTCGGTAAATCGTTGACGATATTCGTGCGGAGGTACGTGCAACACGCGTATAAACGACCGTCGAAGACCTTGAATAGAACCTAGCCCACAATCGTTTGCAATCTTTTCCAGCTTGTCGGTGGACTCTTCTAATCGTCGGCGGGCCGCTTCGACTCGCAAGCGCTCGATGAAGCGTGCTGGAGTTGTCCCAGTGTCTCTTTGAAATACGCGCGCGAAGTTGCGCGGACTCATTTTTGCCTTATCGGCGAGTTTTGCCACTCGCAGATCCTCGGTTAGATTGTCGACTGCCCAGGATCGAACCTCTTCAATCTGCTTTTGATCGGATGCTTGCAGTGCCATGGCGGCACTGAATTGCGACTGTCCGCCAACGCGGCGAAAGTAGAGAACTAATTCCCGTGCCACATTGAGCGCCACTGCCGAGCCGAGATCCTCTTCCACTAGCGCCAACGCAAGGTCCATGCCTGCCGTGACGCCCGCCGTGGTGTACACGTTTCCATCACGTATATAAATTGGATCAGGATCCACAACCGTGTTGGGGAACTTTTGCGCGAGTTCCGCGGCCCACTTCCAATGGGTAGCGGCTCGCTTGCCTTCCAGGAGTCCGCAAGACGCTAAGAGGAAGGCTCCCGTGCATATCGATCCGATTCTTCGTGTGCGTGCACCAGTTCGTCGTAACCAGAGAAGTAGTGGCTTGTTCTGGATGGCTTGTTCGACGCCCGAGCCCCCGGCTACCAGCAAAGTGTCAATCGGTCCTCGAAGCGTGCGGATGGTCTCGGTTCCGGTCAACAGCAAGCCACAATTGGTGGAAACAGACTTACGGTGAGTCGTACTAGCCAGCACAACTTTGTAGGGCGCTGGCTTCTCCGGATGCTCACGGACGAAAAGCTCTGCCGCTCTGACGAACACCTGGAAAGGGCCCGCGACATCTAGGATCTGCGTACCAGGAAAAGCGACAAAGACGATTGTCTTTGCATCTCTTTCCGAGCGAGTGAGTCTTGCCGTATTCCGCATGGCGGAATCGTAGGCGCTGAGAGATGTGGCAGCAATGACAAAGATAGGTCATTTCCTGCCAAACGCCATAGAGGCGTGTCGAGAAACGAGCAAAATAATTGGGCGACTTGCACCCAAGCCTGGCTACCAGATCCAGCGCGGTATAACCGCAGGGAATGATCTCGGTACGAAAAGTTATTGGACAATATCTACGGCCAGGACTCAAATTGGTTAACACTTTGCGATTCCAGCCAAGATCGGCAAAGGTCGCTGTGCCTTAGCCAGCCCTGAGCCAATTGGAGGTCGCATCTCGTCCGGAGGCATTCCGAATGGCGGACCTTGCTCGCAAAATGCCAGAGTCTTCGCACCTCGCCAGCTTTTCCGTAAGCCCTATTGACCTCGCGAACGAGAAACATTACTCCGTCATCGAGATCTCAAAGCTCTGGGCTCTCAGTCAAAAGACCGTGCGCAGGATCTTCGAAAGGGAACCTGGTGTGATTCACTGGGGATCGGAGGAGTCTCGTCACAAGCGTGGCTACCGGACTCTACGTGTACCCGAGACTGTTTTGCTGCGTGTGCATCGAAAGCTGCGACGAGCAAGTTGAGATCAACGGATATTCATGCGGTCTTTACTCGCTGCGGCTGCTTTCGGCGCGACTTCTTGCCACTGCTTTGAAGTACCGTCCACGCCTTGCGAACATTGGCGGCTAGCAGCTCTTGTCGAGCTTTGACCCAAGGCGCATAGTGTTTTTCCGTAATCTTCACGCTTTTGTGTCCAAGCAGAATTGAAACCTGTTCGAGAGGTACGCCCGCGAGCAGCATCTCAACCGCGAATGTGTCTCGGAACATGTGTGGATGGCAGCGCTTTGGCGTTCCATCTTCCCGTCGAAGGTTGGCAATCTTGAAGAGTCGGCGAAAACTTCGCTGCCAGTTGCCAACAACGGACTTGGGCGAACCGTTGCCCGACCAGAAAAAATACCGTGGATTGGGAGTCGGCCCTGGCGGAATCGTCCGAAGCGACTCCGCAACATCTGGCGGGAGCGGAACGTAGACCGGATTGCCAGTTTTCGCGCGGTACAAAAAGAGCTCGTCTTTGTCGTTGAGGCGACGCCGCTCAAGGGTCACCGCATCGCGAATGGCGAGCCCACTCCAACGCATCAACAAGATCAAAATCCGGAGCCGGGTCGCTTGATTTCTGCACTCAACCCATCCTTTGGGCTGATAAATGTACGTGCAGTCGATGATCTGATCGAATTCGTTCTTGGGGAAGTAATCGGTCGGAGGGCCGTCCGCTCGGATACGTCCGAGTGAAACGGCGGGATTTGACTTGATCCAGCCGAGTCGCAAGCAGTAGTAGAAGAAGCCAATCAATCGCTCCTGTTTCTTCTTCTTTGCAAGGGGACCGTCTTCCCATGTGTCGCGAAATGCTTCCAAGTCCGCCGTCGTGATGTCCTCGAGATTTTTCAAGCGCGACGTGGTTGCCCATGACAAAAACTGTTTTTCGAAAATCGTCTTTAATTTGTCGATGGTCGAATCAGCCAAGTTCTCGTTGCGCTTACTCTTCAGGAAGCGCATCACCGCGTCCTTCACGCTCATCTTTTCGGGAGCAATAGAGACCGGCCTGCTGTCACCGTTTTGCTTTGACTGGTATTCCGCTTCCAACTCTCGTTTGAACTCCTCTGCCTTCTCCCAACTCCGCGTCCTCGCACTCCGACGAATGAACGGACCGTCGGCACCAAGAACACCATTGATCCATTTGGGGCAGCGGCAACGTTTGTAATTGATGTCGTCGGAAGGGCAGGGAGGATAGTGGCGGGAGTAAACAGAGAGCATGGAATCGGCACCTTTGCCGAATCCATTGTACGTTTATTGTACGATTTTTCTACTGTTTTTATAACTATTTTATAATCAATAGTTTAGAGTGGTGGAGGCGGCGGGAGTCGAACCCGCGTCCGAAAATGTCACTGGTCAGGAGCCTACATGCTTAGTCCAGTTCCTGCCCCAGGCATTACCCTGGGACGTTCGCGGTCCACGCTCAGAACGGACAAGAAACGCGTCCCGCTAGCCTGTGATCTTAACCGCTCACCCCAGACGTAGATGAGAAGAGCAGCTCGCAGTGCGACGTCCTTCGGAGGCCCGCGAGCAAAGCCTCCTGGGACGGCAGCCTAATTAATTAGGCTGCGTATGCCATCTGTTGATTGGCAATTATCGTTTTGCCCACGATTAACGGGTGTGTGCACCCCGGCATGCCTCCTGGCCGCAAGCATCTCCGTCGAAGCCGTGACGCCCCCACTGGTGGGATTGGCCGTAAAAAGATCCACTTCCAATCTAGGTTTCTAGGAAAGGGAAGTCAATTCGTTAGATGCCCTTTCCATCTCTCTACTCCGGAGTTCCCGTGCGCAGGCCCTGTGACCTCAATGGTGAATTTTTTGGATCAGCCGACATGAATTTATAAAGCTCAATAATTAATGCTTTACATATTAATAAATTTAATATATTAATTAATTTAATAAACATTTCATGGTAAACACGACCAAATTTTCGAAAGACTGGCAGGAGCTCACCCAACTGACTCAGGGGCAGCCACTTATTATCGAGCGCGTCCGTCTGGCAGAGAAGAACATTGCTATCGAGGGCAGCTTCGAACTGCCTCAACTCGCCCGCCTTCCCGCCGACGACCAGATCTTCATCACTGCGTTCGTCCGCTCGCATGGATCGATCAAGGAGATGGAGCGCATCTTCGGAGTCAGCTATCCGACCATCAAGTCTCGCCTGACGCGGATCGCGAACAGTCTTGAATTTGTCGAAACCAACCCGACTCCTACCAGGGCCGAGATCCTCGAGCGCCTGCGACGAGGAGAGATGAGCGCGGAAGAAGCCATCCGCGAGATGGAGGCGTTGCCATGATCCCGTTCGTGGCAGTAGTCAGTTTGCGCAACCAGGAAAGCCGAACCTTCCGCCTCTGGATTCCGCTGTTCCTGATCTGGCTGCTGCTGCTGCCGCTGGCCGTTTTGCTTTCACCGTTCATCTTCATCGCCTGCTTGTTCTGCCGCGTGAATCCTTTTCACGGAGTCGCGGTGATCTGGCAGATCCTGAACGCACTGGCAGACACGAACATAGAAGTCGAACACCGCAGTGCAGGAATGTCGTTCCACATTTTGTAGGAGAAGATCTATGAACGAACATCGCCGCCAAATTCTGCAAATGCTCTCTGAAGGCAAAATCAGCGCCGACGAAGCTGAGCGACTCATCTCCGCCATGGAGGCGCCGCCTTCTTTTTCGACATTCTCGGACAGCGGATCATCGGGGACTGGCAGGCCGCGTCCCAAGTATCTGCGCGTGGTCGTCGATTCCGAAGACGACGGCGGTCACGAAGGCCCTACCAAGGTGAATGTGCGCGTACCCATGCAACTGCTGCGCGCGGGAGTACGACTCGCCGGCCTGATTCCCGCTCCCGCCCTTCGACGCGCCAACGACGCCATGCAGGAAAAAGGCGTCCCCATCGACTTGTCGCAGATCAAGCCGGAAAATCTCGAGGAGCTGGTCGAGCAGCTGAATGATTTGACCGTCGACGTCGATCAGAAAGAAGCGGGCGCGAGAGTGAAAGTAAGAGTGTTCTGCGAGTAGGCAGTGCCGGCCTCCGGCCGGCTGCCGCGGATCTGGCCACCCATCTCCTCAGGAGCGCTGTTGTCCACCTGCGAAGCCGTGGCGGTCATAACTGGGCAATACCACAATAACTGCGCAATATCACAACAGCGGACAGAACGGCATTTTCCGAATGCGCCAGCGCAAAGACAGGGTGCTGACCCTTGCCTATAATGCACAAGAATAACGCTGGAAGTCCTCTGATGGCGCGAACTGTGGCTCACTTGCTGGGAACGGTCGGCGTGCTCCTCACGAGCCTGCTCTGGCTCTCGCTTCTGAACGTGAGTAAGGCAGACCGCTTTGTGAATAGCCTTAGCGGATCACAAAACGAATACAAGATCGTCCTCGGCGCGGGGTTTCTCGCGGTTGTGTTCGCGTTTGCGGCAGCGGTTCGGGGGGCCAGGTGGTGGTTCATTGGACTTCTCTTCTCGGTAGGAACACTCGGATTTTTCACCTACTCGCTCTCGCACTGAAGCCCTGCACTGCATCCAGTGGACGGGATCGATCGCTCAAAAAGGCGGGCCTGCTTTGGCCCATACCCGATGTTGGTAGGTGAGATTAGAGTTGACACTTGATTGACCGGCAGTTGCTGGCAAAGAGTTTTGCGCTAAATGGGAGTGTAAGGTGAACTCTCCCATGCTTGAATTCAGTTTCCGGCCACGGAGCTCAGGGTTCGGTTAGAAACGACTTGGTTAGAAACGAGCACCGGACGATCAAATACGATTTTCATCTGGGTGTACTTGGGTAGAACCACATCGCGACCATGTCGGGTTAAGAAGAAAATCGCCGATGCGCACGTGGCAACGATCCTTGCTGTTCCCGCAGTAGAGGCGTCCGTGGCAGTGGAAACAATAGCCTCAATGATGAGTTGAGTACCGTCATCCGCTACTTTGCCGATACCCGCCGTGGTACCGAGGTTGACCATCATCCACACCTTTCCCGGTCGATCACCATGCATGTGCCCCTCCGGGTCTATGACTGTGTGGGAGCGCTCATTGATTTGCGCCCCGGCCACGGACGCTGCAATAGAAGTGCCGCTTCCACCGGGTTCTGTCATATTCGTAAATGTGAGAGAGAGGGAACCCGAGCGACTCAGGGTACGAGGTGCCTGGCTCTTCAGTACCGTGCCCTGAAACAGCGTGCCTTCGGGCAAGAGAACTTTCGACTCAAGAAGAACAGGTTCAACCAGGCGTGCCTGGAAACTATCGCTGACATGGTTCTTCGAGGCGCTGATGTCCCTCAGAAGAACTACCTTGGCTTGAGTGCCAGAGGGGATCGTCACGGATTCTGCTAGTGGTGATCGGGTCTCGCCAGAATTCGCTACAGGTTGAGCGCCTGCGATGAGCGTAACGAACGGCCCGAGCTCGCGGCGTGTTTTGTGGGAAGGATCTCCCTCCCGGACCGCCGATCCGGCGTTCTTCTTTGGTTTAGGTTCAACCTCAACCTCGTTGTTCACCGACACCACGGAAACATCAAGGGGAACCTCACCGCCATCCGAGTTCGTGACGCTGGCGGTGTGGAATGCGGGCCAATTTTCATGGCGCGGAGTAAAGGCTTTGATCACCCAGGGCCAATGATCGTTCGGGGGACGGCGACGGCGGTCGAGCCGATCCACCGTAAGTCGAACCGTACTTGAGGCGGGAAACAACTTGGCGCCGCCTGAATAGACATCCTGAAAGAGCTTACCCGACACCTGATCACCGGGTTTCAAGTTGGAAGCCTTGAGAGGCGCGTCCAGACGGACCTTCAGATACAAGCCAGACATGTCAACGGGCTGCTCAGAACCCGTGCTGTCGGGGCGAGGTCCCGAACTCTGAGCAGCAGAATAAACACAGGTCACGAGTAGAACGGCGAGAGATAAGCGGACAGGCGAAATCATGATCTCAGGTATGCCCTTGGAGCGTGATCGGCTGATAATCCACTCCTTTGGTGAATAGATGATGAATAGAAGGTAAATTATCAATGAATGGAAACGCTCGTCGAGCCAATAAACCGATTATGAGCATGGGGCCTTTGCGTATCCGAGTTAGACTCGTGACATTTTCAATTGCGTTCTTCTCGGATTGCCAGCTTCGACTCCAACGTCGCCTTTATGGCGGGCCATTCATCATCCAGAATGCTGAAATACACCGTATCCCGTACACGGCCCGTCCATGTCACTAAATGGCGCCGCAGCGTTCCTTCTTCCTTGGCCCCCAGGCGGACAATCGCATTGCGCGACTTCTGGTTGAGCGCATCGGTTTTCAACTCCACGCGCATACATCCCCAAACCTCAAACGCGTGCTGCAGCATCCGGTACTTCGCCTCGGTATTCACGGCTGTTCGCTGCCAGGGCGGCGCGATCCAGGTGGACCCAATCTCAACCCTCCGATTCGCGCGATCGATGTTCATAAATCGCGTGCTGCCAATGACGCGGTCAGAACTGCGTTCCACTGTGGCAAACACTACAGACTCTCCCTGATCCTGCTCAGCAAAGGCCTTATCGACCAGCTTGCGAAAATCGTCGGGAGTCTTCATCGCATAGGGAATCCAACGGAAAATGTCATCGAGATCGTTCTTCGCGACATCCCAAAACAATTGCTCGTGTTCGCGGCGAATTGGCTCCAGCCGAACGAAGGACCCTTCCAAAGTCACCGGTGTCTCAATCTGCAGCGGGCTGATAGCCACGTTCACGCGATTTTCCTCTGAGAAATTCTGTATCCGCTGTGGTTTTAGTCTTTGCTTTTGATTATCCTGCATCTTGCGTCCGTTTCAGGCATCTCAAGGTAGAACACGCCATCCATGCGATTGACGAATATTGTGCCAACACCGCGTCCCTGCTCTCAAAACATGAGTTCACTCGTCCAAATCAGGACATGCCAAGCATGTTGTCAGGAGCGTTGTCGGTGAAGGCACACTGTCTCCCATTTTCGCAAATCCCGCATACCAGCCGCCTTTTCCTCGACCTCCTGGCATACACTCCTCAGGTTCAAACCTTCTATCCGTGGTCCCCGCACTTTTCCGAGTGGCTCAGTCAGGAAGCTGGCCGGGTTGCCTACGATCCAGCGCGCCGAGAGCGCGTGACTCAGATCCTCGAACGTCAAAACAAATCCTGGAATGCCTCGGGGAAGACCCTTGCAAACCTCGATCGCTTGCGCAAAGGCGCGGCCGCAGTGCTCACGGGACAGCAAGTCGGACTCTTCGGTGGGCCCGCATTTGCACTTTATAAGGCGCTAAGCGCGGTCAAACTCGCCAACGAAGCGACTGCCGCCGGAGTGGACGCCGTCCCCGTATTCTGGCTGGCCACCTACGACCACGATCTGGCTGAAGTCAATCACGTTTCGATTCCGGGAGTTGAAGGCACGCTGCAGACTGTCACCACGACAAGTCACGATGTTCCCGGAGCTCCCGTCAACGCCGTCCGATTAGGAGACGAAATCACTTCCGTAGTCGAACAGGCAACAGCGTTGTTGGGCGACAGCGAAGCTTCCCAGGTGCTGCGCGATTGCTACCGCCCGGGCGAGACGATGGGAAGCGCTTTCGCGCGTTTCTACGCGCGCATCTTCGCCGAGTGGGGCGTGATCGTGATCGATCCTTCGGATCCCGAGTTGGCCCGTGTTGCTCAGCCAATCTATCGTTCTGCGATACAAAAGGCCGGGGAACTGACAGCCCGGCTGCTTGCCCGCGGTAAGGCTCTCGAAGATGCCGGTTATCACCAGCAGGTAAAGGTCACGGAATCGTCGGTCTTGCTGTTTACGACGAGGCAAGGCGCGCGCATGCCGCTCTCACGCCGGGTTGTGGCAGATTCGGTTGAGTTTGTGGTGGATGGACCTGCCCTGGGCGAGAAACTCTCCGAATCGGAGTTGCTTGACGAGATCGATGCGCGTCCAGAACGCTTCAGCCCCAACGTTCTGTTGCGGCCGATCGTCGAGGACTATCTGCTGCCCACACTCGTCTACACTGGGGGTGCTGCCGAAGCCGCCTATTTCGCGCAGGCTGGAGTGGTCTACGAAGCCCTCCTCGGCCGTGTGACTCCTGTTCTGCCGCGCTTCTCCGCAACGATGATCGAACCGAAAGCGCAACGCCTGCTCGAGAAGCATGAGTTAACGGTGACCGATGTGTTCGAAGGTCCCGAGGCCCTGCGGCAGCAGATCGCGAGCAAGCAGCTTCCTCGGAATCTTCAGGCGGCTTTCGACTCGGCAAAGAATTCCTTCGAAAAGAACTTCTCAGCGGTGAAGAGTGAATTGGAGAAGCTCGATAAGACGCTGGTTGACGCGGCCGACACCTGCCACTCAAAGATGCAGCATCAACTCGAGAAGCTCTACGCGCAAGCTGCCCGCGCCGAAGCCCAGAAGGGTGAGCTCGTCAAACGCCATGCGGAGACCCTCAGCCAGTCGCTATATCCGAACAAGGGCCTGCAGGAACGCAGCATCGGCGGCATCCATTTTCTCGCACGCTACGGTCAGGACATCCTGCATCAGCTGTACGAGACAATCCAGTCGAACTGTCACGATCACCAGATCGTCGAAATATGAGCCTCAAACTTTGAGCAGGTCTAGTGTGGCAACATCGCCTGAAGCTGACTTCTTAACGGCTGATAGAGGATGTCGCTGAACGGCCCGTGTGTCTGCTGCAGGATCTGTCCCGCAGGGTTGATGACGACGAGGTAAGCATCGTCGGGCTCCTTGTAGCTGACGAGCTTTTTCAGTTCTGCTTCGCCCTGCACGATGGGCACGAAGTGATCCCGCAGGTTTTCCTTCACGCCTTTCTTTATGCCGGAGATCACCATCCCGCGAATGAAGCGTGGGACGTCTTCGAGCACGGGAAGTTGATACAACTCAAATCCGGTCTGCCCGCCAAAGTCAGAAGTGACT
>Ga0335084_10001479_pt1 | contig 22047 bp, 19 predicted proteins | sample Lox_Sample_44_FD_206721 | JGI IMG/M metagenome (GOLD analysis project Ga0335084, IMG submission 206721) | Soil microbial communities from Loxahatchee National Wildlife Refuge, Florida, United States - Lox_Sample_4.4 | ecosystem: Environmental > Terrestrial > Soil > Wetlands | place: USA...
TCCCTCAGCGCCGCGGCCGGAAGCGCGGGATCGCGAGGTCCGCGCTCATGTCTTCCCAGACGACCTCGACGGGCAGGCCGATCCGGATCTCGTCCGGACCCGCGTCCACCACGTTCGAGGTCATGCGCAGTCCGCCCGCGCCCTCGAGCGAGACGACCGCGATGACGGTCGGCAGCGGCTGCCTCGCCGCGACGGGCCTATGCACGATGGTGTAGGTGTAGATCTCGCCGCGGCCCGGGAGCTCCTTCCAGTCGGCGACGTCGCCGCGGCACTCGGGGCAAACGGGCGCGGGCGGCAGCCGCGTGTGCCCGCAGCGCGTGCAGCGCTGCACGACGAGGCGGTGCTCCGCCGCCGCCTGCCAGAAGGGCAGCGTGATCGCGTCGGCGAGCGGCTGCGGCATGCCGTCCGGGAAGAAGCGCTCGCTCATCGCCGTCCCAGCAGCAGCGCGCTCGAAGGCACGCAGGCCGCGCTCGTCACGAGACAGACCTCCGCGCCCTCGATCGGGCAGGTCGACTCGCCGCGCAGCGCGCGTACGCCCTCGACCACGTGGTTGAGTCCGTGGATGTAGGCCTCCGAGAGGCTCCCGCCGTGCGTATTGGTCGGCAGGCTTCCGTGCGGCCACGCGAGCGCGCCGCTCTCGACGAAGGGTCCGCCCTCGCCGCGCTTGCAGAAGCCGTAGTCCTCGAGCTGCATCAGCACGCAGCCGGTGAAGTGGTCGTAGATCTGCGCGACGTCGACGTCGCCGGGCCCGAGCCCCGCCTTGCCGTAGAGGCGCATCGCGAGCTCTTCGGTGCAGCCGGTCGCGTAGAGGTCGTCGGGGATGTTGGCATTCGTGAAGTGCCCGAAGGCGAGGCCCTTCGGCGCGCCCTGCTCGCTGGCGAGGATCTCGACCGGCCGCTTCGCGAGATCGCGCGCGCGCGCCTCCGTGGTGACGACCACCGCGCACGCGCCGTCGCTCTCGAGGCAGCAGTCGAAGAGCCGGTGCGGGTCGGCGATCATCGGCGAGGCCTGGTGGTCCGCGAGCGTCATCGGACGCCCGCCCATCACGGCGCGCGGATTGCGGCGCGCGTGCTCGCGGAAGGTGACCGCGATGTGACCGAGCTGCTCGCTGGTCGTGCCGTAGAGGTGCATGTGCCGGCGCGTCGGCAGCGCGTAGGCCGCAGCCGCCATGATGAGCCCGTACGGCATCGCGAAGCCCATCGACGCGAGCATCGGCGAATTCGCTTGCTGGACCGTCGGCGGCCGCGGCGGTGGAGGCGCCGAGGCGTCGACGCCGCCCGTGCCGAAGCGCAAGAACTGACCCTGACACAGGGAGCGGTAGACGACGACGACCTCGGCCTGGCCGGTCTCGACCGCCATCGCCGCGTTCGACACCGCGGCGCAGCCGCCGCCTCCGCCCGGCGTCCAGACCATGTTGCCGAAGCGCAGCCGCGGGAGGCCGAGCTCCGCGGCCAGGAAGACCGCCTCGTTGCGGTCGTCGGCGAAGGAGGCGAGGCCGTCGACGTCGTCGATCGAGAGGCCCGCGTCCGCGACCGCATTCTGGATCGCCTGCAGCGCGAGCGCGTGCTCGGTCACGTCGCCGATCTTTCCCCAGCGCGCGTAGCGCGTCTCTCCGACGCCGACGATGTGAGCGCGCTGCGGCACGCCCGGACTTTGGACCAGCCCGCATTCGTCCGCGATGGGTCCTCGGTCCGGGCGAGCCGACCGCTCGCCGATCCGCGCACAGCCACTCCGCTAGGCCGCCTTGCCGGCCGCGAGTGAGCGCACGTCGGAGGCCTGCAGCGACTTGCCGCCGATGGCCCAGTCGCCGCTCTCGAACTCCTGGATGCGCACCCAGGTGACCGGGCGCATCCGCTCTCCCTCCACCGCGATCATCGCTTCCGTCACCCGCTCGATCAGCTGCTGCTTCTGGTTCGGGGTGAAGACGTCCTTGATCACGTCGATCGTCACGAGAGGCATGGCTTTCTCCTTTGGTTCTCGTCGAGTCTCACGTCCGGCGCTCTACCGGCCGCGCCCCAGATGTACTCGCCGCTGGATCCTCTCGCTTGGAGACGCTCTGGAGAAAGTCTGGAGGTCTCCGGGAGGAGCCGTCTTCCGTGGCCTATTCTGGCTGCGATGATCTATCGCTTCGGCCCCTTCGAGCTCGATACGGACCGGTTCGAGCTGCGCGAGGGAGGCGAGGCTCGCCCCGTGGAGCCCCAGGTCTTCGCCTTGCTCGCGCTGCTCGTCGAGAACCGGGAGCGCCTCGTCTCGAAGGACGAGCTCGTGGAGACGATCTGGGAGGGGCGCATCGTCTCCGAGGCCGCCGTCTCGAGCCGCGTCAAGTCGGCGCGCCAGGCGCTCGGCGATGACGGCCGGGCGCAGCGCTTCATCAAGACCGTCCATGGTCAGGGCTTCCGCTTCGTCGGCGAGGTGTCCGCGCTCTCCGCCACCGACACCATCGCGCGTCCGTCGATCGCCGTGCTGCCGTTCCGGCTGCTCGGCGCTCCGGGTCCCTACGCCGCCATCGCGGACGCACTCCCCGACGAGCTGATTGCCGAGATGTCGCGCCTGCGCTGGCTCTTCGTCATCGCGCGGGCGTCGTCGTTTCGCCTGCGCAGTCCGGACACGGGCATGGACGAGGTCGGCCGCATGCTCGGCGTACGCTACGGGCTGTCCGGAACGCTGGAGATCTCCGGCGGGGGCCTTGCCGTCACCGTCGAGCTGGCGGACACGCGAGACGGCGGTGTCGTCTGGGCCGAACGCTTCGCCGGCGCGCTCGACGCCGTGCACGCGTTCCGCGCGGAGATCCTCTCGCGGGTGCTCACCGCGCTCGAGATCCGGATCCCGCTCCACGAGGCGGCGCAGGCGCGACTCGCGGCGGTCGAAGATCTCGACGCCTGGTCGGCCTATCACCTCGGTCTCCAGCACATGTACCGCTTCACCCGTGAGGACAGCGCGGCGGCCGCGGCGTTGTTCGAACAGGCGGTGGCGAGGGATCCGGGCTTCGCGCGCGCGCACGCGGGCCTCTCCTTCATCCACTTCCAGACGGCCTTCCTCCTCCACCCGCAGGATCGCGACGGCGCGGTGGCGCAGGCGCGGCGCTGCGCGGAGCGCGGGCTCGAGCTCGATCCGCTCGACCCCTTCGTCAACTTCACCATGGGCCGCACGTTCTGGCTCGACGGCGATCTCGAGCGCAGCCTGGTCTGGCTCGAACGCGCGACCTCGATCAGCCCCAGCTATGCGCAGGGCATCTATGCCCGCGCCTGGGCCGACACCTTGGCGGGTCGCGGTCTCGCGGGCCGCGAGCGCGTCGATCTCGCCATGAAGCTCAGCCCTCTCGATCCGCTCTACTACGCCATGCAGGCGACCCGGGCCCTCGGCCACATCGCGCTCGGCGAGGAGGCCCACGCGGCGGAATGGGCCGAGCGCGCGGCGCGCTCGCCGGGAGCCCACGTACTGATCGCGATGATCGCCGTGGTGGCCCACGCCCTCGCGGGCGATCCGACGCGCGCGGCCTCGTGGGCGTCCCAGGTGCGCGCTCGCGACGAGGCTCTCCGGATGGCGGACTTCTTCCGCTCCTTCCCGATGAAGTCCGAGGCGATGAGGACGCGGGTCTCGGAGGCGCTCGCGCGCTTCGGCTTCTGAGATGGACGGGCCGGCCTACACCCCGGAGAGGCCGAGCGTCAGCGGCTCACCATCGATCGCGAGCTCGCGAACGTGCGCACCCGCCGCCGGCGCCGCGTCGAGCGCGACCTCGTCGGCGAGCGTCTCGCGTGCGAACTCGGCGACGCGAGGCCGCAACGCGTCGAGCAGCGCCGGCGAGCCGCGCAAGGTCAGGCGAATGCGGCCCGTGTACTCGAGGTCGAGCTCCTTGCGCAGCGTCTGCACGCGGTTCAGCACCTCGCGGTAGCGGCCCTCCTCGACGAGCGCGGGGTTGAGTGCCGTACGCAGCACCACCACGCCGACGGGGCCGGAAGCCGCCGCGAATCCCGCGCGCGCCTCGAGCGACACCGCGATCTCGTCGCGCGAGAGCTCGAGCGTCTCGCCCTCGACGGCGATCCGCACGCGGCCCTCGCCCTCGAGCTGGCGCAGCAGCGCCGCGCCGTCGGCGGACGCCAACGAGGCCTTCAGCTTCGGCATGCGCTTGCCGACGCGCGGACCGAGCGCCCGGAAGTTCGGCTTCACCTGATAGGTGACGTACTCGTCGGCCTTCGCGACGAAGTGGACCTCGTGCACGTTCAGCTCGTCGGCCACTAGCGCCGTGTGCTCGCGCAGCGCGGCCTCCTGCGTGGGATCGGCAAGCACGATCTCCGCGGCCTCGAGCGGCTGGCGCACGCGCAGCTTCGAGGCCGTCCGCACCTGGAGCCCGAGCGACACGATCTCGCGCACGCCTCGCATCACGCGCGAGAGCGCGGCGTCGATCGCGGAGACGTCGGCCTCCGGCCAGTCGGCGAGATGGACGCTCTCGTGCGCGTGCGGATCGGGGCCGCGCACGAGGTTCTGCCAAAGCTCCTCGGTGGCGTAGGGAAGGAAGGGAGCCAGCAGGCGCGCGAGCGCGGTCAGGGACTCGTAGAGCGTCCAGTGCGCGTCGAGCTTGTCCGGCTCGAGGCCCGCCGCCCAGAAGCGCTCGCGGTTTCGCCGCACGTACCAGTTCGAGAGCGCGTCGACGAACTCGGTCAGCACGCCCGTCGCCTCGTAGATGTGATAGGCGTCCATGTGCTCCGTGACCGACTGCGTCGTCAGCGCGAGCTCGGACAGGATCCAGCGGTCGACGAGCGCGCGCGCGCGAGCAGGGCGGCGCCCGGCCCGGCACGCGGCATCCGACGGATCGAAGCCGTCGATGCCCGCGTAGATCGTGAAGAAGGCGTAGACGTTGCGGAGCTTCAGCGGCAGCTCGCGCTGCGCCGCGCGCACCGCGCCGAGGGAGTGGCGCGTCGGGTTCCAGGGAGGATTCGAGGCGAAGAAGAACCAGCGGAAGGCGTCGGCGCCGGGCGCGGGTGTCGCGGGATCGTCGACCCAGACCTTCCTCGACGCGTCGAGGCCCGGCACCTCGCGCGGCAGGATGTGCGCGCCGGCGGGCGCCGGCGTGACGCCGAGGCGCGTCGCGTCGGCCGGCGCGAGCTCGATCACGCGCCGCGGCAGCGCGGCCGGCTCGAGCTCGATCTCGAGCGCCACGGACTCCGCGTCGCCGCGGTAGAGCCGCACCTTCGCCTTCTCGCCGCGCAGGTCGAGACCCTCGTAGTCCTCGCGCGCGACGCGCGCGCGGCCCGGCGCCGGCGGCTCCGGGGACGACACCGCCGCGAACTCGAGCCGCACGTGGTCGAGGATGATCTCCGGCGGCGTGTAGTTGCCCTTGCTCTTCGACTCCTTCTTTCCGTAGCGGTCGGCGACGTGACCGAGCACGAGGCAGGTGCGGTACGGGATCGGCAGCGGGCGCTCGGGGAAGAGCAGCGTGGAGATCCAGAGCAGCGAGTTGAACCAGCCGCGCGTCTGGTCGATCGCCTCGGAGATGAAGTCGGCCGGGAAGCTCTGCTCGAACTCCGTGCCGTCGCGGTGCGGCCAGCCCCACTGGGCGAAGGGCATCGAGCCGGAGTCGAACCAGGCGTCGATCACCTCGGGCACGCGGCGGTAGACGCCGGGCTCGCCGGGCCGCGCCCACGTGACCTGATCGATCCACGGTTTGTGCACGCGCAGGTGCGGCGAGAGCGTCGGGTCCTTCGCCAGCGCGGCGTCGAAGGCGTCGAAGGCGCGCGGATTGCGCTCGAGGATCTCCGCGACACTGGCCGGTGAATCCATGCGGCCAGTCGCATCGTTCACCCAGATGTTGAGCGGCGTGCCCCAGAAGCGCTCGCGCGAGAGCGCCCAGTCGACGTTGTTGCGCAGGAAGTCGCCGAAGCGGCCGTCGCGGATGTGCTCGGGCAGCCAGTGGATGCGCGCGTTGTTCGCGAGCGCGCGGTCGACGTGCGCGGTGGTGCGGACGTACCAGGCCGGGCGCGCGTACTGGACCAGCGGATCCTGGTCCGAGCGCACGCAGAAGGGATAGTCGTGGCGGATCTGCTCGACGTGCACGACGAGCCCGCGCTGGCGCAGCGCGCGAACGAGCTCGCGGTCGGCGTCTTTGACCCAGCGGCCCGCGGCGAAGGGCTCGGCGACCTCGGGATCGAACGTGCCGTCGGGGCGGACCGCGCACAGCAGCGGAAGGGAGGGGTCGCTCGCGCGCTCTCGCTGCAGCAGCTCGAAGTCGACCTCGCCGAAGGCCGGAGCGATGTGCACGATGCCCGTGCCCGCGTCGAGCTCGACGAAGTCGGCCGCGACGATGCGCCACAGGCTCGCGTCGGGCATGCGCCGCGCGTACCAGTCGAAAGGAGGCGTATAGCGGCGGCCCACGAGCTCCGCGCCGCGAAGTCGGCGCACGACGGGCAGCTCACGCCCGGCCTTCTCGGCCAGCGCCTCGCGCAGCGCCTCCGCGACGACGAGGCGCTCCTCGCCGTCCTGCACGACGGCGTACTCCACGTCGGCGCGCACGGCCGCGAAGCTGTTCGAGGGCAAGGTCCACGGCGTGGTCGTCCAGACGCAGAGCGACGTGTCCGGCTCGTCGCAGAGCGGCAGCCGCACATAGAGAGAGGGGTCGTCGACGCTGCGGTAGCCCTCGCCCACCTCCGCGGCCGAGAGCACGGTGCCGCCCCGCGCCCACCACCACACCACCTTGTGTCCCTGGTAGAGGAGCCCCTGCTCGAAGAGGCGCGAGAGCGCCCACCACACGCTCTCGACGTAGGACTGGTGGTAGGTGACATACTCCTCGTCGAAGTCGACCCAGAAGGCCAGCTTCTCGGTGAAGCTCTTCCATTCCTGCGTGTAGCGGAAGACGCTCTCGAGGCAGCGGCGCACGAACGGCTCGACGCCATACTCGACGATCGCCGCGCGCCCCGAGATGCGGAGCTCCTTCTCGACCTCGATCTCGACCGCGAGCCCGTGCGTATCCCAGCCGGCTCGACGGGGCACGTCGAAGCCGCGCATGGCCTTGTAGCGCGGCACCACGTCCTTCATCACGCGCGTCAGCGCGTGGCCGTTGTGCGGCATCCCGTTCGCCGTCGGCGGGCCCTCGTAGAACACGAAGCGCGGCGCGCCGCGGCGCCGCTCGAGCGACTTCTCGAAGATGCGTCGCTCCCGCCAGAAGACCCGGATGCGTGACTCAGCGTCAGGGAAGTCGACGACAGGCGCGACGCGCGTGAAGACGCTGCGGTCCCGAGACATGGGTCGCATAAGCTACCATGCGTCCCTTCGCGGTCGCGCCGCCCTGCATCCCGGCCATCGATCGCACACGCGGAGTCCTCGTGCCCGACTTCTTCGATCCGAGCATGCGCTTCTACGTGGATCACATGGTGGACTGGCGGAGCCTGCTCGAGCTACGCAGCGGCGGCGAGCTCGACGTCGCGGCGGAGGTCGGCGCCTATCGAAGCATTCTCGAGACGGCCGGCGAGCTCACCGCGAGCTTCCAGGCCGAGGCGCGACTCCGCTGGTCCGAGGAGGCGACGCTCACGCCGGACGGCGGCGCGCAGAGCCCCCCTCACATCCGCGCCGCCTACGAGAAGCTGCGCGAGGCGGGGCTCGTCAGCACGACGGTCGGCGAGACGTACGGCGGTCCGGGCCTGCCCGCGCTGCTGAACGGCATGTTGATGGAGATGATCTCTCGCGCGGACCCGTCGCTGATGATGGTGGTCGGGCTCCAGACCGGCGCCGCGGGCGACATCGAGAAGTACGGCGACGAGGCAGTGCGTGCGAAGTGGCTGCCGCGCTTCGTCGACGGATCCGTGCAGGGCTGCATGGATCTGACCGAGCCGCAGGCGGGCTCCGACCTCGGCGGCATCGCGACGCGCGCGACCGACCTGCCGGACGGCCGCGTGCGCGTCGACGGCCAGAAGATCTTCATCTCGAACGGCGGCGCCGAGGTGCACCTCGTGCTCGCGCGCGACGCCGCGACCTTCGACCAGAGCCGGGGCACGACGAACGGACTCTCGCTCGTGCTCGTGCCGCGACACCAGGACGACGGCAGCCCGAACGGCGTGCGCGTCACGCGCCTCGAGCGCAAGCTCGGGATCCACGGCTCCGCGACCTGCGAGGTCGTGTTCACCGGCTCCGTCGGCATGCGCCTCGGCAAGCCCGGGCAGGGCTTCCGGGCGATGCTCGACCTGATGAACAACGCGCGCCTCGGCGTCGCGGCGCAGGCGCTCGGCCTGTGCGACGCGGCGCTCCACGACGCGGTCCGCTACGCGCGCGAGCGGCGCCAGTTCGGCAAGCCGATCGCCGAGCAGCCGCTCGTGCTCTCGATGCTCGCGAAGATGACGGTCAACACCGAGGCCGTGCGCGCGCTCCTCTACCGCACGTATCGCGTCTACGACAGCGTGCTCGCGCGCGAGAAGGCGCTGCGCCGCCAGGATCTCCCTGCGGCGCTGCGCGCGGAGCTCGAGAGGGAGCGCGAGCGCGACAGTACGCGCATGCGCCTGCTGACACCGCTCTGCAAGTACTTCGCGACGGAGATCTGCAGCGACCTCACGCGCGACGCGATGCAGGTCTTCGGCGGCATCGGATTCACGATGGACGCCGACGTCGGGAAGCTCCACGCCGACAGCCTGATCATGACGATCTACGAAGGCACCAGCGAGATCCAGGCGTCGTTCGCGTTGCGCGAGATGGGCAAGGGCGCCCTCGCCGTCGTCTTCGGCGAGGCGCGCGCCGAGCTCGAAGCGATGGAGCCCGACCCGGAGCGCGCCGCGCTGGCGAAGTCGGTGCGCGAGGCGCTCGCCGCGACCGAGTCGACGCTCCAGACGCTCGCTACCGACCTCGGCTACGCGCTGCTGCGCGCGAAGCTCGTCGCCGAGATGGTGATCTCGGTGGTGGCCGCGACCGAGCTGCTCGCGCAGGCCGGCGCGGATCCCTCGCGCCTCGACCTCGCGCGCGCCTTCGTCGGGCGCCGCATGCCGGAGGTGGACCACAAGGCGCAGCGGATCCGGCAGAATGCGGCGGGACGCCTCGAGCGCGACGCGCGCATCGTCGCGCGCCTCGCGCCCACCTAGCAAGCCGGGAGAAGCCCGGCGCGCAGCGAGGCGCAGCCGAGCGAAGATCGGAACAAGGAGCATTCGAATGGGATTCCTGGAGTCACTTCTCGGAGGCGGCACGGGCCTTGGCTCCGGCGCGCGCGCGCCGGAGTTCGCGCTCGACGATCAGAACGGGAAGCGCGTCGCGCTCGCCGACTTCCGCGGGAAGAAGAACGTGGTCGTCTACTTCTATCCGAAGGACGACACGCCGGGCTGCACGCGCGAGTCGTGCGCGTTCCGCGATCAGTTCAGCGACTTCGCCGACGCCGGTGCCGAGGTGATCGGCATCAGCAGCGACTCGGTCGCGTCCCACAGGAAGTTCGCCGAGAAATATCGCCTGCCCTTCACCTTGCTCTCGGATCCGGGCGGAGCCGTGCGCAAGGCCTTCGGCGTGCCGTCCTCGCTCGGCGTGCTCCCCGGGCGCGTCACCTATGTGATCGACAAGATGGGCATCGTGCGCCACGCGTTCAACAGCCAGCTCAACCCGGCGAAGCACGTGCAGGAGGCGCTGGGCGTGCTGGCGGGCCTCTCGTGAGCGGACCGCAAGGAGGCCGACACAAGGCGGCCGACGCGCAGCGAGGCGAAGCCGAGCGAAGGCCGGAAGCCCGAGCGCGAGCGAATAGCGAGCGCGAAGGTCCGGCTTAGCGTGCGCGTCCGCGTGCTCGGCTCGTGTGCCGGCGGCGGCCTGCCGCAGTGGAACTGCGGAGGCGCCAACTCGGTCCGGGCGCGCGCGGGCGATGCGCGCATGCCGCCGCGCACGCAGACCTCGCTCGCCGTCTCGGCCGACGGCGCGCGCTGGTCGCTCTGCGGCGCGTCTCCCGACGTTCGCCAGCAGCTCGCCGCGTTTCCGGCTCTGCACCCGCGTCCCGGCACGCGCGACCTCGCGCTCGACACCGTCGTGCTCTCATCGGCCGAGCTCGACGCCGCGCTCGGGCTCCTGATCCTGCGCGAGGCGCTCTCCTACCGCGTGCTCTCGACGCCGTGGGTGCGGCGCGCGCTCTGCGAGAACGACGCGGCCTTCCGCCAGTTCGAGCCCGTGTGGGGCACCGCGCGCATCGACGAGACCGTGGCGCTCGACCGCGACGGCCGGCTCGAGGCGCGCTTCTTCCCGCTCGCGCCGAAGGTGCCGGCGTACCTCCGCGACCTCGCGAAGCCCTCGCCCGAGACGACCGTCGGAGTCCGCCTCGTCGACCGCGCGAGTGGCAAGCGACTCGTCTTCGCTCCCGCGCTCGGCGCGCTCGACACCGCGACGCTCGCCGAGCTCGGCGCCGCGGACGTGCGCCTCGTCGACGGCACCTTCTTCACGTCGGGCGAGCTGCGCGCGCACCGACCCGGCGCGCCCGACGCGCAGGGGATGGGCCACGTGCCGATCACCGGGCCCGAGGGCAGCCTCGCGCGCCTCGCGTCGCTGCCGGGGCGCACCTTCTATCTCCACATGAACGCCACCAACCCGATCCTCGATCCCGATTCGACCGAGGCCGCGCGCGTGCGCGCCGCGGGCGTCGGGATCGCGAGCGACGGCCTCGAGCTCTCGCTGTGAGCGACGCGCCGCTCCCGCCGCACGAGTTCGAGACGCGGCTCCGCTACATCGGCGAGGAGCGCTACCACCACCGCCATCCCTTCAACCTGCGCATGCACGAAGGCGCGCTCACGCCGGGCGAGATCCGCACGTGGGTGTCCAACCGCTACTACTACCAGACGCGCATCCCGATCAAGGACGGTCTGATCCTCGCGAAGTCGCAGGATGCAGCCTTCCGGCGCGCCTGGATCTCGCGCATCCACGATCACGACGGCACGCGCCCGGGCGAGGGCGGTCTCGCGCTCTGGCTCGCGCTTGCCGACGCGGTAGGGCTCGAGCGCGCGCGCGTCGAGTCGCTGTGCGACGTGCTGCCCGGCGTGCGCCGCGCCTGCGACGCCTACGTCGAGCTCGTCGCGTCGAGCGATCTGCTGGCCGCGGTGGCCTCCTCGCTGACCGAGCTCTTCGCGGCCGACATCATGCCGGTCCGCATCGCCGCCTTCGAGAAGCACTATCCGTGGGTGCGCACGTCGGGGCTCGAGTACTTCCGCACGCGCACCGTGCAGGCGCCGGCCGACGCGGCCTTCGGACTCGCGTTCGTGCTGAGCGAGGCGCGCACGCGCGAGGATCAGGAGCGCTGCGAGCGTGCGCTGCTGCGAAAGTGCGAGATCCTCTGGTCGCTGCTCGACGCGGTCGAGGCGTCGGGCGCGCGGTTGCGCCTCTCGCGGCACGCGCAGGCGCGCCTCGACGACGTCGAGCCGATGGTGGTGCTGCCGGAGCGCGCGCTGCGCCTGCGCGGCAGCGGTCCCGAGCTGCTCGCGCTCTGCGATGGACGCCGCAGCGCGGCCGAGATCGCGGAGGCGATGCGCGCCCGACACCCGGACGCGGCGAGCGCCTGGGACGACGCGCACGACTTTCTTGCGGCGATGCGTGAGCAGGGAGTGCTCGAGCTCGCTGCTCAGTAGACTGAATCGCATGGCGGCGCCGCGCCCCTACAACCTCGTGGCCGAGTTGACCTACCGCTGCCCGCTGCGCTGCGTCTACTGCTCGAACCCGGTCGGCTGGCGCGACGTGCCCGACGCGCTCGACGGCGCAGCCTGGACGCGCGCCTTGCACGAGGCCGCCGCGCTCGGTGTCGTGCACGTGGGGCTCACGGGCGGCGAGCCGACGCTCCATCCCGATCTCGAGGAGATCGTGTCGGGCGCCGCCGCGGCGGGTCTCTACGTCCATCTCGTCACCGCGGGCACGACGCTCTCGCGCGCCGAACTCGCGCGCCTGCGCGAGCGCGGACTTCGCAGCGTGCAGCTCTCCTTCCAGGATGCGCAGGCCGAGCCGGGAGACCGCATCGCCGGCGCGCGCGTGCACGCGAAGAAGCTCGCGTTTGCCGAATCGGTGCGCGCCGAGGATCTCCCGCTCACGCTGAACGTCGTGCTGCACAGGCACAACCTGGACCGAGTCGGGGAGCTGATCGCGCTCGCGCGCCGGCTCGGCGCCGAGCGGCTCGAGCTCGCGAATGCGCAGTACGACGGCATGGCGTCCGTGAACCGCGCGGCGCTGCTGCCGACGCGCGCGCAGCTCGACGCGGCAGCGGAGGTCGTCGCGCTCGCGACGGCCGAGGCGAAGAAGCCCGAGATCCTGTGGGTGCTGCCCGACTACTGGCGCGATCGCCCGAAGCCCTGCATGGGCGGCTGGGCCCGCCGCACGCTCGTGCTCGCGCCCGACGGCGTCGCGCTGCCGTGTCACGCGGCGGTGGGGCTTCCCCTCGAGTTCTGGCGCTTTCCGCAGCGGACGCTCGCGGAGTGCTGGCGCGACGCGCCCGGCATGAACGCATTCCGCGGCGAGAGCTGGATGCGCGAGCCCTGCCGGAGCTGCCCCGAGCGCGCGCGCGACTTCGGGGGCTGCCGCTGTCAGGCCTTCCGGCTGGCGGGCGACGCCGCGCTGGCGGACCCCGCCTGCGCGCTCTCGCCGCGACACGAGGTCGTGGTTGCGGCGCGCGCCGAGGCCGAGCGCGACGCGCCCGCGTTCGTGTATCGCGGCGACCGTCTTTCGGCGGCGCATTCCTAGGGTCCCGTTTGGATCCGCTTCAGCTGTCGATCCTCGGCGCCGCGGCCTTCGCCACCGCGATGCTCTCGGGCATGCTCGGACTCGCGGGAGGGATGACCCTGCTCGGGGTCCTGCTGCTCTTCTACGATCCGCTCGTCGCGATTCCGCTCCACGGTGTCATCCAGCTCGTCTCGAACGCCTCGCGCAGCTTCATCCAGCGCCGGCACGTCGAGCCCGGGATCGTCGGCTGGTACGCGCTGCCGCTCGTGCCGATGGGCTTCGCCGGGCTCGCCATCGCGAGGCAGCTCCCGCCCTCGCTGGCCCGCCCGCTGATCGGGCTCTTCGTGCTGGCCGCGACCTGGGCGCCGGGCCTGCTGCTGCTCGGCGCGCACCCCGAGACGTTCCAGCGCAACCGCCGGTTCTTCGTGCTCGGCAGCGCCGTCGGGCTCCTCAACACGACGGTCGGCGCGACCGGCCCGCTGACCGCTCCCTTCTTCCTGAATCTCGGCCTCGGCCGCCAGCAGGTGATCGGCACGATGGCGGCCTGCCAGGCGCTCGGACACCTCGCGAAGCTTCTCGTCTTCGGGGCGGCGGGCTTCGCCTTCGCCGCATTCGCGCCGCTGCTCGCCCTGCTCTCGGTCTTCGTGGTGCTCGGCAGCTGGGTGGGGAGCCGCCTGCTCGACCACGTCAGCGAGCGCGGCTTCACCTGGCTCTACAAGGGGGTGCTGACCGTGATCGCGCTCCACCTCGTGGTGTCGGAGCTGCGGCCGCTGCTCCGCTAGGCGTCTCCGGAGCGTCGTGCGCGGGATGCCGAGTGCCCGCGCCGCGCGCGCGACGTTGCCGCCGCAGTCGAGCAGCACGCCGTGGAGCGATGCCGCGGCGGGCGCGCTCGCGCAGGTGGCGAAGCCATCCTGGTCGTCGAGCGCCCGCGCGACGTCGGACGGCTGAAGCTCGCGGCCGGCGCCGCGGATCGCGAGCCGCTCGAGCGTATTCTCGAGCTCGCGCACGTTCCCGGGCCACGCGTGCGCGGAGAGCCGCGCGAGCGCGCTCTCCGAGAGGCGGGGCGGCGGCAGCGCCAGCCGGCTCGACGTGCGCGCGAGCAGCGCGCGCGCGAGCGGCGGGACGTCGCCCGCGCGGTCGCATAGCGGCGGCAGGCGCAGGCGCGCGACGTCGAGGCGGAAGAAGAGGTCGGCGCGGAAGCGGCCGGCGCGGACCTCGGCGCGGAGATCTCGATGGGTCGCGGCGATCACGCGCGCGCTCATCGCGAGCAGCGCGTTGCCGCCGACGCGCTCGTAGCTCCGCTCCTGCAGCACGTGCAGCAGCGCGGCCTGCATCGGCGCGTCGAGCTCGCCGATCTCGTCGAGGAAGATGCTGCCGCCGGCCGCGCGCTCGAAGCGGCCCGCGCGGCGCGCCACGGCGCCGGTGAAAGCGCCGCGCTCGTGCCCGAAGAGCTCGCTCTCGAAGAGCGCACGCGGCAGCGAGGCGCAGTTGGCATGGACGAACGGGCGGGCGCGCCGCGGCGAGAGCGCGTGCAGCGCGCGCGCGGCGAGTCCCTTTCCGGTCCCTGTCTCTCCGAGGATCAGCACCGGAGTGTCGAGCCGCGCGAGCGCGGCGATCTCGTCGCGGACCCGGCGCATCGCGTCGCATTCGCCGATGAGCGCGCGAAGCGCCGGCTCGCCTTGCTGATGCATCGTCATCCTCCCACGGATTCGGGCAGCACATCACGGCGTCGCTGCGCCCTCCACCTTGGAATCGAGGCGAGAACGCAGGAACTCCGCTGCATGCAGGAGGCTGCACGCGGCGCTCGTCGGCGCGCGTCGGAGGGAGCTGCCTGCGTGACAGCCTCGGACAGGTCTCTACAATCCGCGCGTGCTCCCCCCGCGGCCTTGCGCGCATGCGCTCGTTCCGCTCCTCGCACTCATCGGCTGCCGTGGTGGCGAGGAGCGCGCGCTGCCGTCGGCCGTGGTCGAGCGCGCGCGCATCGAGCGCATCGTCGTCGCGACCGGGACGATCGAGCCGGTGAAGGAAGTCGAGGTGCGGCCGCGTATCGCCGGCATCATCGAGAAGATCCACGTGCACGACGGCGACAGCGTGAAGACCGGCGCGCCGCTGGTCGACATCGAGCGGGATCTGCTCGCCTCGCAGGCGCGCGAGGCGGAGGCCGCGGTGCGCGAGGCGCAGGTCGAGCTCAACTACGCGCGCATCGAGCTCGATCGCGCGGAGGAGCTGAAGCGCACCGGCGCGGCGTCGCCGCAGCAGGAGGACAATGCGCGCTCGCGCCACGAGCGCGCCGAGGCGACGCTCGCGCGCGCGGACGCCAACTACGACACCTTGAAGACGGAGCTCTCCTACGCGCACATCACCTCGCCGCTGGCCGGACGCGTGCTCGAGGTCCCGGTCGAGGAGGGCTCGGCGGTCTCGCCGGTCACGGCGGTGACCGGCGGCACCTTGCTGCTCTCGCTCGCCGCCACCGACTCGCTGCACCTGAAGGGGCTCGTCGACGAGAACGAGGTCGCGCGCGTGGCGATCGGCCAGCCGGCGCGCATCCGCACCGAGGCCTACGGGAGCCGCATCTTCCAGGGTTCGGTGCGCGAGATCGCCCCGCTCGGGACGCGCGTGCAGAACGTCACCTACTTCGAGGTGAAGATCGAGGTCACAGATCCCGACGCGCCGCTGCTCAAGCCGCGCATGTCGGGCGACGGCGAGATCGTCACCGAGGTCGTCGACGACGCCGTCGTCGTGCCGGAGACCGCGCTCCGCTACGACGGCGACCGCGTGCTGCTCGACGTGCTCGACGGCGACTCCGCGCCCGAGGCGCGCGAGGTCGAGGTCGGCATCGTGGACGGCGCGCGCGTGCAGATCCTGAAGGGCATCGAGCCCGGCGCACGGGTGCAGGTGCACTGAGATGTCGGCGGCGTCTCCGCTCGTGCGTCTCGAAGGGGTGTGCAAGACCTACGACACGGGCGAGGCGGCGGTGCAGGCGCTGCGCGGCATCGACCTCGAGGTCGCGCACGGAGAGCTCGTCGCGATCACGGGGCCCTCCGGCTCGGGCAAGACGACCTTGATGGAGATCATGGGCTGTCTCTCGCGCCCGACGGCGGGTCGCTACCGCCTCGAAGGTCGCGCCGTGGAGGATGTCGGCTCGGACGCGCTCGCGCGCGTGCGCGGCGAGCAGATCGGCTTCGTGTTCCAGAGCTTCAACCTGCTGCCACGCCTCTCCGCGGTGGAGAACGTCGAGCTGCCGCTCGGCTATCGCGGCGTGCCGCGCGGAGAGCGGCGCGTGCGCGCGCTCGACGCGCTCGCGCGCGTGGGGCTCGCGCGGCGCGCGTCGCATCGGCCGGCCGAGCTCTCGGGCGGCGAGCGCCAGCGCGTGGCGGTCGCGCGCGCGCTGGTCAACGGACCGCGCCTCGTGCTGGCCGACGAGCCGACCGGCAACCTCGACTCGCGAACCGGTGGCGAGATCCTCGGGCTGCTCGACGAGGTGCACGCGGGCGGCGCGAGCGTCGTGATCGTGACCCACGACGCGGCCGTCGCCGCGCGCGCGCCGCGACGCCTGCTGCTGCACGACGGCCGCATCCAGAGCGACGAGCGCACGTGAGCTTCCGGGACGCACTGCTCCAGGCGCTGCGCCACCTGCGCGCGCACAAGCTGCGCTCGCTGCTGACGCTCTTCGGCCTCGTCTGGGGCACCGCCTCCGTGATCTTCCTGGTCGCGTGGGGTGAGGGCGTCACCCAGATGCTCGAGCGCGGCTTCGCCAAGACGGGCAAGAACCTCGGCCAGTTCTTCGCCGGGCGCATCGGCGAGGACTTCACCCCGGCCGTCGACCGCCGCTACCTCTGGTATACGCAAGCCGATGTCGACCGGCTGCGGCGCCGCGCGCGCCTGCCCGAGTTGATCGGCGCGCAGACGCGCGAGCACCTGCCGCTCGCGCTGGGCCAGAGCGCGCTGAACGCCGAAGTACGCGGCATGGATCTCGAGGCGGTGGCGATCCGAGGGGTCGCGCTGGGATCCGGCCGCACGCTCTCGCGTACGGACCTCTCACAGCACCGGCGCGTGGTCGTGCTCGGGCACGACCTCCGCCAGAAGCTCCTCGGCGCGCGCGGGGGACTCGGCGCCTGGGTCCGGATCGCGGGGCAGCCTTTCGAGGTGGTCGGCGTGCTCGCGCGCATGGGCGACCAGCTCGGGCGCGACGGCGACAAGATCGACGACCAGGCCTGGGTCCCGATCACCACCTTCCGCCTTCTCTGGCCGCGCACGTGGACGGACCAGCCGTGGGTCGACTCGATCCTGTACCGCCTGCGCGACCGCCACCTGCGCCTCGAGACCGAGCGCGAGATGCGCGCGATCCTCGCCGAGGGTCTCGGCGTCCACAGCGACGACACCGAGGCGGTCCTTCACTGGAGCTCGCTCGAGCTGCTCTCGCAGCTTCCGCTCGATCAGATGCGCGGAGTGCTCTTCGCCCTCGCGACCGCGACCTTGGTGATCGGCGGCATCGGCACGCTCAACCTGATGCTCGACTCGGTGCACGAGCGGCGACAGGAGATCGGCGTGCGGCTGGCCGTCGGGGCGCGGCGCCGCGACGTGACGCTCCACTTCTTCCTCGAGACGCTGTGCGTGGTGGTGCTCGGGGGACTCCTCGGCGTGTCGCTCGGGCTCGCGGGCTGCGCGCTGCTCGCGAGCCTCGACTTTCCCGACCTCGTGCCGGTGCCCGTGCTCTCCTGGCGCGTCGTGGCGCTCGCGCTCGCCGTGATGACGGCGGTCGGCTTCGGCGCGGGCGTCGTGCCGGCGTGGCGCGCGGCGCAGGTCGATCCCGCCGTGACCCTGAGGATGGAGTGATGCTCGCCGATCTCGCACGCGAGACGCGGCGCAGCCTGCGCGCGCACGCGCTCCGCTACGGGCTGACGTCGCTCGGCATCGCGTGGGGCGCGTTCATGCTCACGTATCTGTCGGCGAGCATGGAGGGCACCGACCGCCACTTCATGGGCGCAATGCAGAAGATGGGCCCGCGCATCGTGTTCACGGGCGGCGGCGTGGTGCTCAAGCAGCGCGTCGGCGAGCGCGGCGCGCGCCCGGTCGAGCTGAAGGCGGAGGATTCCCTGCGCATGCGCTCGATCCCGATCGTCGAGGCGGCGACGCCGCGCATCGAGATGTGGAGCGAGATGGTCCGCGCCGGGCGCCGGACGAAGCTCCTCGAGGTCGAAGGCGTGAACGAGAGCGCCGATGCGATCCGGAACTTCCACGCTGCCGAGGGGCGCTTCCTCTCCCGCGGCGACGTCGAGCAGGCGGCGCGCGTCGCCTTCCTCGGCGCCGACGCCGCGGCGCGCGTCTTCGGCGGCGAGCCGGCCGTCGGCCGCCGGATCGAGATCGGCGGCACGTCGTTCCGGGTCGTCGGCGTGGCGCAGCGCAAGGGCATGCAGCTCGTCGACAGCCTCTCGCCGGACGATCGCAAGATCCTGATTCCCTACACCACGGCGGAGCGGACGCTGACGCAGACGGACAAGATCAAGGAGTTCTCGTACGCGCCCGTGCGCGCCGAGGTGTCGAGAGAGTCGGTGCAGCGCGTGCGAGAGCTGACGGCGCCGCACCACGGCTTCGATCCGAGGCTCCAGACCGCGATGTGGTTCTTCGACATCCAGGAGGTGCTGAAGCTCGTCGGCGGCCTTCTCGCGGCGATGCGCCTCTTCAACGTGGTGGCGGGGCTAACGACCTTGCTCGTCGGCGCGGTCGGCGTCATGAACATCATGCTCGTGATCGTCGGGGAGCGGCGCTCGGAGATCGGGCTCCGCAAGGCGATTGGCGCCACCGGCCGCGCGATCTTCGTGCAGTTCCTGGCGGAGTCCACCGCCGTGTGTCTGGCCTCGGGGCTCCTCGGCGCGGCGCTCGGCATCGCGCTGGCGCAGCTCGTCGCGCACCTCGCGCCGGCCTCACCCTTCGCCTCGACGCCTGTCCTCGACGTGAAGACGGTCGTCACCTTGACGAGCGCGCTCGTGCTCGTCGGGATCGTCGCGGGCGTCGCTCCCGCCTGGCGCGCCGCGCAGGTGCCACCCGCGGAGGCGCTGCGGGGGGTGTAGACGGTGTCCGGTTCTCTCTCGCGTCGTTTACACTGGGCGCCATGCCCTACGCACACCGACGCATGCACGACGCCGACGCCCACGTGATGGAGACCGCGGAGATGCTGCGCGAGTGCGCAGAGCCCGCCGTGCTGGCGAAGCTGCCGCGCTCGTTCGTGGCCGCGCTCTCGCCGGGCGAGGACGACAAGCTCGTGTCGCATTTCCGCGCAAAGCACGCGGACCCGGCGTACCGTGCCGACGACGCCGCGCAGATCCTGCTGCGAAAGAACTGGGCCGCGACCGGATCCTTCCTGAAGCAGGACCGCTCGCAGGCGCTCGATCTGCTCGGCTTCGAGAGCCAGCTCGTGTTCAACACCTTCGTGAACCAGGCGCTCCTCAAGGCCGAGCGCGCCGACGACGTCGAATTCGCCTACGGCTTCGCGCGGGCCCACAATCGCGCGATGCTCGACTTCTGCGCGGTCGACCGGCGCCTGCTCGCGACCTGCTACGTGCCGCTGCGCGACTTCGAGAAGAGCCGCGCGATCGCCGGCGAGGCGATCGCCGCCGGCGCCCGGGCGCTGCTCGTGCCGTCCGGCTGCCCGCGCGGGCACGCGCCGAGCCACCCGCGACTCTTCCCGGTGTGGGCGCAGGCGGCAGAGGCCGGGCTGCCGATCGTCTTCCACGTCGGCGGCGGCATCCGCGCGGCCGACAACGCGCTGCTCGACCGCGATTACTTCGCGAACGGCGGCCCGCCCGTACCGGACTTCCACGGCGGTGACGAGAACTTTCGCTCGATCGACTACATGGCGATCCCGACCGCGCCGATGCAGACGCTCGCGACCTTGATCTTCGACGGCGTCTTCGACGCGTTCCCCACCTTGAAGTTCGGGGTCATCGAGCAAGGCGCCTCGTGGATCCCGTCGTGGATGCGCTTCATGGAGTCGGCGTTCGAGGCCTTCCGCAAGAACGAGGAGCGCCTGCAGAAGCTGAAGCTCCGACCGAGCGACTACGTGCGACGCCAGGTGCGCGCGACGCCGTATCCCGCGGAGGATGTCGGCTGGACCGTGGAGAACGCGGGCGACGAGGTGTGCCTCTTCTCGTCCGACTACCCGCACGTCGAAGGCGGCCGCAACCCGATCAAGCGCTTCGAGGAGAGCATGAGCCAGCTCTCCGAGTCGCAGAAGCAGCGCTTCTACGTCGACAACTTCATCGATTTGATGGGTCGCGGGCTGGCGAGCTAGTTCCGCGAAGGAGAACGCCCCGATGAGCACCGAAGCCGAGCTGCGCGCCGAGCTCGAGCGCCTCAAGAGAGAAAACGAAGCCCTCAAGTCCCGCCCGAAGGGCACGACCTCGCTGAGGGTCAGCGAGAAGGGGGGTGTGTCCGTCTACGGTCTCGGGCGGTTCCCCGTGACCCTCTACAAGGAGCAGTGGCTGAAGCTGCTCGACATGGCGGATGAGATCCGCCGGTTCATCGAGGAGAATGCGGGGCGGCTGAAGACCAAGGAGTAGGCCGCTAGTACACGATCACGCTGCGAATCGCCTCGCCCGAGTGCATGCGATCGAAGGCGGTGTTGATCTCCTCGAGCGGCGTCTTGAAGGTGACGTACTCGTCGAGCTTGATGCGGCGCGCCATGTAGCGCTCGACGTAGACGGGGAGCTGCGTGCGTCCCTTCACGCCACCGAAGGCGGAGCCGCGCCACGAGCGCCCCGTGACCAGCAGGAAGGGCCGGTTGTGGATCTCCTCCCCCGCGCCGGCGACGCCGATGATGATCGACTGCCCCCAGCCGCGCGCGGACGCGCGCAGCGCCTGGCCCATCGTCTCGACGTTGCCGATGCACTCGAAGGTGTAGTCGGCTCCGCCGCCCGTCGTCTCGACGATCCTTTCCACCACGTCGCCGTCGGCCGGATTCATCGTCTCCGTGGCGCCGAACTGGCGCGCGAGCTCGAACTTCTTCCGATTCGTGTCGATCGCGATGATCCGCTCGGCGCCCGCCATCACCGCGCCCTGGATCACCGAGAGGCCGACGCCGCCGAGCCCCCACACGGCGACGGTCGAGCCGGGCTCGACCTTCGCGGTGTTGAGGACCGCGCCGATGCCGGTCGTCACCGCGCAGCCGAAGAGGCACACCGTCTCGAGCGGCGCGTCCTTGCGGATCTTCGCGAGCGCGATCTCCGGCAGCACCGTGTACTCGGCGAAGGTCGAGGTGCCCATGTAGTGGTGCACCATGCGGCCCTTGTAGGAGAGCCGGCTGGTGCCGTCCGGCATCAGCCCCTTGCCCTGCTTCTCGCGCAGCGCGACGCAGAGGTTGGTCTTGCCCGAGAGGCAGTACTTGCAGTTGCGGCACTCCGGGATGTAGAGCGGGATCACGTGGTCGCCCGGCGCGACCGAGGTCACGCCGGCGCCGACCTCCTCCACGACGCCCGCGCCTTCGTGGCCGAGCACGGACGGGAAGAGGCCCTCCGGATCGCGGCCGGAGAGCGTGAACGCATCGGTGTGGCACACGCCGGTGGCGGCGAGCCGCACGAGCACCTCGCCCGGCTTCGGCGCGGCGAGATCGAGCTCCTCGATCACGAGCGGCTTCGCGGCCTCGAATGCGATCGCTGCCTTGACCTTCATCGCGGACCTCCTCCGGGAATCTGTGCGGTCGCTCCAGTGTCGCGGATATCGGCGCGTTCATCATGCTGAGGTCCGCGGCGTCGCCACGCCGCCAGGAGCGCGAGCGGGATCACCAGCTCGAATCCGAGCCCGCAGCTCGGCTGCCTGGAGCCGACGGCCTCGAGTGGGGCCGAGGCGAGCAGCAGATTCCCCTGATTCAGGTCGACGAGCTCGACCGTGTTCTGCTCCGCAACGCGCAGGCCGAGCAGACCGGCGGCCGGGGCCTCCACCTGGAGCGTGGCCGCGACGTCGATGCCGAGCGGAAAAGAAGATTTCGCGCGGAGGCCAACCACCTTCAGCGAGTGGGGCCCCGGAAGCAGCGCGTATCCCCAACCGAGGAGGACCGGCTTCGCGTCGATGGCGGCCACCGCCAGATGCGCGATCTCGCGCGAGTTGATCTGGACGAGAATCACGGCGACCTCGCGGCGCGGGAGGGGCGGACCCGCGTACGCCTTCTGTGGCGGCTGTTGGCTCTCGTAGGAGGCCGGAACGGTGACGGGCGCGCAGGCCAATGCGGGCAGCGACGCGGCCAGCAGGAGTCCGCGGCGGATCGATGCGACGAGCGACATCTCGCGCCTCTAGGCGCCTCCCCGGAGTCCCATGACAAGGACGAACAAGGCGAAGAGCAAGACGTAGACGGTGGTTTCGCCAATCGCGGCGAACGGGACCAGCACCCAGTAGCCTGGCTCGCGTTCCGCTACGAGC
>Ga0335084_10001480_pt1 | contig 22043 bp, 13 predicted proteins | sample Lox_Sample_44_FD_206721 | JGI IMG/M metagenome (GOLD analysis project Ga0335084, IMG submission 206721) | Soil microbial communities from Loxahatchee National Wildlife Refuge, Florida, United States - Lox_Sample_4.4 | ecosystem: Environmental > Terrestrial > Soil > Wetlands | place: USA...
GGGAGCAGGTTTCACGTGAAACCGGAGAGGCGCGACCTCAGCGCGGAGCCTCGGCTGTCGACTCCCGGACGACGAGCTTGGGCGCCGGATCGAGTGGCTCCGGCGTGTCCCCTTGAAGCATCAGCAGGACGGCCTGTGCTGCCCACGCGCCGATCTCCTCGACGGGGATGCGCAGGCTGGTCAAGGCAGGCCAAGTCTCCCTCGCCAGATCAGAATCCCCAAATCCCACGATCGACAGCTCGCGCGGCACGGCGATGCCGCGCCGGTGGCATTCGCGCAGGGCGCTCGCGGCCTGAAGATCGCTTGCGCACAGCACGGCGGTCGGCGCGTCGTGACGATCGAACAGCGCCTGAATCGCTGCGCGCATGCCCTCCGCCTCCGAGCGTCCGCAGTCAGCCTCGGCCACCAACAACGTCGCTGTGCCCAGCGCCTCGCGCGCGGCCCGGGCGGCCGGGGCGTTCTGGCGGGCGAGAATGGCGAGGCGGGTGTGCCCGAGCGACGCGAGATATCGACAACCGAGCACTGCGCCCCTGCGTCGGCCGACGCCGGCGCTGAAGGTCGCGGCCGTCTCGTCGCTTTCGCCGAAGACGAGCCACGGAATCGAGGCGCTCCCGCGCTGCTCTTCGGTGCTCCAAGCTAATGCGGTCTCCCAAGATACGAGCGCGTCCACCCCTCGTCCGAGCAGAGTCCGCACGCGGCCGGCTGCCTCCGCGCCCTTCGCCACGCCGGTGGCGATAGCGAGCGTCAAACCGGCCTCGTCCAAGGCTCGGTCGAGCGAGCCGGCGACGGCTGCAGCAAGGGGCTCGGACAGATCATCGACGAGCAATCCCACCACGCCGGAGTGCCGCCTCGCGAGCGTTCGGGCAGCGAGGTTGGGGACGTAGTCGAGTCGCCGCGCCGCGGCGAGAACTCGCTCGCGCAGATGCGCACTCACGGCCTCGGGTCGGCTCAGGGCGCGCGAGGCGGAAGCCGTGGATACGCCGGCCGCTCTCGCAACATCGCCGAGTGCCGCCGCGGGTTTTCGAGGCGCTTTTTGCTCCATCTGTAAGCGATTGCAGATTGCGCTTACAGGAATCGCTTCCAGCAATCGCTTTCACCGATAGGATAGGATGCCCTGAGCCGCCGCGCAAGAACATCATTGCCGCAGCCCATCGACGGTCAGTGCTTCCTGCGGATCGTTTACGCCTTGGAGGATCCGCCCAGGCGCTCGGCGGAGGAGATCAGCTTCCGACCCTGCTTCCCAGTTGGCGGCGCTGGTCCGCGAGTGCCGTGGGGTTCTTCGCGCCCAGGCGCGCGAACAGTGCATCGTGCGCGGCGAGCTCGCGCTGCCACATGTCGTGCTCGAAAGCCATCAGAGTCTCGAAGCGCCGCGCGTCGAAGTCGAGTCCGCTCCAGTCGAGGTCCCGATAATCCGGCTGCCATCCGAGTTCCGCGGGGCGGGCATGCGCGCGCCCTCGGCAGCGTTCAGCGATCCACTTCAACACGCGCATGTTCTGACCGAATCCTGGCCATACGAAACTGCCGTTCTCGTCGGTCCGAAACCAGTTCACGGCGAAGATCCGTGGCGGTCGAGTCACCGCCTGGCCCATGGCGAGCCAGTGCCGGAAGTAATCGGCGATGTGATAGCCGCAGAACGGCAGCATCGCGAAGGGATCGCGTCGGACCTCGCCGACCTTCCCTGTCGCCGCAGCCGTGGTTTCGGAGCCCATCGTCGCGCCCTTGTAGACGCCGTCCTCCCAGCTTGTAGCCTCCACGATGAGCGGTGCCGTGTCGCTGCGTCGGCCGCCGAAGATCACCGCGGAAATCGGGACACCGTCGGGATCGTCCCACTTCGAATCGAGCGAGGGGCACTGCGTTGAAGCAACGGTGAAACGAGCATTCGGATGCGCCGCCTTGCGCCCGCTCGCGCGCCCGATCTCGGGCGTCCACGGTTGTCCGCGCCAATCGGTCAGGCGTTCCGGCGGTGTTCGCGTCATGCCCTCCCACCACACGTCGCCGTCGTCCGTCATCGCGACGTTCGTGAAGATGACATTGGCCTCGAGCATGCGCATCGCATTCGGATTGGATTCCCGCGAAGTCCCCGGTGCGACGCCGAAATAACCGGCCTCGGGGTTGATCGCGTGAAATCTTCCGTCGGCGTGGGGCTTGATCCACGCAATGTCGTCACCGACCGTAGTCACCTTCCAGCCGGCGAGCTCTCGCGGCGGGATGAGCATTGCGAAGTTCGTCTTGCCGCATGCGCTCGGAAACGCGGCGGTCACATAGATCGTCTCACCGTCGGGCGGGGTAACCCCTAGGATCAACATGTGCTCGGCCAGCCAGCCCTGGTCGCGCCCCATGACCGAGGCGATCCGCAGCGCGAAGCACTTCTTGCCGAGCAGTGCGTTGCCCCCATAGCCCGAGCCGAAACTCCATATCTCGCGCGTCTCGGGAAAGTGGACGATGTACTTGTGCTCGCGGCTGCACGGCCACGAAACGTCCGACTCACCCGGCGCCAGAGGCGCCCCTACCGAATGAACGCAGGGAACGAAAGTGCCCTCGCTGCCGAGCGCGTCGATCACGGCGCGGCCCATGCGGGTCATGATCCGCATGCTTGCCGCGACATACGGGCTATCGGTCAACTCGACGCCGGTGTGCGCGATGGGGCTCCCGATCGGGCCCATCGAGAAGGGTACGACGTACAGCGTCCGGCCCTGCATGCACCCCGCGAAGAGCCGCTCGAGCGTGCGGCGCATCTCGGTCGGAGCGACCCAGTTATTGGTGGGCCCGGCATCGTCCTCGCGCTCGCTGCAAATGAAGGTGCGATCCTCCACCCGTGCTACATCCGACGGGTCCGAGCGCGCGAGGTAACTGTTGGGTCGCTTGGCAGGGTTGAGCTTGATCAGGGTCCCCTTCGCGACCATCTCCGCGCAAAGCCCGTCGTACTCCGCCTGGGATCCGTCGCACCAGACGATCCGTTCCGGGCGTGCACGCTCGGCGATCCGTCTCACCCACGCTACGAGCCCGCGGTGCCGCACATAATCGGGTGCCTGCACTGCCGCAGCTGCGAGGGCGAAATTCGGATCGGACTGATTCATGGCCTCGGGGAGGGAAACAGGGAGCGCTGGACGCGCGGCGGTCGTGCCCGCGCACTCATTTACTCTATCACGCGCGCTTGATCCGGCGCGAGGCGTCCCGCTTGGCCGAAACCGGTCAGGCCACCGGGCCGCGAGAGCGAGCGCGCCGCGCCGCTAGGCGGCCACGCAGCCATACGAACACCGGCCCGGTACAGGTCAGCAGAATCGCTACCCTTGTCACGTGAAATGCCGTCACCACCGGCACGCCTAGCTCGAGCACTTTGGCGGTGATCGCCATCTCGGCAATGCCCCCGGGCGCCGTGGCGAGAACGAGCGTCGAGACGTGCAGATTCGTGATCCCGGCCGTGGCCGCTGCAAAAAGCGCCGTCAACGCCATGGCCGCCGCCACGCTCACGCCGACAGCGGCGACCAGGCGCGGCGCCTCGCGCAGGAAAGCACGCTCGAACCGCGCTCCCAACGCGCAGCCGAGGAGCAATTGTGCTGTATTGGACAGCGGGCGAGGCATCGCCGAGAGCTTGATCTCAGCCGCAGTGAGACCGATGGCGACCGTAAGCGCCCCGAGAATGTAAGCATTCGGCACGCCCGCGCGCGCGAACAGCAGACCGCCGATCAGCGTGGCGCAGAGTAGGGCGGCCAGTCCGCCGGCATGAACCTCCGCGGTACCGGGTTCGAACGGATCGCTCCCGTGAAGTCCCAGCGCGGCGAAGACTGCCGGAATGATCAGCACCACGAGAACGATTCGCAGCGACTGGGCGGTTGCGACGACATCGGGACGCGCGCCGTAGCGCTCGCCCAGAAGCGACATCTCGGCCGCTCCGCCGGGCACGCTGGCGAAGACAGCGGTGGTCCTTCCCACGCGGCTCAGCGCATCGAGCAGAAAGCCGCAGACATAGCCGAGCGCCAGGGCGAACGCGCCCGAGAGCAGCAATAGCCACCAGAGGCGCGCCACGAGCGCAGCCACTTGCGGCGTGAAGTACAGACCCAGCGCCGTGCCGATGATCCACTGTCCCGCTTGGCGTCCACCCGGCAGCGCGCTGCAGTCCACACCTAGGAATCGGGCGGCGGCGACCGCCAGCAGCGGGCCGACAAGCCATGGCAGGGGAGTGTGCGCAGCGACGGCGAGCAGAGCGCCGACCAGCGCAATGGCGACCCCGGTGATCCGCGGAAGCAGTCGCCCGCCGATTCGACGCATGCCGATCGCGATCGGGTTCACTCGCGCGGCTTTGCCGTCGACGCCGTCGCCGCTGCAACGCCGGGCCAGCCGCCGCCCAGCGCCTTGATCAGTGCGACGCTCGCCGCGTAGCGCTGGCCAAGGATCGTGACTGCGGTGCGCTCGTTGTTGAGCGTCCCGGCCTGCACGACGACCACGGCAAGATAATTGGCGGTCCCGGCGCGATACTGGTTGAGCGTGATCGTTAACGACTCGCGCGCGGCCTGCACCGCTGCATCCTGCACCGCGGCTTCGTCTTCGAGATAGTGCAGCGCGGCGAGGCTGTCTTCGACGTCCTGGAATGCGGCGAGGACGGTCTGACGATACGCTGCCACGCTCGCGTCATAGGCAGCGATCGCCTGGTCGGTCTGCGCCTGGCGCAGTCCCGCATCGAACAGCGTCTGCGCGAGCGCTGCGCCCACGGACCAGTAGCGACTCGGCAACGAGAACAGATTTGCGATGCTTGAACTCGCGAAGCCGCCAGTCGCCGACAAAGTGACGGTCGGATAGAAGGCGGCCTCGGCGACCCCGATCTGCGCGTTCGCCGCCGCGGCGCGCCGCTCGGCACCCGCGATGTCCGGCCTGCGCTCGAGTAGCTCCGAGGGCATGCCGACCGGAATGTCCGGGAATACCTTGTCCAGTTGCGCCGGAGCGATCGAGAACTCCGAGGGCGGCTTGCCGATCAGCACCGCGATCGCGTGCTCGAGCTGCGCGCGCAGCACTTTGGCTTCGATCGCCTGCGCCTGCGTAGACTTCAGTTGCGTCTCGGCGAGAACGACGTCGCCGCGACCGGCGACGCCTACCGCGTACTGGTTCTTGGTGAGCGTCAGCGACTTGTCGTACGCGTTCGCCGTGTCCTGCAGGAGCTCGATGACCGCGTCCTGGACGCGCAGCAGCAGGTAGTCGGTCGTGACCTGGGCCTGCGCCGAAAGCTTCGCTGATTCAAGGTCCGCGGTGCTAGCCTGTTCGCCCGCTTCGCTCGACTCGACGTTGCGCCGGACGCGGCCCCAGAGATCGAGCTCCCAAGTCGCATCGAGCTGCACGTTGTAGACGTTGGCGACCACACCCGTCCCGCTGTTGGACCCAACCGTGCGACCGCTTCCCGAAGCAGCGCCGCGCGTCGCCGATGCGTTGCCGGTCACCGTCGGGAAGAACGCCGATCGCGCCTGCGCTGTGAGCGCGCGGGCCTGGCGCAGATTCGCCTCGGCGACCTTGATGTTCTGGTTATTGATGTCGACCTGGCTCACCAGCCCGTTCAGCACCGGATCGCCAAACACTTCCCACCAGTGCTCGCGCGGAAGGTTGTCGCGCGGCTGCGCAATTTTCCACCCCTCGGTTTCCTTGAACGCCGCCGGTGTTTGCACCGCCGGGCGCACGTAGTCCGGACCGACCGTGCAACCGACCGCGATCAGCGCCGCGCTGAGCGCGGTTCCAGCCGCGAGGCAGGCCGCTTGTCGTGTTGTGCTCATCATCCGGCTAGTCCCCCGCTGCTGCACCCGCGTTCTGCGCCAAGGGGGCGCCGTTGGAACCGGCGCTGGCACCAGGTGCGGAAGCGGTCGAGGTAAACATATACGACCGGCGTGGTGTAGAGCGTCAGCACCTGGCTGACAATCAGCCCGCCGACGATGGCGACTCCGAGCGGCCGGCGCATCTCGGACCCTTCGCCGAAACCGATCGCCAGCGGCAGTGCGCCCAGAAGCGCCGCGAAGGTCGTCATCATGATCGGACGAAAACGCAGCTTACAGGCCTCGAAGATCGAGTCCCGCGGGCTGAGATGCCGGCTCCGCTCTGCCTCGAGCGCGAAGTCGATCATCATGATCGCGTTTTTCTTGACGATGCCGATAAGCAAGATCACGCCGATCAGCGCGATGACGCTGAACTCGGTGCGGAACAGCAGCAGCGCGAGCAGAGCACCGACGCCCGCGGAGGGGAGGGTGGACAGGATCGTGATCGGATGAACGTAACTCTCGTAGAGCACGCCCAGCACGATGTAGACGGCGAGCAGCGCCGTGAGGATCAGCCACGGCTGGCTCTTCAGTGAATCCTGGAAGGCGCGTGCTGTGCCCTGAAAGCTACCATGCACCGTGGTCGGCACGCCGAGGCGCACGAGCGCGTCCTCGACTGCGCGCGACGCCTGAGAGAGCGAAACGCCCTGCGGCAGGTTGAACGAGATCGTCGAGGCCACGAACTGCGACTGGTGGTTGACCGCGAGCGGCGTGTTCGTCGGCGCGTAATGCGCGAACGCTGACAGCGGGACCTGGGCGCCGGACGACGTGCTGACGTAGACATTGTCCAGCGCCTCGGGCGACTGCCAGTATTCTGGCGCCGCCTCCATCACCACGTGATACTGGTTGAGCGGCGCGTAGATCGTCGACACCTGGCGCTGCCCAAACGCGTCGTCGAGCGTGGCGTCGATGAGCGAGGGGCTTACTCCGAGGCGTGATGCGGTGTCGCGATCGATCACCAGCGAAGTCTGCAGCCCCTTGTCCTGCTGGTCGGTGTTGACGTCGACGAGCTCGGGCAGGGCAGAGAGCGCCTGGCGGATCCGCGGTTCCCAGGTGCGAAGGTCCGCCAGATCGTCGGCCTGCAGCGTGAATTGATACGTTGCGTTGCTCTGGCGTCCGCCGACGCGGATGTCCTGCACGGGATTCAGGAACAAGTTCGCCCCCGGCTCCTTGGCGAGCTTCAGGCGCAAGCGCGCGATGATCTGCTCCGCACTCTCCTTGCGCAGCGAAAGCGGCTTCAGCGCCACGAACATCGCTCCGGTGTTGCGCTGCTGCCCGCCGGTGAAGCCGACGACGTTGTCCACCGCGGGGTCGGCGCGAACGATGTCGATGAAGTCGGCGAGCTTCTTGCGCATCGCCTGGAAAGAGATGCTCTGGTCGGCCTGAATAAAGCCGATGAGCCTCCCCGTGTCCTGCGTCGGGAAGAAGCCCTTCGGGATGAAATAGTAGAGGACGCCGTTGAGGACGATCGTCGCGAGCAGGATCAGCATGGTGATGACGCCATGCCGCAGCACCCACGCGAGGCTCCGTTCGTAGCCGCGCAGGACCGTAGCGAAGCCGCGTTCGCTCCACGCGAACAGCCGCGATTGCTTACGCTCCTTAAGCGGCCGCAGCAGGCGCGAGCACATCATCGGAGTCGTCGACAGCGACAAGGCGAGAGACACCAGGATCGCGACCGAGAGCGTGATCGCGAACTCCCTGAAGTAGCGTCCGACGATCCCGCCCATGAGCAGGATGGGGATGAACACTGCGATAAGCGACAGGCTCATCGACAGCACAGTGAATCCGACTTCGCGCGCCCCGAGCAGGGCCGCTTCCTTCGGCGCCATCCCCGCCTCGACGTGGCGCGAGGTGTTCTCGAGCACCACGATCGCGTCATCGACCACGAAGCCCGTGGCGATGATAAGCGCCATGAGCGATAGATTGTTGAGGCTGAAGCCGAAGAGGTACATGGCGCCGAATGTCGCGACCAGCGATACCGGCACGGCGACACTGGGGATCAGCGTCGCGCGGGGATCGCGCAGGAACAGGAACACGACCAGCACAACCAGCGCGGTCGAGATCAGCAGCGTGCGTTCGACGTCGCGCAGCGAGGCGCGGATCGTGGTCGTACGCTCGAGCATGACCTGCAAATCGATCGCGCTCGGAATCGCCGCGCGCAGCTCGGGCAGGAGAGCAGTCACGGCGTCGACGGTCTCGATGATGTTGGCGTTCGGCTGGCGGTTGATGATAACCAGCACCGACGGCTTGCCGTTGGCAGAGCCCGCGTTGCGCAGGTCCTGCACCGAATCGACCACCTGGGCGACATCCGACAGCATCACCGGCGCGCCGTTGCGGTAGGCGACGATCAACGGCAGATATTCCTTTGCGGTCTTCGCCTGGTCATTGGCGTAAATCTGCCAGTGCTGGTCGCCTTCCTCCAGCGAGCCCTTCGGGCGGTTCGCGTTGGCGGAGGCGAGCACCGTGCGCACCGTCTCGAGCCCGATGCCGTACTTGTTGAGCGCCTGCGGCTGCAGCTCGACGCGAACCGCCGGGAGCGAGCTTCCGCCCACACTCACCTGGCCGACGCCTGCGACCTGTGAGACTTTCTGCGCGATGATGGTCGAGGCCGCGTCGTACATCTGGCCCTGGGTCATCGTCGCGGAGGTCAGTCCGAGGATCATGATCGGCGCGTCGGCCGGGTTGACCTTGCGGTAGGTCGGGTTGTTCGGGAGCCCCGAGGGCAGGAGACTGCGCGCTGCATTGATCGCCGCCTGCACGTCGCGCGCGGCGCCGTCGATGTCGCGAGACAGATCGAACTGCAGCGTGATCCGTGTCGAGCCGAGCGTGCTGCTCGAAGTCATCTCGGTGACGCCAGCGATCCGCCCCAGCGAGCGCTCCAGTGGCGTGGCCACCGTCGCCGCCATCGTTTCCGGGCTCGCGCCGGGAAGCGAGGCCTGCACCGAGATGGTCGGGAAATCGACCTGCGGCAGGGGCGAGACAGGCAGCAGGCGGAACGCAACCGCTCCGGCGAGCGCGATGCCGATCGTCAGCAGTGTCGTCGCGACGGGCCGATCGATGAAGGGCGCGGAAATGTTCATGCGCTCACTCAGCCGCCGCGACGCGGCGCTGCTCGCTGCGGCGCGCCCGCCGCTCGTTGACACGACGCCCCATCCGGTCGAAGTAGAGGTAGATGACCGGCGTCGTGAACAGCGTCAAGAGCTGCGAAAAGATAAGCCCCCCGACCATCGTGATCCCGAGCGGATGGCGAAGCTCGGAGCCCACGCCCCAGCCGATCATCAGCGGCAGCGCGCCCAGCAGCGCCGCCATGGTCGTCATCATGATCGGTCGGAACCGCAGCAGGCATGCCTGATAGATCGCGTCGCGCGGCGCCAGGCCCTCCTTGCGCTCGGCATCGAGCGCGAAGTCGATCATCATGATCGCGTTCTTCTTCACGATGCCGATCAGAAGGATGATGCCGATAATCGCGATCACAGAGAGATCTTGACCGGCTATCATCAGCGCCAGCAGCGCGCCGACGCCAGCAGACGGCAGCGTCGAAAGGATCGTGATCGGGTGGATGTAGCTCTCGTATAGCACGCCCAGCACGATGTACATGGTCACGATCGCCGCGAGGATCAGCCACAACTCGTTGGAGAGCGCGCCGCGAAACGCGAGAGCGGCCCCCTGGAAGCGCACCTGCGCGCTCAGCGGCAGGCCGAGCTCGCGCTGCGCCGCCTCGATCACCTTGACCGCATCGCCCAGCGACGCACCAGGCGCAAGATTGAAGGAGATCGTCGCCGCCGGGAACTGCCCGATGTGATTCACGACCAGCGGCGCGGTCCGCTCAGCGACTTTCGCAATCGAGGAGAGCCGCACCTGCTGCGTTCCCGAAGCGCCGCCGCCCGCAACCGGGCTCGCCGGCGTCGCGGTCGAAGCCCCGGCTGCAAGGCCGCCGCTGCTGCTCGCGCCTGGAACCGTCGCCGGAACGTAGATGTTGTCGAGCGCCGCCGGACCGAGCTGGAACTGCGGCAGTACCTCGAGCACCACGCGGTACTGGTTCGTCTGCGTGAAGATCGTCGACACCAGCCGCTGGCCGAACGCGTTGTACAGCGCATTGTCGATCACGGCAGGCGTGATGCCGAAGCGGCTCGCCGTCGCGCGATCGATGTCGACGTACGCCTGGAGCCCGCCGTCCTGCAGATCGCTCGCGACGTCGGCGAGCGCGGGCTCGTGGCGCAGCCGCTCGACGAGTCGAGGCACCCAGAGCGAGAGCTCGTCGGGGTTCGTGTCCTCGACCGTGAACTGGTACTGCGTGCGACTCACCCGGTCCTCGATGGTCAAGTCCTGGACCGGCTGCATGTACAGCGAGATGCCCTCGACGTCGGCCAGGTTCTGCTGCAGTCGGCGGATCACTTGCGTGGCGCTCACGTGGCGCTCGCCGAGCGGCTTCAGGTTGATCAGCAAGCGCCCGCTGTTGAGCGTTGCGTTGGTGCCGTCGACGCCGATGAACGAGGACAGGCTCTCCACCGCTGGGTCGGCGAGGATGACCTTGGCAAGGGCCTGTTGCCGCTCGGCCATCGCGGCGAAGGAGATCGTCGGTGGCGCCTCCGAGATGCCCTGGATCGCGCCGGTGTCCTGCACCGGAAAGAAGCCCTTGGGGATCACGATGTAGAGCAGGATCGTGAGAACCAGCGTCACAATCGCGACCATCAGCGTCGCGAACTGCCGGTCGAGGACCCAAGTGAGCATCTGCCCGTAACGGGCGATGATCCGCTCGAACATCTCGCCGCTCCAGTGATAAAAGCGGCCTTGCTCGGCCTCGGGCACGCGGCGCAGCAACCGCGCGCACATCATCGGCGTCAGCGTGAGCGAGACCACTGCAGAAATGAGAATCGAGACCGCGAGCGTGACGGCGAACTCGCGGAAGAGCCTTCCCACGACATCGCCCATGAACAGAAGCGGGATCAGCACCGCGATGAGCGAGAAGGTCAACGATATGATCGTGAAGCCGATCTGCTCGGCGCCTTTGAGCGCAGCCTCGAGCGGCGGGTCGCCCGCCTCGATGTAGCGCGCGATGTTCTCGATCATCACGATCGCATCATCGACAACGAAGCCCGTCGCGATCGTCAGCGCCATCAGCGTCAGGTTGTTGATCGAGAAACCGGCGAGGTACATCACGCCAAAGGTGCCGACGAGCGAGAGCGGTACCGCCACGCTCGGAATGACGGTGGCGGATAGGCTGCGCAGGAACAGGAAGATCACCATAACGACCAGCGCTACGGCGAGCATCAACTCGAACTGCACGTCGTGCACTGAGGCGCGAATCGTCACGGTCCGGTCGGTAAGCATCGTGACGTCGACCGAAGCCGGCAGCGCTGCCTGTAGCTGCGGCAGGAGCTGCTTGATCCGGTCGACGACTTCGATCACGTTCGTGCCGGGCTGGCGCTGGATGTTGACGATGATCGCCGGGGTCTGGTTCGCCCACGCGGCGAGCTTCGAGTTCTCCGCGCCGTCCACCACGTCGGCGACGTCGCTCAAGCGGATCGGCGAGTTATTGCGGTAGGCGATGATCATCGCGCGGTAGTCGTCCGCGCTCTTCAGCTGATCGTTCGCGTCGATCGTCGACGCGCGCGTGGGCCCGTCGAAGCTGCCCTTCGCCTGGTTGGTGTTGGCCGCCGCGATCGCCGTGCGCAGGTCGTCCATCGAAAGGTTGTACGCGGCGAGCGCCTGCGGGTTCGCCTGCACGCGAACTGCTGGTCGCTGTCCTCCCGAGAGACTCACCAGGCCAACGCCGGGCAGCTGCGAGAGCTTGGTGGCAAGGCGCGTGTCGGCAAGATCGTAGAGCTTCGGCAGCGGGAGGGTCTGCGAAGTCAGCGCGAGGATGACGATCGGCGTATCGGCCGGGTTGACCTTGCTGTAGATGGGCGGCGTCGGCAGGTCACTCGGCAGCAGGTTCGCCGAAGCGTTGATCGCCGCCTGCACCTCCTGCTCGGCGACGTCGAGCGAGAGCTGGAGACTGAACTGGAGGGTAATGACCGACGCGCCTCCGGAGCTCGTCGACGACATCTGATTCAACCCCGGCATCTGGCCGAACTGCCGCTCCAGCGGCGCCGTGATCGAGGAGGTGACTACGTCGGGGCTCGCACCGGGATACAGCGTGACGACCTGGATGGTCGGGTAGTCGACCTGCGGCAGCGCGGAGAGCGGCAGCACCCGATAGGCGACGATCCCTGCAAGCAGGATCGCGACCATGAGCAGCGAGGTAGCCACCGGCCGCAGGATGAAAGGGCGGGACGGGTTCACGGTTCTTGCGAGGCGGCGTTTCCCGCGCGCTCGCGCCCTCGTTCAGCCGCCGTTCTTGCCGCGGCGCTCGCCTTTGTCGCTGCGGCGTGGGGTGCTGGTGGGGAGTGTGTTGCGCGACTCTGGCGTAATAAGCTCGACCTTCGCGCCCTCGCGCAACTTGTCCGCGCCGTCGACTACGACCATCGCTCCCGGCGCGATGCCGCTCTCGATCGATGTGACTTCGCCTTGCACCGGGCCGAGCTTCACCGGCTTGACGCTTACCGTCTTGTCGTCGTTGACCGCATAGACGAAGGTGCCGGGCGCTCCGCGCTGGATCGCGGCGCTCGGCAGCAGTGTGGCGCCCCGGCGCGTGTCGACTAGCATGTGCACGTTGACGAACTGGTTCGGGAACAGCGCGTTGTCGTCGTTGGGAAACTCGGCGCGAAGCTTCACCGTGCCGGTTGTTGTGTCGATCTGGTTGTCCGCGGTTAGCAGCTTGCCGGTCGCGAGCTTCGTTTTCTGCGCGCGATCCCAGGCCTCGACCGGCAGCGACGCGCCGGACTTCAAGCGCTGCAACACCTGCTGTAGGTTGTCCTCGGGAATCGGAAAAAGCACCGTGATCGGCTGCGTCTGCGTGATGACGACCAGCCCGTTGGTATCGCTCGCATGGATCACGTTGCCGGGATCGACCTGGCGCAGTCCGACGAGCCCTCCGATCGGCGCAGTGATGCGCGAATACGTGATCTGCAGCTTCGCGCTGTCGATTTGTCCCTGGTCGGCGAGCACCGTCCCCTCGTACTGGCGCACGAGTGCTTCCTGCGTATCCACCTGCTGCTTGGCGATCGAGTCCTGCGCGAGCAGCGTGCGGTAGCGCTCAAGATCGAGCTGCGCGTTCTTGAGCAGCGCCTGGTCCTTCGCCATCTGCCCCTGCGCCTGTGTGAGCACGACCTCGAACGGTCGCGGGTCGATCTGGGCGAGGAGGTCCCCCGCCTTGACGATCTGCCCCTCCCGGAATTCGACGCGCATGAGCTGTCCGTCGACGCGCGAGTGCACCGTTACCGTGTTGCGCGGCGTTACCGTCCCGAGCGCGGTGAGATAGATGTCGATGCTGCCATCCCTCACCGGCGCGGCGACAACCGGGAGGGGCCGAGCGTTCGGGTCGAACCCACCGCGCTGGGCGGCCGGCGCATCGGCTGGGCTGCGCAGCCACAGCCATGCCGCCGACGCGATCACCAGCAGCGCTATTGCGCCGGCGAGAGCGAGGCGCAGCCGACTACCCCGCCTTTCGCGTTGCGGCGGCGCAGGATCGCTGGGGACGCCAGATGCGGCCATATCGAGCGGGAGACGGGCTTGTTCTTCTGGCCGGATTCTAGTGACGTCGTTCGGGTACGGTTGTAAGCATCTGTTACGACCTCCCCGTGCGGCCGGCTGTTCGTATCTTACGTGATCGCGCGACGGGCGGCGTCGGACAGACGCCTACTTGCCGATGCAGAAGCGGGTGAATATCTCACCAAGCAGATCATCGGCGCTAAATTCACCTGTGATGGTGCCCAGCGCCTGCTGCGCTGCGCGTAGCTCCTCCGCGAAGAGCTCGAGCGCGGGCGGCGGCGCGGCGAGCTGCTCGTCGGCTGCCGCAAGATGCGCCGCCGCACTGTCGAGGGCGCGCAGGTGCCGTTCGCGGGCGAGGAATACACCCTCCATGGCGTCACGTGCGCCGGCCGCGGAGAGGATCGCTTCGCGCAGCAATTCGAGCCCGGCGCCTGTCTTCGCCGAGAGCCAGACCTCGGCATCGTCTTCGTCCGACGGGCGCCGCGCGTCGATGCCGAGCAGATCGATCTTGTTGCGCACCACGATCCGCGGCAGTCCCTCGGGCAGCCTTCCAATGATCGTCGCATCGCCCGCGTGCCGCGGCTCGCGCGCGTCGGTAATGATGAGCGCGAGGTCGGCACGCGCAATGGACGCCCAGGTTCGTTCGATGCCGATCTTCTCCACGGCATCGGCCGTGGGCCGCAGGCCCGCCGTGTCGATGACGTGCAGCGGAATGCCGGAAATCTCGATCCTGCTGCGGATTGCATCGCGCGTCGTTCCAGGCACAGGCGTGACGATGGCGACGTCCTCGCCGACGAGCTGGTTGAGCAAGCTCGACTTGCCCACGTTCGGCTGACCGATCAGCACCACGTCGAGGCCTTCGCGCAGAAGGCTCCCTTGCCGGGCACGCGCTATGATCGCCGCGACCCGCTCGCGCAAATCCGCGAGCTTGCCGGCGGCGTCCGCCGTGCGCATGAACTCGATGTCCTCCTCCGGAAAATCGAGCACGGCCTCGGTGAAGCCACGCAGCTCGATCAGCCCGTCTACCGCCGCATGTATCTCCTGCGAGAAAGCCCCGGTCAGACTGCGTGCTGCCGCGCGCGCCGCCGTGGCGGTGGCCGCGTCGATCAGGTCAGCAACCGCCTCGGCCTGGGCGAGGTCGAGCTTGCCGTTGAGGAACGCGCGCCGCGTGAACTCACCGGGCTCCGCGATTCGCGCGCCGAGGTCGAGACAGCGGCCAAGGAGCAGCCCGAGCACCGCCGGGCCGCCGTGCCCGTGCAGCTCGAGCACGTTCTCGCCGGTATAGGACGCAGGCGCGGGAAAATAAAGCGCGATCCCCTGGTCGAGCGGTTCGCCGCCGGCGCCACGGAACGTCGCGAGCGTCGCGGTGCGGGCCGCCGGCGCAGCGCCGAGAAGGCTTTCGACGATCGCGGAGAGATCGGCGCCCGAGATGCGGACTACGCCAATGCCGCCGCGTCCTGCCGGCGTCGCCACAGCCGCGATCGTCTCGGGGGGTGGGCGCCTCGAGCCCATGCCGCGCGCGCTAGCGCCGCTTTGCCGCAGCGGCCGCCGCTTCCCGTTCGAGCACCCGGTTCATGTGCCACTGCTGAAAGATCTGCAGCGAATTGTTGACGAGCCAGTACAGCACGAGGCCCGACGGGAAGACAACGAACATGATCGAGAAAGCGATGGGCATGATCTGCATAACTTTCGCCTGCACCGGGTCCTGGATGGGTGTAGGCGAAAGCTTCACCTGTAGGTAGGCGGTTATCGCATAGACGACCGGCAGCACGAAGTAAGGATCCGGCGCCGAGAGATCGTGGATCCAGCCTATCCATGGCGCGTGCCTGAGCTCCACCGCCGAAAGCAGCACCCAGTAGAGCGCAATGAAGACAGGTATCTGCACGAGGATGGGCAGACAGCCGCCGAGCGGATTGATCTTCTCCGCCTTGTAGAGCTCCATCATTTTTACCTGGAGCTGCTGCTTGTCGTTGGCGTATTGCTCCTGCAGGGCTTTGAGCTTCGGCGCCACTACCTTCATCTTGGCCATCGAGCGGGCGCTCGCGTGATTGAGCGGATAGAACGCGCTCTTGATGATCACCGTCATGGCCACGATCGCCCAGCCCCAGTTGCCGATCAGCCCGTGGAGCCACTTGAGCAGCCAGAACAGTGGCGCCGCGATCACGGTAAAGATGCCGTAGTCGACCACCAGATCAAGCCCGGGGGCCAGGCCTTTGAGTACGTCCTGCTCCTGTGGACCCGCGTAGAGGGGCACCGCTACGCTCGCGCTCGCGCCGGGGGCGACGCTCCCCATCGGCATGATCACTCCGTCGGCGTACAGGCCGTTGTCGAGCTTCTTGACGTAGAACTCGCGAGTGGCCTTGTTCGTCTCCGGCGGAATCCACGCCGCGACGAAATAGTGCTCGACCATCCCGATCCAGCCGTTGTCGGCCTTCTCCGTGAATCTCGCCTTGCCTTTGTCGATGTCCGCGAACTCTACTTTCTTGTACTTGTCGGCTTCGTTGTAGAGCACGGGGCCGGTATACGAAGATGGCGCCCAGGAGCTCTGCGCGACCGGAGCCTTGGTGTCCCGCGTCAATTGGAAGTAAGCGTAGGGCGAGACAGGGCTGCCTGTCGCGTTCGTGAGCTCGAACGCGACGTCTATGAGGTAGCTCGCGCGATGGAAGGTAAGCGTCTGTAAGATCTTGCTGCCGTCGGCGGCCGTGGCCGCGAGCTTCAGCTCAAGCTTGTCTGCCCCCGGTGCGAGCTCGCGTTCGCCCGGCAGCGCCTGCCAGAGCGTGCGATGGTTGGGAAGGCCCTCACCGATAAGGCCCGCCTGCGCGACGAACGTGCGGTTTTCAGTCTGCTGCAGGAGTCGATAGGGCTTCGCGGCATCGTCGGCGTCGCGGTGCTCGGCAAGCGCAAGCAGCGTGATGGCACCGCCCAGCGTGTCCACCTCGGCGATATAGCGATCGGTCTTGATCTCGACGCGCTGTCCTGCCGCGGCCGGCGGGACCGGGCCTCCGGGGACAACTGGCGCAGCGGCACCCGAGACTTGCGGGGACGGAACGGCTTCCTTTCCGGGCTGCGCTGCAGTGCGGGGCGCGGGAGCAGGCCGCTGCTCAGCCTGCCAGCGCTCCCAGAGGAACAGCGCCGAGAAGGAAAAGATCGCGAAGAGGATCCAGCGTTGCGTATCCATGAGCAAGGTCGGCCGCTCGGACCGGCACTAGCGGTTCTAGATCAGGGAACGGGGTCGTAGCCGCCTGGATGGTAGGGATGGCAGCGTCCGACCCGGCGCACAGCGAGCCAAAGTCCCTTCAGCGTACCGTGGCGATCGATCGCTGCGTGCGCATACTCGGAGCAACTTGGGAAAAAGCGGCACTGCGGTGCAAACAGCGGCCGGATCGCATACTGATAGACCCGCAGCAGAAGCAGCAGGAGAGGCTTCACGGGCGCGCTAGGTTCTGAGGGCTTCGAGCAGCGCGCCGGCCTCGTCGACCACCAGCGATAGCTCCGCTGCGGGGCACGCGCGGCGAAGACGCAGCACGATGTCGAACTCGCGCACGGCGCGCCGGCGCGTCCGGAAGAGCTCGCGCAGCAGGCGCCGAAGCCGATTGCGGTCCACCGCGCGGGCTATTTGGCGGCTGGCGATCACGTAGCCGACGCGCCCGGGCGGTTGCGCGGCCGGAGCGAAGAACAGTTGCACGCGCGTCGTCTCAAGGCGACGACCGTTGCGAAACATCCGGGCAAACTCGCTAGCACCGCGCAGTCGGTAGCGACGCGTCACGCGACGCCCCCTGCACGTGCGCCTTCAGACGACGAGCCTGGAGCGGCCCTTCGCGCGGCGCGAAGCAAGCACCTTGCGACCGCCGACCGAGCGCATTCTGGCGCGAAAACCGTGGGTGCGCTTGCGCCGCACCACGGAGGGCTGAAACGTACGTTTCATGGGTCCGCCTGCTGGAAAAAAAGCCTTGTATTAGAGCTTTTTGCCAGCTGCCCTGTCAAGGTAAATCATGGCGAGACGGTTGTGGATAACTCGCTCCGGTTGCAGGTACAATTCGCCCGTCGCGGGCTTTGCCGACGCGCCCGCTCCGCGCAGCAGAACCCCGAAGCGCCCTATGTCTACGCCCTCGTTCTGGGCGGGCTGTCTCGATGCCTTCAGGCGCGAGCTGACTCCGCAGCAGTTCAACACCTGGATCCGGCCGCTGCGCCTGGAAGCCGACGACGACGGGCTGCGTCTCGTCGCTCCGAACCGCTTCGTACTGCAGTGGGTGAAGGAGCGCTTTGCAGGACGCATCGAGGAGTTCGCCCAGATGGAGACGGGCCAGTCGTTGCGGCTTGTGCTCACGGTAGCGGAGTCCCCGGGGCGCAGAGAGGCACCCGCGGCGCCAAGCACATCCGAAGCAGTCCGCGCGCCGGACCGGCGCAGTGAACAGGCAAGCCTCAACCCTGCCTTCTCTTTCGCGACCTTCGTTGCCGGCAAGGCAAATCAGCTGGCGCGGGCCGCCGGGCTACAGGTCGCCGAGCACCCGACGTCGTACAACCCGCTGTTCGTCTACGGCGGCGTGGGGCTAGGCAAGACGCACCTGATCCAGGCGATCGGTAATCACATTCTGGACAGCAATCCGAGCGCCAAGATCCGCTACATCCACGCCGAAACCTACGTCTCCGATGTCGTCCGTGCCTACCAGCACAAGGCGTTCGATGACTTCAAGCGCTACTACCGCTCGCTCGATCTGCTGCTTGTCGACGACATCCAGTTTTTCAGCGGCAAGTCGCGCACGCAGGAGGAGTTCTTCTATCTGTTCAACACGCTCATCGAAGCGCACAAGCAGGTCGTCATCACCTGCGATACCTATCCGAAGGAGATCTCCGGCATCGAGGAGCGGCTCATCTCGCGTTTCGGCTGGGGGCTTACCGTGGCGCTCGAGCCGCCCGAGCTCGAGATGCGCGTCGCGATCCTGCTGTCCAAGGCTGCCGTCTCCGGCATGAAGGTCGACGAGCAGGTGGCTTTTTTCATCGCCAAGCACATTCGCTCGAACGTGCGCGAGCTCGAGGGAGCGCTCAAGCGCGTGCTCGCCTACTCTAGCTTTCACGGCCAGGAGATCTCCCTGGCGCTCGCCAAGGATGCGCTGCGGGATCTGCTCGCCGTTCAGAACCGGCAGATCTCGATCGAGAACATCCAGAAGACCGTCGCGGACTACTACAAGATCCGCATTTCCGACATGCACTCCAAGAAACGCTCGCGGGCAGTCGCCCGACCGCGCCAGGTGGCGATGGCGCTCGCCAAGGAACTCACCCAGCTATCGCTGCCCGAGATCGGAAGTAATTTTGGCGGCCGCGATCACACGACGGTGCTTCACGCCTGCCGCCAGATTGCAAAGCTGCGGGAAGCCGTTCCCGAGATCAGCCACGACGTCAACTTTCTGCTGCAGGTGCTCCGAAACTGACCAGTCTTGGGGCGTCCGAATGTAGGAATATCGCGCAAAGCAGTTTATAATTTGGGGGTTATGCGCGTGTCGGAATTGCCGGGGTTTTCGTCCCCAATTGACCCACAGATTGTCCCGTTGTTTCCCGCAGCGTTTGTCATGCGTCAAGACGCGGATTTCACACCAGATTTTGCCGTTGTCCCGGATTTCTGCCAACTCTAATTAGCTATTCTTAGGTTTAAAGAAAATGCAACTAAAGCAGATTCCCCGAGACGCATTGCTAAAGCCACTGCAGGCGGTTTCCGGAATCGTTGAACGCAGACACACGCTACCGATTCTGGCGAATGTTCTTTTGGAACAGAAGGACGGACGCCTTTTCGTAACGGCAACCGACCTCGAGATGCAGATCACCGCCAACAGCGAACTTGCTGGCAAGCAAGAGCAGTCGGTTACGGTGGGGGCACGAAAACTGCAGGACCTTCTTCGAGCCTTGCCGGAGGACGCAACACTCACCGTGGAAACTGCCTCGGGCAAGATGACCGTGCGGGCGGCTCGCTCTCGCTTCAATCTGCAAACGCTTCCGGCAACCGACTACCCACGCATGGGTCTCTCCAAGGAACAGCAGCAGAGCATCAGCCTGCCGCAGCGCCAGTTTCGCGGGCTGCTCAAGCTGGCAGAGTTTGCGATGGCCCAGCAGGACATCCGCTACTACCTCAACGGCATGCTGCTGGTGATCGACAAAGGAACATTGCAGGCGGTCGCCACCGACGGCCATCGCCTCTCCTATGCAAGCATCTCGGTCCCGGGGGACTACGCGCGCCAGGAGGTGATCCTTCCCCGCAAGACGGTGCTCGAACTCGGCAAGCTGCTCGAGGATAGCGATGCTGCGCTCGCCATCGACATCCTCGCCAATCAAGTGCGGTTCCGCTTCTCGACCATCGAGTTGGTGAGCAAGGTAGTCGACGGGAAATTTCCGGACTACAACCGGGTCATTCCAACCGCCCACTCGAAGCGGCTCGAGCTCTCGAGAAGCGAGCTCCTGCAGGCGCTGCAGCGCGCGGCGATCCTGTCGAACGAGAAGTTCCGTGGAGTGCGCCTCGTGCTCGGCAGCGGCCAGCTCAAAATCATCTGCACGAACAGCGAGCAGGAAGAGGCGGAGGAGGAACTCGAAGTCGACTACCGTGGCGAGGGTCTCGATATCGGCTTCAACATAACTTATCTGCTGGACGTGTTGCAGAATGTGACCACCGACAAGGTGGTGCTCTCTCTCGGCGACGCGAACTCCAGCGCATTGATCACGATGCAGGACAGGGCTGATTACAAGTATGTGGTCATGCCGATGCGGATTTGAGAGTGTCGGATTTTCGCGAGCCGACCGAGGCGCCGACTCCGACTCCGAGTCGGCGTCTCCGTTTGATGGATATTGAGAAGCGAGCAAGCACCGAATGACCGAAGCGAACTCCAGGCCCGCCGAGAACGGCAGCGGCGACTACGACTCGAACAGCATCAAGGTCCTCAAGGGGCTCGAAGCCGTGCGCAAGCGGCCCGGGATGTACATCGGCGATACATCGGACGGCACGGGCTTGCACCACATGGTCTTCGAGGTCCTGGACAACGCGATCGACGAAGCTCTGGCAGGCTATTGCGACGAGATCAAGGTCGTCATTCACGCCGACAACTCGGTGTCGGTACTCGACAACGGTCGCGGGATCCCCACCGACATCAAGGAGGACGACGAGCAGAAGCGCTCGGCAGCACAGATCGTCATGACGGAGCTGCATGCTGGCGGGAAGTTCGATCAGAACTCGTACAAGGTCGCCGGCGGACTGCACGGGGTCGGGGTATCGGTGGTTAACGGGCTCTCGGAGTGGCTGAAGCTCAGGATTTGGCGCGACGGCAAGGCTTATCAGATGGAGTTTCGCGACGGTGTTGCGATGGCCCCGCTCGCCATGATTGGACCGACCGAGCGGCGCGGCACGGAAGTCCACTTCAAGGCCTCTGAGGTGACCTTCGGCAAGGTCGAGTACCACTACGACATACTGGCGCGACGAATCCGCGAACTCTCGTTTCTGAACAACGGAGTGAAGATCGAGCTGCTCGACCAGCGGGATGGCAAGAGCGAGAACTTCGCTTTCTCGGGAGGCATCAAGGGCTTCGTGGAGTACATGAATCGCACGAAGACCGCGCTTCACTCGAAGATCTTCCACGCAAGCGGCGAGAAGGACGGCGTGACCGTCGAGGTCGCGATGCAGTGGAACGACTCGTACGCCGAGAACGTGCAATGCTTCACCAACAACATTCCCCAGCGCGACGGCGGTACCCACCTCACGGGCCTGAGGCAGGCGATGACGCGCACGCTGAACAACTATATCGAGAAGGAGGAGCTCGCCAAGAAGGCGAAGGTCGAGACCACCGGCGACGACATGCGCGAAGGGCTGACCTGCGTGCTATCCGTGAAGGCGCCCGAGCCGAAGTTTTCTTCGCAGACCAAGGACAAGCTCGTCTCCTCGGAGATTCAGCCGATCGTGCAGGAAATCGTCGGCGGCAAGCTCGGGGAGTTCCTGCTGGAGAATCCGAGCGACGCGCGAATCATCTGCTCCAAGATCATCGACGCGGCGCGCGCGCGCGAGGCGGCACGCAAGGCACGCGAGCTTACGCGCCGCAAGGGCGTTCTCGACGGGATGGGGTTGCCCGGGAAGCTCGCCGACTGTCAGGAGCGCGATCCGGCGCTGTGCGAACTCTACCTCGTCGAGGGTGACTCCGCCGGCGGCTCGGCGAAGCAGGGTCGCGATCGGAAATTCCAGGCGATCCTTCCGCTGCGCGGCAAGATACTCAATGTCGAGCGGGCGCGCTTTGACAAGCTGATCAGCTCGCAGGAGATCGTGACCCTGATCACCGCGCTCGGCACGGGCTTCGGCAAGGCGGAGGGCGACAAGGAGGACAAAGACGCTTTCGATGTGGCTAAGCTGCGCTACCACCGCATTATCATCATGACCGATGCGGACGTCGACGGCTCGCACATCCGCACGCTGCTGCTAACCTTCTTTTATCGCCAGATGCCGGAGCTGGTCGAGCGCGGCCACATCTACATTGCCCAACCGCCGCTGTACAAGGTGAAGCAGGGAAAGGAGGAGAGCTACCTCACGGACGACCACGGGCTCAATCAATACCTGCTCAAGGTCGCGCTCAAGGGCGCCGAGGTGCTCCCCGGAGCCGAGCGCCCGGCGCTCTCGGGGCAGGCGCTCGCCAA